>Ga0136642_1000321_pt1 | contig 27098 bp, 31 predicted proteins | sample LowCatLa1302831Y_FD_115313 | JGI IMG/M metagenome (GOLD analysis project Ga0136642, IMG submission 115313) | Freshwater microbial communities from Lower Cathedral Lake, Yosemite National Park, California, USA - 13028-31Y | ecosystem: Environmental > Aquatic > Freshwater > Lake ... | reverse complement strand
TATACAGCATGGTATGTGACTGAGCATCCTCATATCACTGTAAAGTACGATTGCTCTATTTCTGAGATAAGTCCAGATTTTCCCGTTGCCGTCAAAGATGCCTGTAGAAAACTTCGAGCAGAAAATATCTTGAATAAACCTAAATAAACCTATATAATATATGAATAGGAGAATCAATTGACCACATTTACAACAGAAGACCTACAAAATGTACTAAAAGGTGCAAATACCATGAGCGATAAAAGCTATGAAGAAGGCTATCTCGGTGATGCTATTCGCTTTCAAATGAAACGTGATAAGAAACGTTTCTGGGCTGGCGATAATATTAGCGATTATGTCAATGAAGCAGATAAAGAAATTCTAATCAACGAAGCAACAGAAGCATTTGAGCAAGTGCTTGATCGCTTGCTTATTGATCGTGAAACAGATCCTAACAGCAAGGGCACAGCTGAGAGATTGGCCAAGATGTATTTCAACGAAATAATGGCAGGAAGATATGAACCTGCACCAGACGCTACAGCGTTTCCAAATGATAGTGATGATAGATATGAAGGCATGTTGGTTGTTCGCAGTGAGTTGCGTAGTATGTGTAGTCATCATCACCAACCCGTTGTTGGTGTTGCTTATATTGGCATCATTGCCGCTCAAAAACTTATTGGCTTATCTAAGTATACAAGAATTGCACAGTGGTGTGCCCGTCGAGGTACTCTCCAGGAGGAACTTTGTAATGATATTGCTAGGGAAATCCAAAAAGCCACTGGAGCCGAAAACCTAGGTGTATACATACAAGCCACACACGGTTGTTGTGAAAACCGAGGCATTATGGCACACTCCAGTCTAACACAGACCACAGTGCTACAAGGATCATTTAAAACTGATCCAGGTGCAAAGAAAGAATTCTTCGACAATATCAAGATGCAACAGGAGTACGCTTCAAAATGAACTGGCTTAAACGAATAATAGTTGGGTGGGTCAAAGAAGATTGGAATAATGTTAGGATAGAAGAAGATGATTGCTATCCTAGTCCTATGAAAGGCCGCGGCAATGCTATTAGCACTATTAGTGGTCGTGCGCAAATAGACAGCGAACCCACACTTCAATTCAAAGTGTACAGTGCAGTTGGTGGTAAGATTGTGGAATTCCATCGCTACGATCCAAAGTCTGATAGAACTGATCGTCAGATTTATATTGTTGGCAAGGAAGAAGATTTTGGCGAAAAGATTGCTAAGATTTCAACACTGGAGGTACTGCGATGATTGCACAAACGCCAGCCGAAGGCATTATGAAAACAAACGATTGGGGAGACAGCAAAGTCTACCGAATTGCTTGTAATTGTGGAGATGAGGATCATAATCATAACATGTGGGTGGAAGCAGATGATGGGGATATTCAAGTAACCATTTATACTACAGGCAAAACAAACTGGTGGTCAAAAACACGCTGGTATCACATTTGGACTTTGCTAACTAAGGGATATATTGATACTGAATCGTCAGTTCACTTGACACGACAGCAGGCTTTCAATTATGCTCAAACACTAATAAGTGCAATAGACGATTTAGAACAGTTTAAAAAGGAACATGATGGACACAGCAAAACAATTAACTGATGAATTAATTTTTCGTATGAAAACCACTGACCTAAATAAATTTGAAATCAAACGCGAAGTTGGTCCTAATTGGCTGCCACAAGGCACTGTGCCTTTTGATATCACTGCCAAAGATGGCATTGCTACATTCACAATATGGGCGGAATTGTATCAAGATGCCGAAGACCAAGTAAGCAAGTTTTTAGAACAGGATGAAGATGAGTAAAATCAAAATAGCGGAATTATTTTATAGTATACAGGGCGAGGGTAGATATATGGGGGTGCCCAGCGTGTTCCTTAGAACTTTCGGCTGTAATTTCCGATGTGCAGGCTTTGGTATGCCTAGAGGCAAGATGAGCACAGAAGTAGAAGACATTGCAGAAGTTGTTCACATGTTTAACAAGTATGAAGATTTACCATTGGTATCCACAGGGTGTGACAGTTATGCCTCGTGGGATCCAAGATTCAAGGATCTAAGTCCCATGCTTACTAGTGATGCAATTGCAGATCGCATTATTGAAATGCTACCTTACAATCAATGGAGCGACGCTCACTTGGTTATTACAGGCGGCGAACCCTTGCTGGGTTGGCAACGTGCTTATCCAGATTTACTGGATCATGAAAAAATGACCAGCTTGAAAGAAATAACTTTTGAAACAAATGGCACGCAGAAATTAACAGAAGATTTCAAACGCTATCTTATGCAGTGGCAAACTGATGCAAATGCTACAGTAGCCCGTGATGTTACATTTAGTGTAAGTGCTAAATTGAGCTGTAGTGGTGAGAAGCGCGAAGAAGCTATTCGTCCGGACATTGTTTGCGAATATCAAGAAGTGGGCTTTACATATTTGAAATTTGTGGTAGCAACTGAAGATGATGCCTATGAAGCCATTGAAGTATCAGACCTATATCGACTTGCAGGATTTACAGGTCCAATATATCTAATGCCTGTGGGCGGTGTAGAAAGTGTTTACAACTTGAATAATCGCAGAGTGGCAGAACTGGCCATGAAGGCTGGTTTTAGATACAGCGATAGACTGCAAGTGCCGTTGTTTAAAAATGAATGGGGCACTTGATATGCTGGAAATGATCGTAGCACTGGCGTTGATCGGGGTGCTGGTAACAGCAATAATTGTATTAACAACAAACGATTCGGCATGCACTGGAAATTGCAGACAAGGCAGAGATTGTAATTGTACAGGAAAAACACAATGAAAAAGTTTATTAAAAGATTGTTTGGAATTGATAAAATAGAAGAGAACTTGGAAATTCTCAAAGCCATGGAAGCCAAAGCCGTTGCAAGCACAGCCGAAGCACAGCTGGCGGAAGAGCAAGCCAAGGCTTCACCAAAAGAACGTGCTACAGCTCGCGGTGAACCATATGTAACTGTTTTGGAAACCAAAGTTAATCCCGATAATGTAAGAAATGGCTTCTTTGAGCTTGACTGGAATGACTTGTTTATAGTACAATTGAAACAAGCTGGATATGGTTTTGATGGAGATCCAGACGAAGAGATTGTTGATCGTTGGTTTAGAGATCTTGCCGGCAATATGCTAGCCGAAGCAGGACAGGATCCGCAAAAAACAATTGGTGGTTATATTAACGTAAACAGATTAGGAAACGGCAGAGCCGAAGTTGAATGACATATATTATTGTTGATACTGCAAATACATTTTTCCGTGCTAGACACGTTGTTCAAGGCTCTGCTGACATCAAGTTGGGCATGGCCTTTCATATCACTTTTAACAGTATCAAGAAAGCATGGCAAGACTTTGGAGGCACCCATGTGGTATTCTGCCTCGAAGGTCGCTCGTGGCGCAAGGACTTTTACAAGCCTTATAAAGCCAACAGGCAAGAAACTCGCGCGGCTATGACGGAAAAACAGCAAGAAGAAGACAAGTTGTTCTGGGAAGCGTTTGATCAGTTCAAAGATTTTGTTGCAGAAAAAACCAATTGTACTGTGTTACAACATAAACAATTAGAAGCAGATGACTTGATTGCAGGCTGGGTTCAAGCACATCCAGAAGCCAAACACGTCATCATTTCAACAGACGGAGACTTTGCACAATTAGTAAGTCCAACAGTTAGCCAATACAACGGCGTAGGCGATTTGCATATTACACATGAAGGAATCTTTGATGCTAAAGGTAAACCTGTTAAAGACAAAAAAACAGGCGAGCCTAAGCCTGCACAAGATCCAGAATGGATGCTGTTCGAAAAATGCATGCGGGGTGACACAAGCGATAATGTCTTTTCGGCTTATCCAGGTGTACGAACGAAAGGAACAAAGAATAAAGTTGGTCTCCAAGAGGCATTTGACGATCGTAAAACTCGCGGATATTGTTGGAACAACCTCATGTTGCAACGTTGGGTAGATCATAATGGTGAAGAACATCGTGTGCTAGAGGATTATCAACGCAATGTACAACTGTGCGACCTTACCGCACAGCCTGATCATATTAAAACTTTCATTACAGAAACTATTGAAACAAATGCCAAGCCCAAAGAAGTTACGCAAGTAGGCATTCGTATGCTAAAATTTTGTAATACATGGGACATGCAAAAAATTGCAGACAACATACAAATCTATGCGGAACCATTCCAAGCAAGATACCCAGAAAAGGAAACAGCATGACAGACATACACGCAAAGCCAATCGTAGATGGTAAATTTTGGATAGTAGAAGAAGGTGGTAATAAAATTGCCACGCTTCACAAAAAAGACAACAACAAATTTGTGCTTAGTAGCACCAATGGTGAAGTCATGTTCAATAGGAAACAAGACTTAACGAAACAGTTCGGTGAAGGTTTCTTTTTGACCAGCACCAAGGTAAAGGTTACCAAACCAGACGTTCATGAATGTCATGGATTTCCAACCAGCGTAGAACCTTACAACAACATGTATGATGTGAGACACAAACTGCCATTGTTTACCAAGAGCAGTGCAAGCAAGAGTTTGTATTGCGCAGGCTATTACACAATCAAATTCAATAAAGGTTGGGTACGCAGTTTTTGTCCCAAGTTGATAACACTAGAACGCAACGAATTTAAAGGTCCGTTCAAAACAGAGTTTGAAATGAAACAGGTATTGTCAAATGCAAAATCAGATTAATTTAGGGCCAATATCACAGTTTGCTCAACTGCTGAGATCTGCCGAACTAGTACAAAATAAAGAAATTAAGATACCCATTCAACAGGCCAGGATGTTGAGTCTTGCACTTAACGAAATTCAAGATAAGTTACTACAAGACTACGAAACAATGTTCAATCAACTGAGAAAAACTGCTGATAACAGTGCAGTTAGCATTGAAATAGATGGTGGCAGTTTCAAGGAATAATTAGGATAAATATATGTGTATATATTTGGATACGCTATGTCTAGACCTAAACCACAAGTTCTTCTTGAAAATATAAACAAGAAAACTTATAAAGCTGAACAGATACTAGAAGCCGAAGCAATTTGGGCTGTGTTCTACAAGAACGAGCCATTCAATCTCAAATCGTTCAACAGTCTTACCAGCTATCCTGGCCCCAAATACAAAAAAGTCAGTTTTTCAAATCCTGGACATGCACACAATCTGGCAAAAAAGTTGAATCTCACATTTGGTTGTAACGATTTCCAAGTGGTCAAATTGACTACTGGCACTCTGGTAAAATGACTGATCGTGACACACTAACCAAAATATTTTTACGTGAATGGGGCAAAAGCACAGACAGTGCTAACCTGCAACTTTTCTCACGTAAATGGTGGCAATCAAATCGAGTGAACAAAAAGAACGCCTTTCGGTTAAGCGACGAAGGTTATGAATTTTTGACAAACGAATTGGATTTGAGATGTTACGAAATTCCATTTACTGAACCTATTGAACTTAGTCCCCAAACAATTATTTTTTTGGAACGCTACATAGACTGCCCTTATCATCTTACCAATATGTCAATCACAGTATTTTCAGAACGTAAGAGTTTTGAGCTCATGTTGTTTTCAGACGACATAAGAAAATTTGGGCTAATAAAAGCCATGACTGAACGTGAAAAAGATCTAAAACACCATTGACGTCTTTTTGTAATTGCGCTATAATACTAGCATGAACTGCAAAATTCCATTAACTTTTTAGGAGCAAAAAATGGCAGAGTTAGTAAGTCGTACAGTAGGCCCCCAAGGTGCTAAAAAATCCTTGCGTAAAGCATTTAAAAATCAGCGTCCAATCTTTATATGGGGTCCTCCAGGAATTGGCAAATCAGATATCATTAAACAACTTGGCTCCGAGTTGGATGCACATGTTATTGATGTGCGTTTGAGTTTGTGGGAACCCACTGATATCAAAGGTATTCCATATTTTGACTCAAACACAAGTAAAATGGTTTGGGCTCCTCCTAGCGAACTGCCAGATGCAGAGCTAGCCAAAAAACACAAAACTATCATTTTGTTCATGGACGAATTGAATAGTGCCGCACCTAGCGTACAAGCCGCGGCGTATCAATTGATTTTGAATCGTAAGGTCGGTACATACACGTTGCCAGACAACGTGGTAATGGTTGCCGCAGGCAATCGTGAAACTGACAAGGGTGTTACGTTCCGTATGCCAGCTCCTTTGGCAAATCGTTTTGTTCACCTGGAAATGACAGTGGATTGGGATGACTACTTTGAGTGGGCGGTTGAAAACAAGATTCACCAAGATGTAGTTGGTTATCTGACCTTTGCCAAAAAAGACTTGTACGATTTTGATCCAAAAAGTTCAAGCCGTGCATTTGCCACTCCACGCTCCTGGAGTTTTGTAAGCGAACTGCTTACAGATGACGACACTGACCACGACACATTGACTGATTTGGTGTCAGGTTCAATTGGCGAAGGCTTGGCAGTTAAATTTATGGCACATCGTAAACATGCCAGCAAAATGCCTAATCCTACTGACATTTTGAGCGGCAAGGTCAAAAAGATGGATTCCAAAGAAATTTCCGCCATGTACTCTTTGACTGTGAGCTTGTGCTATGAACTGAAAGACGCCTGTGAAAAGAAAGCCAAAAACTGGGACACACAGGTCAACAACTTCTTCCAATTTATCATGGACAATTTTGAAACCGAATTGGTTATCATGGGCACCAAGTTGGCATTGAGCACTTACAAATTACCACTGGATCCAGACGAAATCAAGTGTTTTGATGAGTTCCATGCCAAGTATGGCAAGTACATCAGTGCCGCCACTGACAAAGACGACAAACGTAAATAATACAGTTTGATACCATTTGACACCTCCTTTGGGAGGTGTTATAATATATACATACAGTAAACATTTAGGAGCAGAGATGGCACATTTAGATCCGATTATTGACAAAATTATTGTAGCCCGTGTGGGCCTACTGTTACGACATCCGTTCTTTGGCAATTTGGCAACTCGCTTGCAAATCAAAGAGGGTACAGATTGGTTGCCTACTGCCGCAACTGACGGACGCCACATTTATTTCAATCGTGAATTCTTTGAAAAACTCACAAACAAACAAGTTGAATTTGTTATTGCGCATGAAATTTTACACAACGTGTTTGATCACATGAGCCGTAAAGAAGGCCGGGATGCAAAGATTTTCAATATTGCCGCTGACTATTGTGTGAACGGACAATTGGTACGTGATAGAATTGGCGATCACAACATTCCCGATATCAAAATCTTTCATGACAGCAAATATTATGGCATGGGCGCAGAAGAAGTCTATGACAGGATTTTTGACGAAATGGACGAAGAAGAATTAAATGCCCTTGGTCAATTGTTGGATGAGCATATTGATTGGGGAGAAGGTGATGCCAATGGCAACCGTCCCAGCTACACCAAAGACGAACTAAAACAGATTCGTGACGAAATGCGTGAAGCTACTATTGCGGCCGCTCAAGCCGCAGGCGCAGGCAATGTTCCTGCAAATGTGGCACGTATGATTAAAGACTTAACAGAACCGAAAATGAATTGGCGTGAAATTTTGCGCCAACAAATTCAAAGTACAATTCGAAACGATTATTCGTTCATGCGTCCTAACCGTAAAGGTTGGCACATAAATGCAATCTTGCCAGGAACACAATTCCAAGAAACTATCGATATTTGTATTGGTATTGATATGTCTGGTTCAATCGGTGATGAACAAGCAAAAGACTTTTTGAGTGAAATTAAAGGTATTATGCAAGAGTATGTTGACTTTAAAATTAAAGTATGGTGCTTTGATACTCGAGTTTACAACGAAGCAGAATTCGATGGCTACTCAATTGACGAGTTTGATAACTACGAGCCAATCGGTGGCGGCGGCACCGAGTTTGATGCCAACTGGAACTACATGAAAGAACATGATATACAACCCAAGAAATTTATCATGTTCACTGACGGTTATCCTTGGGGCAGTTGGGGCGACGAGGACTACTGTGATACCGTGTTTATTATTCATGGCAACGACAAAATTGTTCCACCATTTGGCGAATTTGCATATTACGATCAAGCCAAGGTGCCTGCTTAATGGCATTGAAAACGGGCAAGCCCAATCAACTCAATTATTTTGATTTACGCAAAGTGGATTTTGCTTGCCCACATTTCAAATACACAACCATAGACAAATACAATCCCAATCTGATAAGACAGCTCAATTTATGGATCAAGCAAAATTTGAATCATAGGTATTATATTGGACAGGGCATAGAATTAGACAACAATAATACCATAATATACAATACAACCATTGGATTTGAGAACGAAAAAGAACTTAGTTTTTTCACAATTGCCTGTCCGCATTTAGATTCGAGATAATTATATACGTACTTCAAAGGAGATACCATGACAGAAGCAACACAACAACCACAAGGTGCAGAAAGCACAGATCTTACGATTAACGATTTGAACTCACTAAAAGTGATTATCGATATTGCCAGTTCACGTGGTGCATTTAAACCAAACGAAATGGTTGCGGTCGGCACAACATACAGCAAGCTAGACGCTTTCTTGACTTATGTGTCAAAACAACAATCAGCACAACAACCACAGCAAACAGCCGCTGACGAAGCAGTTGCTAATACTGTAGCAGGAGTCTAATATGGCCGAATTAAAGCATATTGGTCGGGTAAAATCCACCAATAAAAAGGTCCTTGTGGCCTATCGTACTATACCTGGAGATGCTCACAACTGTTTGATCATCCCTACAGAAAATCTACCAGACATCTATCATGATGCCATAATCAATTTGGTAGAAAGTAGTTCCGGCCAAGATGCTTATGAATTTGCCGAAGTGTTAGATCGTACACAATTCCCAGACGGCGCAAGAATGCTTCCTTCTTTGCATGCGAGTGGTCGTTTGATTAAAGCTCCTACAGCTTCAGTTGAAATGACTCCTACTCCTGGCTACAGCATTTTGTTGTCAGAACTCAATCAGATCATTGCCGAACAACGTGGTGTAGCAGTTGACGACTTAGCGATTAGTGATGGCAAAACCATTGACCCAACCACAGCCAATGTAGCTAAAGAGAAAATGGTGAATGAAGCCAAATCTCCAGACACAAGCAAAGCCGCGCCGGATGCAGGCAAAACAACTAGTGCTAGTGTTGAAGCTGTTCAACCCACAAGTTTTGACAGTCCTGAAGCTGAAGCCAAGTTCTATCGTAGTCAAGCAGACAAGTTGGCTAAAGATGCGGCTGCAATGCGTCGCAAAGCTGAGGAGTTGGTTCCGACCAAAAAAACCAAGTGACAAAATCGGGAAGACATCTTCCCAAGGATGTAGTTCAACATTGGCCAGAAGTATTCGGAGACGTACATTTAAATGTATTACCTTTAGGGTATCTCAGCTCTGTATTGGTCAATTTTAAAGACGGCAAAACCTGGGAAATAAAAATTACAGCTCAGACAAGAAAAGAGGGATGGATTGCCTTTGAAAAGAATCTGTCTGAGCTTGTGACCCAATATGATGATGCTGTGGACAACGTAGATTTCAAATTGGACACAGAGCGTGTTAAAAAAGATATTGAAAAATCCACGCAAAAATTTCTAAAGAAAAAGAAACTATAAATAATGCATGTTCGATTACTCAGTTATTCCAAACCCACACAGGAATTTGCAGATCTTGGCATCCAAGATGCACAGGAACTCATTGCGTATTGCGCCCGTGTCAGCAATCCCTCCAATCAACTCAACACAGATACATCCAAAAAACTCATACAATACCTCATACGACACCAACACTGGAGCCCACTTGAAATGGTGTCAGCCTGCATTGAAATTACCACCACACGAGATATTGCACGACAGATCCTTAGACATCGTAGCTTCAGCTTTCAAGAATTCAGTCAGCGATATGCTGACCCTACTAGAGATCTGTCGTTTGTATTGCGAGAAGCACGACTCCAAGATAATCAAAACAGACAAAACAGTATCTCTACGAGCGATGCAGAGTTACAAGCATGGTGGGATGCCAAACAAAAATTCATCGTTGAACATAGTCGTTTAATCTACGAGCAGGCTATTGAAAAAGGTATTGCTAAAGAACAAGCTCGTGCAGTACTGCCTGAAGGTTTAATAGAAAGCAGATTGTATATGAACGGTACACTACGCAGTTGGATTCATTTTATTGAATTGCGCAGTGCAAATGGCACGCAGAAAGAACACCAAGAAGTTGCTGTTGCTTGTGCTAAGGTGATATCTGAGATTTTTCCGCTAGCCACAGATCTTCTAGCCACGTAAAATCATTTATCTTTGCCAATGCCTCCTTGTCGGAGGCATTTTTTTCACCGTATGCACGGCCAGCAACTGCACCCATATAAGCATAAAATCCGTACGGAGCATTGTCGTTTAATTCACACCATGTGCGCAGTCTAGATAAAGATTCATCGTTATTAATGGCAGTTAATTTGCAACATTCCCTAAATGCACTGCGCCAAGTGCTGAATGGATCAGTGTTAAAAGCTGTGATATTACTCACTGTATCCATGGCCTTGAATTTGTTGCTGATATTCATAGTCATGTCTATTGAACTAGTATCCATTTGCAATACCAATTGTTTAGGCAGTAATTTCACGCCTCCATAACCGTAACTCAAATCAACTACAGGATTTAAACTGCGCCACACGTGTACCACGTCCATGTCCCATTCACTCACTTGATGATCAAAATTGAAATTGTTAACAATCACTGCATCAGCATCTACAACCCAAAACATTTTTGTCATGGATTTTCTTGCTGCCGCTATGTGTGCTTGATGAATTCCCGTCACACCATTCACACGTTTTGCAAGTGGAAATCTATGTTTTAAAACAGTATAATTTTCGTCTGCATCTGGCTCATTGTAACTGATAAAAACAATATCGTACATTATCTTCTTCTTATAATGCGAGGTGTATTTTGATACACAGTTTTGAAAAACTTACTGCCTGCGGAATCCAGATTTGCAATATCTAAACTGCATTTGTCTTTTAATTCTTTTGCTAAAAAATTAATATACGCAGTGGTTACTTTACTGTCAGCATCTCTATGTTTCTTGTTCCAGTAGTCAGTTAGGTATTCAAAATCTCTCACTTGGCTGTAGTCCCATTCTGTACACATGGTATTGTAACAGCCTTCCCTTGCTCCTAACACACTCCAAATACCATTTTCTACATCTGCACCAACACTGCACCAAATCAGCAATCTGTGATAATTTTGCCACCAGATTTTTTTCAAATCGTTTGTTTTTCCGCCCTGGTCCAGGCTCATTTTAACACCTTCGCGAAACCCTGCCCGCCATGCTTGGAACGGTGTGGCGTTGGTATAACTTTCACTGTAATTGTCGTTGAATTGATAATATTTGTCGTCAAAACAAAATTCAACTTTGCCTTTAATATCGTTGGGATCACTATTTTCATGAGTGCGCATGTGGTTTACAAATTTACGAGTCCACAATTTTAATCCGCCATTGCCGTACATCAAACCATTAACATGTACTTTGCCACACCATGAAAACACATTGCTGTCTGATAGTCCCAATGCTTCTAGATCAATTTCGACTTCAAGAAACCTTGGATCCACAATGTTGTCAGCGTCCACTGTGACAAAATATTCAGTGTCACTAATAGCCGCACAGGCCTTGTGCGCGGCATCACTGCCTTTAACTCCATGAATTCGTTTGGCCCACGGAGCTTTCGTAAGCAAATCCGCATAGTTTTTTTCTGCATTTGGTTCATCATAACTGAGAAACACAATGTCTTGTTCTATAATTTTAATCATTGATTATCAATCCATAACTTTGAAAAAATATTCTACTTGATATAGAAATCCTGTTGATCTTGGACTCTATGTTGCTTGAAAAAGGAATCATTATTTGATCCTCTTTTACTAGTTCTTTGATATCAATAATTATGCTTCTTATCAAGAAATCAAAGTCATCCTGAAGCATGACAAAAAATATTGTGTTTTGCATTACACCATCCGCCAGTCTCTCCTTGGCTTTTTTTGACAAAGAGAAAAACCATGCTTGACGACTGGCATCCCAAGTAACTATGCATTCTGTATTTGCATCAGGAGCTGCCTTGATCCACTCAAATATATTGTGCCTAAATCCGTACAACTGTGTGGTTACAGGTATCAAGCTGAGCTCAGTCTTGCCAGATAAACCTTTGGCATAACCAATGATATAGTCATGAGCTTTTTTTTCTCCTGCCCTAAATTGCCTATGATCTTCTTCTGAAATTTCAAAGGCAGGAGGATTACCTAGAATCCACAACTGGTTGCTGATGCTTACTATAACTCCTGTTTTTTTATCATAGTGTAGATAGTATTTTTGTGGCTCTAGAACCAATTTAAATTTTCTCGGCATGGGCCAACTCCTCTAATCGTGCTATAAGAGATTTGGTCACAAAATTCTTTTCCACATAATGAAACAGTTTGGTTTGTTTTATGTTGCCTACTATCAATTCGCCCTTGCTGTTCAATATGTAAGGAACCATGTTTTGCCAGCTATCAATGCCAACTGGCCAGGCCTGCAATGCAGTCTTCATGTGTATAAAACCAAGAGGGTCACACTTGTCAATGGCTTGCTCAGTCATGCCTGTAATTTCCAATGCAATTGCCGAGGCAAGGTCCATGCTCAACCATTTTTGATAATAAGCAGGAGCATATATGTCGTAGCAGGCCTCCCAATTGTTGCACACAAATTCAAGCACTTTGTAAAACTCATATGCTGGTCTATTCTTTTTGAAATAGTGTAAAGCAAAATAAGCATTAGGCAGTTGATTTTCCAAAAAGGTTTTTCTGTGAAATGTATCGTAGGGAATGTGCTCCAGTTTGTAATTGTAGATTTTGGAACAAAATTTGATATCATAACTACTGCAATACTCCCACCAGATGCCTATGTCTTCCAGCAACAGCATGTCGGCATCCAGCACAATAGTTTCCTCATATGGCGTTGCTTCATATATTTTCCAACGATGTTCTCCTGCAAAAGCACTATTATCATGTTTATCAAACCATGGGATTGGAACAACATGATCAAACACATCTTGATATTTTTTTGGCACTTTGCTATTAGTTACAAGAGAAACATTTTTTATTTCAGTTTGGCTGTGTTTGATACTGAGGGCAAGTGCATATGCTTGATCAACATAATTCACATTGTCAGTATTTTGTGCAAACAATAAAAATCCTTTAGACACCTGTGCCTCCGTTGATATATCTACTCAAACTGTATTTGTTCATGATATGTACATCTAGACCTTTGGTATTCAGAGCTGTGTATTCTCCAAGATATTTTTCTTTTTCTACTAGAAATTTCATAGTACTTCCATTAGTGCTGATGAGATAATCTTTATCACTTGCAAACGTCATTTTTCCAGGCAGCTCAACTGCAAATTCTCCGTTGCTTTTTCCATTCATGATGTGTATGGCTATGCTGAACGCTATGTCGTTTCTAAATATAGGGCTGTCTACAGTGTACAAAGTTCTAAAATATATCCAGTTGTCTTTTATGTGATCCAAGAGAACAAAAAACGACTGCATGATTGTATTTTTTTGAAAGATAAAAACAGTTGCCCAATAAAATGGAATCGAGTAGGGATTGATTCTGGCAAATGCAGAGCTGGATCTATATCCTGCTAGATCAAATGCGTGTTTGTATATCTGAAAGTCATGATCAAGATCAAGTGCTGGTTTCAATACTGACGAATTCAAGATATAGTCAGTATCCAACACAATTGTGGTATCATAAGGAGTTAGATCATAAACATTGCTTCTTGTTAGATTTTTCCAAGTTGCTGTTTTAGCTGTTAGGCTACCGTCAAAAAACTTTCTATGCTGTGCTGTTCCTGTCAACGGGATATCAATAATATTTTGAAATTTGTGATGGGGAAATTTTTCCAGCAAATAAGTTCTATCATCTGTGATAATAGACACAGGAATATCAAGATACTGCATGATTCTGTCAGCGGCAAACACTGCCATTTGCGTGTAATCTATGGCTTGATTATTTTGCGCGAATAAGATTGCACCAACAGTCATAGTTCAACAATATCAGCGATTTTTCTTTTGTTTTTTATTTCTGCATATCTCACTGTGTATTCGTTCAATGCTTCAAAGTAGATAGACACTATGTTGTCCAAAAATTCTCTTACATTTGATATTACCACAGGATAATTATTGCTGTCAATAAATGCAGTATCCTCAGTGTGACCAAGATCAACTACAGTTTTTGCAAAATTGATTAGCTCCGGGCTTATTTTAAAGGTTGCGCCGTTGGTGTAATAGGACAGCTTTTGATTAAATTCTTCTAAAATAATGCGTCTTTGATTCGATAGTGTGGCAGCAAAATTAGCCACAGCAAATGCTTTTTCAATTTTTTCATCCATAGAAAACTCCTGTATGTTATAATAACACTACAGTAGTTATCTTGTCAATGCTTTAGATAGATTAAAGTGTGGTCAAACTGGCGATAGTTGGCAAGTAATTGTAGGTAATGCCACCGTTGGTAAATGCCATTTGAACACCGTTTGTACCGCCTGAATAGTTCATGTTGACATTATTGGTTAAGAAACCCGAAACGTCCTCATCAATATCGTAGGGATTGGTGTTATTACGGAAAAAGTCTTCCGTACCAGCTGCCTGATACGTGATGCCGCTCAGTACGCCTGCTGTCAATGTGTTAATCGTGATAGGAACTGAGGCTGTAGCATTGTTATAACTGCTTGAAATGGTAATGGCATTGGCTGGCACATTTACACTTGCTACATAATAAGCCACACCAGTTGTGGACACAGTTAGTCCATTTGCAGTGCCTGGTGTACCTTTGAATATTATTATTGTTCCTTGTGCAATATTTGATACTGACTGCAAGTTGATGGTGTTTGTGCCTGATATACTATTCACTGTACCAGTTACTACAGGAAAACCGCTTGATAGATCTTCGAAAAATACTTGAAAGGTCAATACATTTCCTTGAGTATTCAATCCAGCCCATATGGTGTATTGATTAGGTGCATATATTGAACTACCGGCTGCTCCCAAGCTGGCTGTGAAGATAGGCACTAAGGGCTGTCCTTTGTTGGACTGTAAATAGGTCCATCCTATAGATGTGACTGTACCGCCAGTGCCACTGTAGCGTACACCGTTGTAATCAAATGTTATCACGCCCATTTTGTCCAACAGATTCCACCAGGAATTGTTTTTTGTTCCTGCAGGTGGCACGATTGTGGATGTTGGTGTACTGCCTGTATCGCCTAAACTGGCGCTGAATTGGACTTGCCCGCCTGAATTGAAAAAATATTGTGCTGCCTGGGCTCCTGTATAACCAGTTCCTGCGTTCCATGTAACGCTCATTTGCTCACTGATAATAGGTATGCCGCTTTTTACTGATTGAAAATTATAACCTGGACCAGCATTAGGTGTTGTAGTTCCGCCCCATGGTCTGCTGGCACCATCTCTTGTAACTTGATGTGGAAATCCTTGGATGGATGCTCCTGAGGTTGGAGTTATATATTGATTGCTGGCTATTTGATTGTAAGCACCTGGATAAGTTACTGCATTACTGGTATTACTTGATGTGTTTGCCAAAGCAGATGACATTACAGAATAGGCATTCAAGTCGGAATATGCAATTTTAATCAGCGTTGTGGCTGTTGTAAGTGATGGACTAGGAGCTGTGCCTATCTGATGATAAAATGTTTTAGTAATATCAGCTTGCAATGCGTTCCAATCTGCCTGTGTAATTTTGTTGTTTACAAGAACTTGATTGCTTTGTAAAATTTGTCCGTATCCAGTGGCCGCGGTGCCCAAGATTGGGGCTATAATGTTTTGTACTGCATTATAATCTGCCGCTGTTATGTTTGATCCTACACTAGCCATTTAATTTCCTTTTTTGGTTGTCTTTAAAGAATCACGCACTCTACAAGAGTTTCTTCAGTTGTTGCGCAATCTTCTAAGGCTACTGCAAACACAATAGGCTGTACTTGGGCTCCTGGGAATGTTACAGTTACGCTGGCTCCCAATCCGTTGCCATAGGGTGCCATTTGATCGCCTTTACTGCATCCTCCGATAACTCTCACAGGTACGCGGCCTTTCAATGCCACGTAAACTCCGCCAACCAAATCCTTATTCATCATGTAGCCTGGATTAGTACTTATCACTCCGATAGGCTGTGCTCCAAATTCATTGCATGGGCAAATTTCTGCAGAACCCCCAACAGTTACAACTGTGCCTGCTATTAGTTCACCAAATTCAGGACTTGGTAGATACTTTTCTGCCAAATCAGCATATTGAGCCGCAGTTGCAGTTCCATTAAACAAATTGGCATTGATATTTGAATTGCTGTCTCTTGCTACCACTGTGGTTGGGTTGCTTGCAACACTGGCTTGTACATAACTGCCGCCAACATTTAGTTGGTCTGCCTTGTTTGCAGTTGCCCACACATAGCCTGCATAAATGTTTTGCCATTGGTATCCGCTACTTCCTAGATTACTTACACCGCTGGCGCCTGGTAATACATCTAATCCGTTTAGTACAAGTGGGTTCTTAACAGAGCCCAGGGCTGTGGTTGTATTAAATACAATGTTGCCAGCACTTGAAAGGGTAGGGACCCCGCTTACATTAGATACTGTTAGTTTAACATTAGGACTACCTATAGTATAACCGCCGTCACTGAAGTTAGTAACACTGCTGAATGATGCGGTGCCTGCCGTAACATATGAACTTGCACTCAAACCACCCAACTTGTCTGCATTACTGGCGGTACCTTGAAATCTATATCCGTTACTGGTTACTCCATTGTTGGCTGCTACCGTATTTACAAGTGTCAAACCCTGTACAATATTGTCGAATCCATTAATAGGATTGGTGCCGCTGAGAGTGAAAGAATCACTGCTGATTACAAAAATAACATTGCCTGCCGCAATACCTTGTATAACTGCATGAGGATTGTTACTGGAATCCAACAAAGATGTTGACAACATCTGTGTAGTTCCAAAATTTGTTACTTCTTGTGGTCCGATGAGGATAGAACTGCTTCCATTGTAAACATACAATTGGTTGCTGGAAGTGTTGAACCAGAAATCACCTGCTGTTAAACCAGCTGGAGCCACTGTGGCAGTTTCTGAACCATTACCAGTTCTCCAATAATTGCCGTCCCAGAATTTGATTTTCTTATTTGCACTGTCATACCAAATTTGACCTGTTAAAGGATTAGGAGGTTGTGTAGTGTTTGCAAAGTTTTCTAGTAACCAAATGAAATTGTCATTCTGTGCTTGGCCGTATCCAGCATAATTCTTACCAACAAGTGTAAGATCAGTAGAGGTATCTACCGTGCCATCTGCAACTGTAGCTAATAACGTTCCATTATAATGATTAATTGTATATGACATGGTGTCGATCTTTCCTTATTTCAGTGTATTTATCATGTTACCAGGTACTTATAGCGGCTCTTTTCCACGTATTTGTAGCTGTACACACATAAACATAGCTAGAATCCCAGGCAATTTGTCCTGCAACACCCGCGCTTGACGCTGTTGCTGGCGTAAGTGTATTAACCCTGAATGTGCCGTTAACATCAAGTGTTGTTGTTGGCGAACTTTGATAGATACCCACCGTGCTGTTTGCGGCATTCACAAACAAGGCCTGATTGTAGCCAGAGCCGTTGCTTACGGATATTTGAAAATTCTGATTGGGAACTTTACTGGTTAATTCAAAAGTCCCCACCGACACATTAACAGCTGAATATCCGCCAGTGCCCAATGTAAGAGGAGTTGCATTTGTTATTTGCAACGCACCACTTGTGGTATTCTGATAGCTGTCTGTTGATAAAAATTGCTCAGCACTCTTCAATGAGCCATCAGCTGCCAATAAACTTGTAGATTGTGTTACTGGCACATTGAATTTAATATTAGGGTATGTACTTGAATTGAATCCTACATTTATAGTGCCAGAGATGGCGCTCATAGTGCTGGTTGCCACAGTAGCAGATGTACTAACTGTATATGTTGCCACACCTCCGTTTGTACCAGATCCTAAGACAAATGCGGTGATAACAGTATTGAGAGGCACTCCTGCGCCCACAACACTTTGACCTATACCAATAATACCAGAAGTTACGTTGGTTACAACCAAGCTGGTGCCAATTTGATTGGCAGTAAAGACACAGGTGCTGGTAAATCCGCTGATGCTGGATTGCGGCACAAAACTTTCTTTGGCAAATATTCCCATTAGATTATTTGCTATCAGTAGTTTTATTATTGTGTGCCTCTGTCCAGTCACATCCAATATATTTTCAACAATAAATCCTGATGGTCCGTCCAGTTTGCTGTAAATTGGGCCGGCCAATATGTTTGCTGTGCCGTCATTAAAATACGCTTGGCCTGTTCTACTGTTGATCCAGATATCGCCAGTGGTCAATCCGCTAGGAGCAGTGTCAGAAACCAGTGTGCCGCCGCTGACCTTAAACGCTGTGCCATCATATACCAACAGTCTATTAGAATTTGTATCAAACCACAGTTGACCTGTTAGAGGATGATTTGGCTGACTTACGTTTGCAAAATTTTCCAACAGGTGTACAAAATTATCGTTGAAATATAATCCATAGTTGGAAGTATTTTTGCCCACCAATGTCAAATCTGTATGAGTTTGGTCTATAGTGCCGTCGGTAAGCCCGCCTGGTATCAACGATGATCCGTTTGTTAATGTTATAGCATAAGTCATTATAAATTAGATCCCGAAAATATAATATAGTTTATTGTTTGATAGTTGTTCATGACATTCACAGCGGCTGATCCGGTTGAAGTACCAGAACCACTATAATTCACATTGCCGCTGCTCTTGAGTCCTTTGGCAGTGCCTGACGGCTGGCCCGCTATGCCATAACCTTGTACGGAGTTGGTGTCTGCATCGGATGTAACACTGCTAACTGCATAATATTGATTACCAGCTGAACTGGTCAATGTGTGGCTGTGAGCTGGCAAATTAGCTGTAGTCAATGTGACATATTGGCCGCCGCCGTATCCTCCCACAACAATTGCACTAGAGTCCTGTACTCTATTAGCTGGACCTTTTTGACCGCCTGTTAAAATTTTCGTGCCTGCATCGTTGAGCACTTGCGCAAAGTTTGCCACGTCAGTGAGATTGTTCATGTTGTCTCTGCCCAGTGCAAATCTTCCTCGAAGATCTGGCAAAGCAAAAGTATTTTTACCTTGCAGTCCTCCTGGCGGAGTAAAAGAAAGTCCAATTACTTTATACAATGACGGATAATCTGTTTGTTTCACTTCTGCTCCATCGCAAAGCAACCATCCTGGAGGCACCCCATTCAAACTGATTGAGGATCCTCCCCACGCAATTATTGAGCCAATTGGTGTGCCATAGCCGCTGTGCAACAATGCGGCATCAAGCTTCAAATAAGTGGCCTTGTCCATGGAAACCAATTGACCGCCGCCTGCTGTTTGATAAGCCAAGAACTTGTCACCAGTTGACGTTGAAGTGGCAGCTGTTCTGGGTGAAGCAACTGTGCCTACGATCAATGCAGTGCTTGCTGTAACATTCAGCGTGGCCACACCTGTAGGGCTTTGACCAGTGAACACCGTGCCGGTGTCGCTGGAAATTAAATCGCCTGCCACTTTAAATACTATGGGCGTTTTTAAACTGTCAGCTGTACCGCTCACACTTCCTGTCACACTGCCTGTAAAGTTGCCGTTGAAACTACCAACAAATGACTGGGCATATACATTCCTAAAAGGATTAGTTTGACTTCCAATATCATAGTTGCTGGTTGTGTTGTTGGTCAGCGGAGGAGGACTGATTACTGTGCCTGGCAAAGCTGTAGGACTGATCACTATGGCGTTAGCGGTAATTGTGTTTGTAACTGTGGTAGGTAAACTTGTTGCGATGCCTGCTGTGGTATCAAGATTAAAAACAGTTGTTAGTATGCCGTTGGCAGCTGATTTGATCACAATGCCTCCGGATGTGTTTACCGCGCCGGACGTGATAACTCCAGCCACACTCAGCGTTGACGAAGGTGAAGTGTTGCCGTTACCTATACCGACGGTGCCAGATGGAGCAAGATGCACCAAATTGTTTCCGCTTAGAATAAAATCAATGCTGTTGGTACTGCTGGTGCTGTTGAAAACAAAACCAGAAGTGGCTTGACTGATATTAAAACTTAGATCGCCACCTATGCCCAAGCCTCCAGTGTTTCTGATATTGATAGGCACATTAGATGTAGTTTGACTGTTGCCTGCACTGGCATCACCTCTAAGGAAATTTGCTGCCGACACAGCTACACCATTCACATTCAAAGCATTGGCCGCTTGAGAGTTGCCCCAAATGTTGGTAGGAGTCTGCGATGAGTCTGTGGAAATGCTAGATGACAGATTTAATCCAGCGTTGATAAGTCCAAAACCTGTAATGGTAGTTTTAGGAGTAAAGGTATCTTTGCTGATAATAGCAATGCGATAGGCAGAACTATCCTGCGAACTGGCCGCATACAAACTTATCACGCTGTGTACCACGTTGGCAGTGTCAGTTATTGACTCAACCAACGGGCCTGTGGCTTTACCTGCACTGAATTGTGGACCAATCAACAGCCAGCTACTGCCTGAGAACAAATATAATTGGCTGTTGTCAGTGTCCACCCATAAATCACCGGCAGTGGCATTGGTGATGTCAGGCACACCACCGGTGGCTGCCAGTGTAGTCACACCAGCTCGTTTGATTGAACCAGCTTCGTTCCAGGTACCGGCACCATCATATACTCTTAGTATGTTGTTGCCCAATGCTGTGTCATACCATAACTGTCCTTGTACTGCATTAGCAGGTGCATTAGGTGATGCAAAATTTTCAAGCAAATGTAGCAGGTCGGCAGCATGTATTGGAGCATAACCTGCATAGTTTTTGCCCACAAAAGTAAGACTGGTTTGATTGTTCAAGGCACCATCAGCTACCGTGATGGCTGGCTTGGCAGGATTAGTTGAATCGGTATAGGGAACGGTGTATGGCATCTAATTCTCCTTATACACTTACCAAGCCTGTAAGGCTTTGGATTCTAACTGTATAATCTATCTGTATAAGCCTGTTGAGACTTTTTTGTACAGGATGAAATATCACATGAGTCAATAGCAAATTGGTACCGGTTGCACTGTAATTCACCAAACCCAATTCGTCAAATATAAAAGTTTGTTCGCCTGTATTTGTGGTATCATATGCTGCCTGGCCACTGGGCTCGCCGTAGTCTAACAAACAAGTACAGAAAATGTCGCTGTAATTGTATCCAGTTGTGTGTCTTACTTCGGTGAAATTTCTTGTGGGATCCGTATTGGTAGCCGCATTAGGGTCTATGACTTTTGAGTATGTAGGATTATACAAACTGGCATTGGTTCCGCTGGTGTTGGGAGTGAGATATGTAATAATTCCTGTGGGGTCAACGCTTGTGCCACCGTTACCAAAGCTCATTTGATAAATGTATCCACCGTTAATGCTGTTGGACAAACTTTGTGCCAAAGCATAACTCATGTTTTCATAATGAATGGCATTGCGTTTGTCGATGTATACTTCCTTGGAAGTAGGATCGAATATTTTTATATGCCCTTCTATGTGAATTCCTGTTTGATCTTTGCTCTGCATGCTGGTCTCTCTTTATGTATTATTTATCTGTGTTTATTAAGTGCTAGTTTAATTATCTAACACCAGTGGTTTTCCTAGGATAGGCAAATCCTGTAGTGGGTCTGAATCCATAATTTTGCTTTGGGAAAGTACTGCCTGTATGGAAATACTTGTAAATCTGATCTGCTTTTGGTGTGCCAAGGCCAGTTACTGCATCCCACCCTGCTGTGGTTGTATATCCTGTGGTTAATCCGTTCCTGTTATCACCGCTGATAATATCGTTGAACAATAATGCTCTGTTTGAATACCAAGTGGTCATATTAAACGGTATCCGATATCCTAATTGGGCATTTAGTCTTGCCCACATGCCTGCCAACAATGGCGCAGAGGCGCTTGTTCCGCCAACTTGACTAAGAACACCGTTAATAAAATATGCGAACCCTGTATTGGGATCAGCAGGAGCACTTATATCTGGAACTCCTCGTCGAGGCAATGCTGTTGGCGTTCCTGTTGAGCTGGCTGTTTTAGTTGTTGTAGTAAGCCCAGTTTGCCAACTAGGTAATGATACAGACGCACTGATGCCGCCGCCGCTGCCGCTCCAGGCAACTTCACTGGTAATTTGATTACTGCCATTTAGAAAAACACTGGTGCCGCCTGTCGAAACCATGTAGGCACTACAACATGAAGCTGTTATATTCAAATTGTTAGCGCCGCTGTCTCCCGAACTTACAAATACTGTTATACCTTTTACAACACAGGACTGAAATGCAGTATCGTATTGTGTTCCATCACCAATTCCCCAGCTAATATCAAGTACTGATGGATTATTTGTTGTATCATTTGCGGCAGCAAGTATATTATCAATAATATTTTGCGTTCCGCTGTTTGGGGCAGTGTAGTATGCTATGCGAGATCTTGGAGATATTGCGCCTGCACAGTAGATATCTAACATGCTTTCGCTATCACTAGTTGAACTAACTGTAGCCCCATTTACATTTATATTAACTATTTTAGGAGCAGTAAGTCCAATACGAGAAAAACTATTGGTAACATCCGTTTGATTATAACCGGTAACAAATCCGCTATAGGTCAATTCAAATATGCCAATACACCCGCCATATCCAGTTCCAGGCGGCATACCATATGCAGTTGCCATTTGTACAGGACTAACTGATACTAACGGATCAACAGTATTGGCGTCGCATATAACTGCATTTTTTACTGCTATAAAACTTTGATCAAACCCTTGAATAGGTTCAACTAGGCTGGCAATTTCACTTGGAATTGTTATGGCGCCTTCGTACATCATGTAGATTCGGCCAGTATCATCAGTGACATCTAACAATGTTATTCCAAATGTTTTATTAAAATTTTCTACAGTACCTGTAATCTGTACCACACCCCTACCACGACTGGCTTCTACAATAGTAAAATTATTATGATAGAAAAAATCATTCACTTCTATAGTTGCATCTTCGGTAGAACCAAATTGATAAATGTATTCGTCATGATCTAATACAGCATGTGTACCGGCTATTACTCCATCAGCATACTGTTGCAAAGTCATGCCGTTCTCATGCAAATCTCTTTTGAGATAGACACTAATCAATATAGTATCATCAAGATTTTTTAAAGTACTTGTGGTCATATTATGCTTCTAGTTTAAGATATGTAATTGTAACTGTGATAGCACCAGTTACTCCACCATTATTATAAATCTTCAGATACATGTTTGCGCTTGGGGTAGCGTCGTTATTGAATCCCATAACGGCCGGAGTAAAATCTGTCGACGTGGCAGTATTACCAATTGTTATTGATTCTGCAACTATACCACTGCCTGGTGTGGGGTCAGTGGTTATTGTTCTTGAGCTATCGTTAGCCTGCGCTGTACTGCTGGTATAAACCGTGACCCATGCTCCTGATGTGCAAGATATATTGTACAAGGCATATCCTTTGGCAGCGGTAACTGTGGCTGGTGAACTGGATCCAACTGCCAAAGTAGCTGTAGTCACTTGTACGGTTGTTCTACTACTGAGTGTGCCACCGCCGCCGCCCGAGGAACTTATCACACCATTATTAATAGTGATACTGGATCCATCAACTTTTACACCGCCTAGCACACTTGTACTGGCAGTAGGCAAAGTGTATGTACTGGCTCCGCTGATGACACCAGTGCTTGGATTAATTGTGATGCTGGAGCCATCCACCTTGACCACACCCAATGTGAGTGCGCTGGCTATGGGTACTGATATTGTGCCACTGGATATATTAATTGTTGTACCATCAATTTTAACAGCGCCCAGTTGCGACGTACTAGCAGTTGCAACACTGATTGTGCCTGCTGAATTATTGATAGCACTGGTGGCCACTGCGGGAATATAAACACCTCCCAGCGTGGTAACACCGGCTGTTGGGAGACTGTATGTGATGTTGGAAGTTATCACACCATTGGTAATTGTTATGCTGGTGCCATCAATTTTCACACCACCCAGAGTGCTTGTGCTAGCAATTGGCAACACATAACCTATCGGAGCACTGATCACTCCGTTATTGACTGTAATAGTTGTACCGTCAACTTTCACACCACCTATTTGGGTGGTGCTGGCTACGGCCAAGCCCAAAGTGCCGCTGGCATTGGTTATGCCACTGGTGCCAACTGCGGGAATTCTTACACCACCCAGTTGTGTTGCACTGGCTGTGGCTATGATAATTGATCCTGAACTTTGTATAATGCCGGAAGCAGTAACCGCAGGAATGATAACACCTCCCAAGGTGGTATCAGTAGCTGAAGGCAAGATGTATTGTGCCGCACTGATTACTCCGAATCCGTTGATGGTTACTGTGCTGTTGTCAACTTTGACTCCTCCCAGCACTGTGGGACTGGATGTTGGCAAAACATATCCGGTGGGAGCACTTATCACACCATTATTGATTGTGATACTGGAGCCGTCCACTTTTACGCCTCCTATAGACGTGGTAGTGGCCACTGGAACCACACTGCTGATAATGCCGGTTCCAGAATTGATAACCAAGGAGACACCATCTACTTTGACTCCACCCAATACACTTGTACTAGCTGTGGGCAGTGAATAAGGTGTTGCACTGATGATACTGTTGTTGACTGTAATGCTGGTGCCATCTACTTTTACACCTCCGACAGTGCTGGTGCTGGCAACAGGAAACACACTACTGATAACGCCAGATGTTATGGTGATTGTGCTACCGTCAACCTTAACGCCGCCAAGAGTTCCTGATATGCTGGTACCAACTGTTGCAGTGGGCAGAGTATAGGATGTGCTGGGAATATTCAAAGTTGCCACACTGCCAGACGCTGTTGCTGTAACACCTGCGCCAGTAAAATTCAATGTGGTAATTGAAGTAGCGCTGCCTTGTGTGCTGCCAGCTTGTTGCACAGTGACCCCCGATATACCCGATCCTCCTGCTCCGCCTGTTACCGTTGAAGTCATCAAACCCGTTGTTGAATTGTAACTAAATGTTATGCCTGTTTGAGAACCTCCCGACAACATAGCGGCTGCTACAGATCTAATATTGGCTGGCACAGCAGAAATCACACCGTTATTGATATTGATACTGCTGACGTCAACTATAACTCCGCCTGGAGTTTGACTTGTGGATAAAGGTAAAGCATAGGGTGTTGCTGTTATGACTCCAGTGTTGCTGATTGTGATGCTGGTGCCATCAATTTTCACACCACCCAGGACGCTTGTGCTTGCAGTGGGTAAATTGTAGGGCGCACTGCTTATAGTGCCGTTATTAATAGTGATACTGCTTCCGTCTACTTTGACACCGCCAATTGTGGCCGTTGTTGCTGTGGGAACCACTGCACTTATTGTACCAGTGTTACTGTTTATGACCACAGATGTACCATCTATTTTGACGCCGCCTAGTGTGCTTGTGGTAGCAGTTGGCAACGTGTAAGCGCCCGGTGCTCCAGAAATTTTACCATAACTTAGACTAACGATCCAGCTGGGGTCATTGTAGTTGCCAGTGGTCAATACTCCATTGGTCACAGTAATAGGCTGCCAAGTGGCTACAGCACCATTGGTTACAAGAGCTTTGCCAGCGTTGTTTGTTTGATTGGGCAACTGATACTGAGTAGTGTACAATTCAGTAAAGTTGGCATTTATCTTGGTGCCGGCGGTGCGAAGTGTATCGCCAGTGCCTGAATTGGCTGATGTTCCCGTATTGATTATCTGTTGCGTCATTTTAATTTCCTTGGTCAAACGTTATATTACCTGCATCAACTGTGGCATTTGAGGTGTCAAACGTTGGGTTCGATATATTACTTATTTGTTTATAGCCGGTATACCATACTCCGGGCACTGCTTTAACATAGCTGGCAACTGCTCCGTTATCCATGATAATACTGTTTGATTGTTTTCCGTCCCAGTCAATGCCAGTTTTCTGCACAACATTTATTTGTGTACCAAATGCTGGTGCGTTTGCAAACGTTATAGAGGCAGTTGTGCCATCAACTGTGAAGTCAGCTGGGAACGTAACATCACCGGCAGGACTGTCTGGTGCATTGTTGATGTTGAACACATCATAGGCGGTTTTTCTCAATCTAGTATTGGCTATAAAGAATTCCCAGTTGGCTAAGTCTGTGGAAAAAGCTGTACTGCTGGTGTGATCAGTTTGACAAACATAAGTGTAACTGCCTGCTTGCACTATATCTTCCATGGCATAAGGTACACCTGCTTTCCACATTTGTACATTCCAACCACCTACAAAAACTTCAATTGCATCAGATGACTTTGGTACAAATGTCAAAGGCATGGTAGTGGCACCTGTTGAAATTAGTACGGTATTATTGATGCTGTCTTTGTAGGGAATAATTTCACTGTAACCTATAAATTGTACAATCTCGCCTCTGGGATTTATGTTAGTGATACCAGTGCCCAGCGTTCCTCTACGCAATTGTCCCAAGACATTTCCGCTCTTGAAGAAATATTCAATACGCTCTCCTCTTATTTCAATCACACCTGGTTTGTTGCCGCTTGGATTTGGAGTGTCAAAATTACTAGCATCATCAACTGTTATGGTCAAGTCGTTCCAATACAAGTCTGCGGCCAAAGTTGTGACTTTTTTGGCATTTAATCTAATGTAATTGGTTCTATTCAACATGTCCTTGAACTGCATGTAGGATACTTTTTGTTGCGGTAAAGGCATGCTGGGGAAAGTTATGATTTCAACAGTATCAGTTTTTGCCAGTGATTTTTGTATTTGTATACTTTGTAAATCATCATTCAACTTGTAATCAATACTTGGCGTTAACAGATTGCCATTTTTAATTACCCATACATAACTTGGATCAAGCACAGATCTATCAAGTGTAATATACCCGCCTAATATGTTATTATAGGTATAGAACAAACTGGTACCTGGAGCCAAGTTGTAATTTGCCGAGTATGATACCGTGGTTCTTTGAATGTCTAAAAT
>Ga0136642_1000320_pt1 | contig 27126 bp, 41 predicted proteins | sample LowCatLa1302831Y_FD_115313 | JGI IMG/M metagenome (GOLD analysis project Ga0136642, IMG submission 115313) | Freshwater microbial communities from Lower Cathedral Lake, Yosemite National Park, California, USA - 13028-31Y | ecosystem: Environmental > Aquatic > Freshwater > Lake ... | reverse complement strand
TTAAGGAAATGAAATGAGCAATAATCTGCTTACCATCTCCATGATTACCAACGAAGCGTTGATGGTCTTGGAAAATGAGTTGACTTTCTCCTCTGAAGTCATGCGTAGCTATGACGATCAGTTTGCGGTTACTGGGGCCAAAATTGGAGCAACCCTAAATATTCGCCGTCCTGGTCGTTTTATTGGTACAAGCGGCCCCGCTTTAAACGTTGAAGATTTCAACGAAACAAGCAGCCCATTGACGTTGACTACCCAGTTCCACGTTGATACGCAATTTACCACGCAAGACTTGGCACTAAGCCTTGACGCTTTCTCTGATCGCGTCTTGAAGCCCGCCGTTGCCGCCGTAGCGAATAAAATCGACTTTGACGGCACGACTATGGCTAAGCTGAACACCGCCAATATCGTAGGTACTGCTGGAACCCCTCCTACATCGTTGTTGACCTACCTAACCGCCCAAGCCTACTTGGACGCTGAAGGTGCGCCCCGCGATGGTCGCCGTTCATGCATTATCGAACCGTTCACCGGCGCGACAATTGTGGATAGCTTGAAGGGCTTGTTTGTACCTAATGACCGCATTGGAATGCAATATACCAAGGGCATGATGGGCCGCGACTCCGCTGGCATGAACTGGAAGATGGATCAAAATATTTCTGCTCAAACTTTTGGTTCATACATTGGAACTGCGACTATCAACACTAGCACGGATACCGGCATTTTGACTACTGGTTGGGCGTCAACATCGTCCCTCACGTTGTCTAAAACCGGCACGTTCACTCCTTTGGTTGGTGATACCTTCACTATCGCTGGTGTGTATGCTGTTAACCCACAGAATCGTCAAGCCTATGGTAGCAACAAGCTGCGTAATTTCGTCATAACCGCTATTAGTGGTAATGCCGTTACCGTTAGCCCTGCTGTTATCTCCGCTGGTCAGTTCCAAAACGTGTCCGTCACTAGCCCTGGTGCTTCTGCCGTGACCCCGTTTAACCAAGCCGGTGCTGTTTCTCCGCAAAACATTGTTATGCATAAGAACGCATTTGTACTTGGCTGTGCTGATCTTGATTTGCCTGATGGGGTTGTCTTTGCTGGCCGTGCGTCGGATAAAGATTTGGGCCTCTCGATGCGTATCGTCCGTCAGTACACAATTAACAACGATTCCATCCCGACTCGCGTTGATGTGCTTTACGGTTGGGCACCTCTATACGCTGAACTGGCTTGCCGAGTGGCTTCCTAATCAACCTCTAAAGAAAGGAAACTATCATGGCTAATCCAGGCGCAGCAACCACTGTAAGCAACCATCCGATTCAGTTGTCGAGCAACCAGGCAATTCGCTTGATCGCATCGGCGCAATCGGTCAATCTCAACTCCGTAGGTGACACTATTGCCCCGATCTTGGTCGCGGGTCGTGTAAGCGTTGCCTATGTAGTGTTGAGCAATGCAAGCACCAGCTTGACCACTGCGGCATTTGCGGTTTACACCGCCCCTGCAGCTGGTGGTACGGCTGTCTTGTCAGCTACGACCCCCACGGGCGCAACCACGGCGGCTAAAGTTATAAACAGCGCAGCAAGTTCTACCGATGCAATCACCGGTTTGAATCTGTATGTTCGCAACACAACCGCCCAGGGCGCAGCAGCTACCGCTGATGTGTTCATCTACGGTTACGACCTGACATTCTTGCCTTAAAACGGCATGATGTAGCAAAGAAGGCCACTCCCGCAAGGGGTGGCTTTTTTTCTTTTAATGCATATAATTTGATGAACTGAAAGGGATTGCCATGTCCAACATAGCCTATATTGAAGCAACGACTCTGGTCAAAAGCGCACCGGCAAAGCTAAAAGGCATTTTTGTCAGCGCCGCATCTAATACCCCCGTAATCACGATTTACGACACGCAAACCTCTGGAACAAGTGTTACGGTGCTTGGCGTGTTTACTCCTGTTGCCGCTACAAATTACAATTTCTTTGATGGACTAAACATTGCCAATGGCCTCTATGTGGTTATTAGCGGCGTTGTGAAGTGCACCGTCTACTACGAATAAGGGGTCGCTATGACCGTCAATCTTTCCTTGCTGGCAGGGGCTGGCGCACAGTTTTTTGATAACAACGGTGTTCCTTTAGCTGGCGGTCTTGTCTACACCTACACCGCAGGCACTACAACGCCTCAAGCCGCATATACGACTAGCGCAGGTTCAATAGCCCACTCGAATCCGATTGTGCTGGACTCAGCAGGACGAATGCCTTTTGGTGGTGAGATTTGGCTAAGCCAAGGCCAAACATATAAGTTTGTGTTAAAAACTTCTGCAAGCATTACTGTTGGCACATACGACAATATTTCTGGTGCATCTGACCCAGCTAATATTTATGCTACGTTTGCTGCATCTTCTGGTTCTTCTCTTGTTGGATATACGCAAGGTGGTACAGGAGCTGTAGCCACCACGGTGCAAACTAAATTGCGTGAAACTGTCAGTATTTTGGACTTTGGTGCGGTATCTGACCCAAGTGGGGTCATTGATAGCACAGCAGCTATTCAGGCTGCTATTACCTATGCGTGGACTAAATATCGTAGATCGTTGAGTTCTACACCTAGCATTGGAGGCAGCTTTCCAATTACCAAAGTTGCTGTGATTTTTCCGCAAGGCGTATATAACATTTCATCAACTATCAATGTTGTTTCAAATTACAGCGTTTGCGACTTAATTGGTATTGGTGAGGCTTGTATCAATTGGACTGCTACTGGAGGCACGGCTATTTCTGTTTTGCCAGCAAACAGCCAAGCTATAACTGCAACTCCTGTTCAGATTAAAAATCTGATGATTCGAAGCAACAATACTGGGTATACTGGTTTGCTGGTTCAGCAAATAAGCAATTGTTTATTTGAAAATCTTAATTTTTACGGTTTTACCTACGCTGTTAAAAATATAGGCTCAGAGGCTTGCATCTATGACTTTAAAGGCGGGGCAATTGAATCATGCACCTATGGTTTTCTTATTCAGCAGTTGACTACAAGTGGCGCTATTATTAAACCCAATTTAACTTGGATTAAAAGCGTTTACTTTATTAACAATAGTCAAAACTCAATCATCATTCGCAAAAATCCAGACGAAACCAATGTTAATAATGGCGCTGGTGGTGTGTTGCACATTGAAGATTGTATTTTCCAAGGAAGCTGTGCTGGGCCAGCAATACAAGTTTCTTATCCGGGTGAATCGCCTGGAAAAGGAATTGTAAACATTATTCGATGCTGGTTTGAGGGATATGGCGCAACTGCTTTGTCTTTGCAAGTTGGCACAGTAACAATGGATAATTGCTTTATTGTTAACGGTACAAACCCAATTCTTTTGCAAGATGGTTCTTGTACATTGGTAATGACTGAAGTTTCTAGTTCTTTTAGTGCAACGCCGACTAATAATTGTGTTGTATATAGGGTTGATTCTACTTTATTGCCAACTCAAGTTACAACAAGAAATTGCTCAGTTATTTATCAAAACATTAACCAAGTATTTTTAGGGCCAAATAACAATTTGCCTCTAACTAACTATGTTGCTAATAATGTAACAAGCAATTATGTTAACAGTTATTCTGGCACAACCGGAACATTGGCTATAAATGGGACTGCGGACATTGTTAACACCAACACAATTGCTGCAACAAAAATGATGTTGTCTGTTACTCAATCTGGTGGCGGTGTTGTTTGGTATGCAAATGCAATGATTGTTGGTTCTGGTATTTCAATTATTGTTAACACAATAGGTTCTGCAAATTTAACAGTTACAGGTAGCGGAGCATCAATTAGATTAACAAATACCAATCCGTTATCTATTGTTTTAAGTTGGTCATTGTTGGTTTTGGGTTAAACATAAATTATGGCAAACGCCAAAATATCAGCATTAACTTCCGCTACTACGCCTTTGGCGGGTACGGAGGTTTTGCCTGTTGTTCAAAGTAGTGCTACCACACAAGTAACAGTAGCAAATTTAACCGCAGGTAGGGCTGTAAGTGGTTTGTCTTTTTCAGCAGCAACATTTGGTGCGCCAGCCAGTACGACACTAAATCTTCAGGCAAATGCAACAACGTATGCAACAATATTGGGTGCTGGTACTAACAATGGGTTTTTTGGTATTGGTACTGCATCTCCGCAAACAAAATTACAAGTTGACGCAACAGCTTCTTTAGCTACAGTTTTTAATATTCGCTTAAACAACACATCAGGCCCAGCAGGTTCTGGTGTTGGTATAGAAGCATACACAGCAGGTATTAATTCAATTGGTAATCTGCAATTTATTAGGACTGGCTCTGCTTATGCACAATCTGCATTTACTGTGTCTACTGCTGATGCGGCTGGTGGTGGAGTATTAGAGCGTATTCGTGTTGACAGCAGTGGAAATTTTAATATTGTGGCTGGAAACGTAAGCATTGCTACAAGCGGAAAAGGGATTACCACAGGCAGTGCTATACCGCTTGGATTTGGAACCAATGGTGGCACTGCGGCAATGACGTTGGATACCAGTGGCAATTTGTCTGCAACAGGAAGATTTACTCCTCGCGTCCTTGCAAGCACTGCCAATAGCGCAACCCCTACACTGAATACCGACAGCTACGACATGATGGTCATTACGGGTCAAACCCTAGCCATTACGTCTTTTACGACCAATCTAACCGGCACTCCTGTTAATGGTCAAAAGTTGTTGATTTCAATTACAGGAACTGCTGCTGTTGGAATTATCTGGGGTGCATCGTTTGAGGCATCTACTACCGCATTGCCAACTACCACGGTGACTACCAACCGGTTGGACGTTGGTTTTATCTGGAACGTAGCCACAACCAAGTGGCGCTGTTTGGCGGTAGCTTAATATGACAATAGTAACCCTTACCGGCTCTGGTACATGGAATCTTCCTGCTGATTGGAATGATGCCGCCAATACCATTGAGATGTATGGGGCCGGTGGTACTCCAGGAACAGGTGCGGCAACGTATTCAGTTGGTGGTGGCGGTGGTGGCGGTTATGTAAAAGCAACCAACGTACCATTAAAAGCCTCGGATGCTGCTGGGTATGTAACAGCAAAAACTTACGATGGCGATGGTTTATGGCAAGGTTTGCAAGACCCCGGTGGGCCAACTTATGGCCCATTAGTCAAAGGTGGGCAAGGTAGCGGCCCAAATGGTATCAACGGCGGGTCTGCTGGGAGTCGCCAGTGTCTTATCAACGGCGTTAGTTACGAGACAGTTGGTTTTAACGGGGGCACTGGTGGAGCTGGGCGTTTATCAGCTACAGGGGCGGGTGGAGGTGGAGGTGGCGCTGCTGGCCCTAATGGTGCGGGTGGCGCAGGTGGTACAAACACTACAACAAACCCAACCATTGGGCGTGGAGGTGGCGGCGGCAATGGCGGTACAGCCGGTTCTTCAACAAACAATGGCGCTGGTACTGGTGGTACTGGCGCTGGTAACGGTGGCTTAGGAGGATTAGCTTCAGGTTCTGGCACTGTGGGCGGCGCTGGTACTTCTGTTTACTCAGGAGGCGGTGGTGGTGGTGCTGGTGACGGTACAACAACAACCGTTGGTGGTGCTGGTGGTCTTTATGGTGGTGGCGGTGGCGGTTCTGCTTCTTCTACAATTTCAACTGGTGGCGCTGGTGGCGGTAACATCATCATCATTACATACACTCCACTTGTAACATCTACCGGCAACTTCTTTTTTATATTTTAAGATTATGATTTACAAATGGTCAATTGAAAAAGTTTCGGTCACTGGTGACGCCAATTTGATTACGCACGTTCATTGGCGTTGTGATGCAACAGAAAATGAGTTAACTACAGGTGCGGCTGGTATCCGTGAACTTGCTGCAAGCGATTCCTTTATTGCTTACGAAACATTAACTGAACAACAAGTTTTGGACTGGTGCTTTGTTCCCAAAGTGATTACTTTGGATGACCAAACCACAATCATCAAACTGCTTAAAGATGATGTTGAAGCACAGGTAGCCGCACAGATGGCTAGTCAAGTTTCTAAACAGATGTCCGAGCCAGCATTACCTTGGAGCCAAACATGATTAAAGTAGCCTCTGGCCCTTTGCTCTGGTTTATGCACCGGATGAAATTCCAAGGTTGGACTAGCTTGTGGGGTGACATTTACTTTGTGCCAGGCTTTGAGCAAGATGTTGGTTTGGTACGCCATGAGCAGACGCACCTGAAGCAAATGCAAACAGATGGCAAACTGGTCTACATGGTAAAGTATCTTTACTGGAATATTCGGTATGGCTATTTCCTCAATCCCTATGAGATAGAAGCCCGAGCAGAACAATTTAAGGCATAAAAAATGACAACACCGCTTGACATTATTACTCGCTCAATGAAAGACATTGGCGCGGTGGCTGCTGGTGAATCACCAACTTCGGATGAATCGCAAGACGGTTTAGATATGCTAAACGATATGTTGGCGCAGTGGTCTAACGAAAACATGATGGTCTTTTATCGGACTGAACTGATTTTCCAAACCGTGCAAAACACCGTTCAATACACGCTTGGGCCTGGTGGGTCTGTAGGTGCGACATTTGTAGGCTCAATTTCTGGCAACCAGTTAACCGTCACAAGCATTACCTACGGCGGTATCACAATGGGGATGACCCTTTCGGGTTCAGGCATTACGGCTGGAACAACCATTGTGGGCTTTGGAACGGGCGCTGGCGGCAATGTCAATGAGGCTGGTACTTACACAGTCAGCATTCCGCAAACGACCTCTAGCACCACGATTAGCGCCTACTACGAGCGTCCACTAACAATTGAATCAGCCTTTGTACGGGTTGCAACCACGCAGGGCGGCTCTAACATTGCCGGTGGTTACTTGGACTACCCAGTAGCGATTCTGAGCCTTGAGGAATACGAATCTCTTGGCATCAAGCAGTTGAACGGCCCGTGGGCAAAGATGATCTACTATATGCCTGCCGATACTCTTGGCACGGTGTATGTGTTTCCCAACCCGTCACAAGGCGAGTTGCATCTATTTACGCAGACCATTTTTAGGCAATTCCAAAACCTGACCGACACCATTACATTGCCGCAGGGTTACAACATGGCGTTGCGTTGGTGCCTTGCAGAGCGTTTAATGCCTATGTATGGCAAATCTAATCAGACACAAATTGCAATGATTAGCAGCTACGCAGCGCAAGCCAAGTCTACGATTAAGCGAACCAACATGAAACCGCCTCAAGTTGCACGTTATCCAGATGCGTTGATGATGGGCAAAGCCAAAGACGCCGGTTTTATCATGGATGGTGGCTTCCGTTAAAGGATAAATATGCCCGATTTTGGCTTTGTCGGTGCTTCCTACGAAGCCCCATCTATTTATCAAGACGCGCAGGAATGTATCAATTTCTTCTGTGAGATTGACCCTACGAAACAGCCTGGTTCGCGTGGTGTTGTGGCGATGTATCCAACGCCAGGATTAACAAAAATTGCCCAACTTGCCAATGCTCCAGTTCGCGCCTTGCATACTTTGTCAAACGAAAATTACATGATTGCGGTGGCTGGTTCAAGCGTTTACAAAGTAGATTCTAGTTACACCGCAACCGTAATCGGTACGTTAACTACTACCACGGGGCAAGTCTCAATATCTGATAATGTCACTAACAACGGCATGACTGCTTACATTGTGGACGGGGTAAATCGGTATACATGGATTCAGACAACCAACACATTCGCTATATTGGCAAGCACTGATGGCCCGTGGCAAGGTGCAACTGTTGTAGATTCCGTAGACGGATACAACATCTATAACCAACCCGACACCTTTAATTGGGCGTGTACCAACCTAAGTTCAAGTTCGTCAAGCCAAGCCCTTTACGGGTCTGCTAACGGCTTTCCTGACAACATTGTTAGCATTCTTGTTGACCGCAGGCAGGTTTATTTGCTCAAGGATGTAACCACGGAGGTTTGGACAGATGTAGGCAATACGATTGCAGGAATCACAACTTTTCCGTTTGCTCGAGTGCCTGGAACCACTATTCAATCTGGCGTTGGTGCTGCATTTTCTGTGGCCCGTTTTGGAACTTCTTTTGCTGCGGTCTGTAAGGATACCCGTGGCGATTCAACCATTGAAGCAATGGTGAACTATGAATGGAAGAAGTTTTCTACCCATGCCGTAGAGCAATCTTTGACAAATGAAATAACTAGGGATGCGGTGGCTTATACATACCAGATTGAAGGCCACGAAATGTATGTGGTCACTTTTCCCTCTATTGGCGAATACGGTCTGACATGGGTTTATGACGGGGCAACGCAGCAATGGCACAAGTGGCTATCTTGGGATTCAAACCTTGCTGTTTACAAGCGCCATCGGTCAAACTGCGGATGCTTTTTTAACAACCAATACATTGTTGGTGACTACGAAAACGGAAAACTGTACTCCATCGAAAACGCTGTTTACACAGAAGATGGTGCAACAATTCGCCGCCTGCGTCGTGCACCACACCTAACAACAGACTTGCAACGTCAGTATTTTGAATCGTTCCAAATTCAGTTTCAGCCAGGCGTGGGGTTAAGCACAGGCCAAGGCAATAACCCTCAAGCCATGTTGCGCTGGTCAAATGACGGTGGCTCTACTTGGTCAAATGAACACTGGGTAACGATTGGCAAAATTGGTCAGTACGCAAACCGTGCGTTGTGGAGGCGTTTAGGCTCGGCACGGGATAGGATTTTTGAAGTTGCTATTAGCGACCCAATTAAGGCCGTCATTGTTTCTGCTGAGTTGAAAGCAAGCGCAGGGGACAATTAATGGCAACAATGCCAAACACCAACATCAACATCCCGTATGCGGCGTTTCTTGACCCGACTACCGGAAGGCCTACACAGCCTTGGTTGCTTTGGTTGATGAGTCCGTCATTTATAAATGTCAACATTGGAGTTGCTTTAGCTGTTACATCTGGTGGGACGGGACTAACGACTATTCCAACCAACGGGCAATTGCTGATTGGTAACGGCACCGACTACACGCTTAACACGCTAGGCTATGGCGCAGGCATATCCGTAACCAATGCGGCTGGAACAATCACGGTAGCCAATACCGGCGTTTTGTCAAATATCGCTGGATCGGGAATTTCAGTTTCTAGCGCAACAGGAAACGTCACCGTATCCAATACAGGCGTGTTATCAGCTATTGCAGGAACAGGAATTTCGGTATCAAGTCCAACGGGTAATGTCACTTTTGCTAATACAGGCGTTTTATCTTTTTCTTCAGGCACTACAGGATTAACCCCTGCAACTGCTACTACGGGCGCAGTTACCTTGGCTGGAACATTGATTGCGGTCAATGGCGGTACGGGGCAAGCATCTTACGCAATAGGTGATTTGCTATACGCTGACACGACAACGACACTAGCTAAATTGCCTGATGTGGCAACTGGTAATGCGTTGATTTCTGGTGGCATAAGCACAGTGCCAGCGTGGGGAAAGATTGGCCTCACTACCCATGTAAGCGGTGTTTTACCTATTGCTAACGGTGGAACAAACGGTTCAGCTACACCTACGGCTTACGGCGTTTCTTATGGCACGGGAACGGCTTATGCGTTTACTGCGGCAGGAACGGCAAAACAAGTATTGATTGCAAACACCAGCGCAGCGCCTACTTGGTCAACCTTAACAAGCGGCTCGTCTATTCTTTACGGGGATGGGTCAGGAGGTTTTAGCAATGTCACTATCGGCACGGGCGTTAGCTTTGTTGCAGGCACTTTATCGGCTACGGGTTTGGGTGGAACGGTCACCAGTGTTACTGGAACAAGCCCTGTTAACGTAGCAACTGGAACAACTACACCTGTCATAAGTCTTGCGTCTGGATATGGGGATACTCAAAATCCTTATGCTTCCAAAACGGCAAACTATGTTCTAGCTGCTCCCAATGGGTCTGCTGGCGTTCCTACATTCAGAGCATTGGTGGCTGCGGATGTTCCAGGCTCTGCACTAACCAAAACAGACGACACCAACGTAACGTTGACTTTGGGCGGGTCGCCTACAACAGCATTACTTAATGCAGCATCTTTAACTCTTGGCTGGACAGGTCAGTTAGGCATCAGCCGAGGCGGTACTAACACCAGCACTGCACCATCTGCCTATGGGGTTGTTTACGGCAATAGCGGCGGTACAGCCTACACATCTCTGGCAAACGGTACAACAGGCCAAGTATTAAGCGCAACCACTAGCGGCGCACCTGTTTGGAGTAGCACCTATGCAGGAACTGTCACTAGCGTCAGCTTCACGGGTGGGTTGATTACCGTTGCCACGCAGACCACCACACCGGCTTTGACGGTAACGGGAACCAGCGGCGGTCTTGTCTACTTCTCAAGTGCATCAACCTGGGCTTCCTCTGCTGCGCTGATTCAATACGGTGTTGTTTACGGCGGTGGGGCTGGTGCTACGCCTGTGGCTACGGCGGCTGGGACGACAGGACAAGTGTTAACGGCCACCACGGGAGGTGCTCCTACTTGGGCAGCGCCAGCAACCAGTGGAACGGTCACATCTGTTGCGGCATCTGTACCAGCCTTTTTGTCAATTAGTGGTAGCCCGATTACAACATCTGGAACATTAGCGATTACTTATTCTGGTACAGCGTTGCCAGTAGCCAATGGTGGAACGGGGCTAACAGCAGGAACAAGCGGTGGTGTACTTTACTATTCAGCCACAGGAGCACTTGCATCTTCTGCTTTGTTGACCCAATATGGGGTTGTCTATGGTGGTGGTGCTGGCGCTACACCTGTGGCTACGGCTGCGGGAACAACAGGCCAGGTGCTGACGGCCACGACCAGCGGGGCGCCTACTTGGAGCAGCACTTACGCAGGCACGGTTACAAGCGTTTCTGTAGCTTCTGCTAACGGCTTTGCTGGAACCGTGGCTACGGCCACGACGACACCTGCTATTACTATTTCAACCAGCATTACCGGCGTTATCAAGGGCAACGGCACGGCTATCTCGGCGGCTGTAGCAAATACCGATTACCAAGGCGTTTCAGCGCCAGTTACTCAAACTGCAAATTTTACAGTTGCTGCAACTGATGTATGGCTGATAAACAATAAAACGACTACGGCCTGTACTGTCACTTTGCCTACAGCTTCAAGTTGGACGGGGCGCGTTTTAAACTTCCAAACTTACCAGGCACAGACAACCATTTCGGCTTCTAGCAATGTTGTGCCGGTTGGCGGCGGCTCTGCTGGAACGTCTATCCTGCTGGCAAGCGTTGGAGATGCGACTACTTTGGTATCTGACGGAACCAACTGGATTGCTATGAGTTACACACCAAACAATATCTTACTGCTGTAAAAATGAATGATTTAGAACTTCCAACCCATGTAAGCCGCGACCAAATTGAGCGTTTGCAGTCAGAAATGGCTGTGATGCCGCAAGCTGAACTGACAACAGAACATCAATTTAGTCCTGGAATGTATATGCGGAAAGTCTTTAGACCCGCTGGAACGCTGATTGTGGGCAAAGTTCACAAGAAACCGCACTTTTTTTTATGTGCAAAAGGGGAGATAATCGCATGGACAGAAGGCGGCATGAAACGTCTCCAAGCAGGCGACAGCATAGAAAGTCAGCCTGGCACCAAACGGGTAACTCTGGCTGTGACTGATGCCATCGGCATTACGATTCACAGAACTGATCTAACCGACCTTGATGAGATCGAGGCTGAATTGATTGAACCGGATATAACCGCACTTTTTGACTCTAGCAACAAGTTAAAAGTAACGGCAAACAAAATGATTGGGGAATGATATGACGTGGATTATGTCGGCAGTAAATTTTTTAGGCCCAACGGGTACGGCAATTGCTGGTAGTTCAATACTAAATTTAATTGGTGGAAGTAGACAAGCTGGTGCTGCTGAAAATGCAGCTAATTTGCAAGCTAGTGCGGCTGATAAAGCGGCTGCTCAACAAATGCAAATGTTTACTACGCTAAACAAACAGCAAGAGCCTTATCGTAAAGCTGGTTACGGTGCGTTAAATCAAATCAACACCATGCTGCCGCAGTTTACGGCAATGCCATCCGCATACAAGCCATTTACAGCAGCAGACCTACAATCAAATCTGGCGCCAAACTATGAGTTTATGAAGCAACAGGGATTGGGTGCTACTGCTCAAAGTGCAAATGTGGCAAGCCCTGGCTCAAACGTTGACCTTGCTAAAACCAAGTTTGCAGAAGATTACGCCTCTAATTCTTATCAAAATGCGTTACAAAACTACATGACGCAACAGCAACAAGGGTTTAATCAAAGACAAACCGCAACGGGTGACATTTTTAACCGTTTATCAAGTATTGCTGGCATAGGTCAAGCCGCACAAACCCAAGCACAAAATTTAGGCACTTCAACCGCTGCAAACATTGGTCAACTTGGCATCGGCGGTGCAAGCGCACTGGGCGGAGGTCAGATCAATGCAGCTAATGCGTACGCTAATGCTGGTAATAACATTGGCAATACAGGATTCTTATATTCCATGCTTAAACCGCAATCTGCTGCAAATCCTTTAAGTATTGGTGCGCCCATAGATGCTTCTTCAATGATTGGGTAAATCATGGCAGACTTTTCCTTCCCCACACTACCGGCGGTAACGCCTCCTCCACAAACGTCTTTGGGCGATATGATGAATATTGCTCGTGGAGCGCAATCCTATCAACAAGCCCAGCAAATAAACCCTTTGGAGTTGCAAGCTAAGCAAATGGCCGTTCAACAGGCCCAAGCAATTAATCCTTTGGCATTGCGGCAACAAACGGCGGCAACAACAGCAGCAGAAAGCATATTAGCGCCAACAATTGCTAGAGCCGGTTCTGAGGCTGAAACTGCTGCGACAGGTTCTGAGGCTGCCAAATTAGCTTTGGCTCAAAAGAAGGCGCAAGTAATTTCTAGTGGTTATGTAGGTGCAATTAACGACCCTATTGTTTTGCAAGCTGCAAGCAACCCTGAAGCCGTTAATAAAAATCAATTAGTTGAATTTGTAAGAACGTTTGGTAGAAATCAAGCAAAAGCAGCAGGAGTGCCAGAAGATCAATCAGATAAAGTAATGCAGCCGTATATTGATATTGCTCAAACCAATCCTGCCGCTTTACGTTCGTATTTTATTCAACGTCACATTGCTGGATTAGATCAAGCTGCACAAACAGGTACTTATCAAACAACAACCACAGTCACGCCTGAAGGTCGTACTGTAAAAGTAACGCCTGGTCTTGGAACGCAAAATGTTGAACTTGGTCTAGCTGGTGGCTTACAAGGCAATCAACCGAATGCGGTGCCTGCTGGTGCTGAAATTGCCCCTGGTATGCGTGTTCCTTATCCCGTCCGTAACGCCGCGCAGCCGTATATTGCAGAGCCTACGGAAGCTAAAGACCAAGCCGCTGGCGCTGAGTACCGAAATAACCTTGTTAACAATCAAATGGGTTTAAGCCAAGGTCGCCGCAACGTTCAAGAGGTAATGGATCAAGCCAACAAAATTGGCAGTGAATTGTTTTTTGCCAAAGGCGGCATTTCTGGACAAATTGAACAAAAAATTCGCATGGCGGTTGGAAGTGAGCAATACGATATGCTTGCTAAAGACTTGGCAAACATGGCTATTACAAACTCCAAGGCTATGGGGTCTGTCGGTGGTACTGTGGCTGGTCTAGACATGGCGGCGGTGGCTAATGGAACAATTAAAGTGCCGCCAGATGTGTTAACAAAAATTGCCCGTAGGGTACAAGCCGATCAAACCAACCTTGATATGCAAGCTAACGGCGCACAACAATTTTCCAAAAAGTTTGGCGACAACAACATGAAAGCCTATCAACAAGCATGGAACGCCAACGCTGAGAGCAAGATTTTTGAAGCCATGAACATCACAAGGGATGTAACCGACCCCGCTAGGTTAAAAACAGAATTAAATCGTTTGTTTCCTAACCCCAACGACTATCAAGATTTTTTAAAGAAATATCAAAACATTAAAAAACTGTCGACAACTGGGAGTTTGTAAATGGATGCTTTAGAACAATTTTTTGGTGGCAATCAAACTAGGCCATCTAGCCAGTCAAATGCACCTGTAAACAACCCAGGAAATTTGCGGCCTGTAGGCGCCAGCACCGGTTTTCAACAATACACCTCACCAGAGCAGGGATTGGCGGCGGCTGACAGCAATCTAAAAGCCTATGGCGAAAAGTATGGCATCAATACATTGCGCGGAGTTATTACTCGTTACGCTCCTCCTACTGATAACAATAATACTGAATCGTATATCAATACCGTTGCTCAAAAGGTTGGTTTAGACCCCGATCAAAAAATTGATTTATCTGACCCTGTGCAGCGTCATGTTATTAATGGGGCAATGTTTACGGTTGAAAAAGGCCCAAAGAATTTGTTTAAGGTGGGACAGGCTGCACAACCAACTGCCGCGCCAGTTTCCGCATCAGCCGACCCATTAGAATCCTTTTTCTCTGGTCAGCCTGTAGCTACTGCGCAACCTGCTCAAGTTGCTCAAGCTCCTCAACCTGCAACTACAGGCACGGCAGAAGGCACTATGGGTGCTTATGTACCAAGGCCAACTGTGGGGCCAGTTGCGGCAAAGGTTGCCGGTATAGCAAACAAGTATTTGCAAGCTAAACAGAATCTGGGCGAAAGAACAGCCGGTGCATTTGACACCTTGTATGGCATCGTGCCTGCTACTTATGGTGCTGTTATACAAGGTTTAGCAAGAACAGCACAAACGCCAGAACAAGCCGCGCAAACAGGGCAAGCAGCAGCTACAAGCGTTGAAAAACCAGTAGGTAAATTCACGGGTATTAGGGGCAAAGAAACGTACCAACAACCGTTAGGCGGCTTTACGCAACCCATTGCTGAACAAATAAACAAGATGTTTAACGTGTTGGGCATGACACCAGAACAGATTTCAGAAAAAACTAGTGTTCCTGCTGCCGACATTCGCAACATGGTTGTTATTGGTTCTGTTGCATTGCCGCAAGTTGCAAAAGAAGTTGGGTCTGTTGTTGGTAAAGTTGTTCAACCTTTGCGCCAAATGGCGGGTGAGTTGGAACTTGTACGGCCTAATCAATCTACCGTACCTAATCAATCCGCAATGCCTGGTCAAGCATTGACCAAAGAACAAATGGCGGCTCAGTTTGCAGAACGCCAAAAACAAGCTACACAAGAAGCTACACAACCGCCAACACAAACACCAGCGCAACCAGTTGCTACTAACCTTGAGACGGGTATGGTTGAGCCTTTGGGAACTGCCAAACCAACTACGCCTGATGCGCCTTATACAGAATTAAAATACGCTGAAAATTATTTGCCCGTTGATGAACAAATGGCTAGGGCAGAAACTTTACGCAAAGTAATGGGAACAGACTTTCAAGCTGACATGGCTGCCATTCAGGGTAAAGGTAAAGAACGAGCAACCAATTACGCTACTTCAAATACAGATACATCAATTGGTAATTTTCTAAAAGATAAATTTACTGACGAACAAAATCGTTTGTCAAAATATATCAACAACCAAGTTAAAGAAACTGGTGGAACAGTTGGTTTAGATGAAAGTAGCGTTTACAAGCGTGGAAATACTATTCTCAAACCATTGCAAGAATTTGAAGATTATTTTGATAAAGCCACTGAAAAGATTTATTCTGAACGTGATGCTATGGCTAAAGAAGTGCCTGTTACTGCTGACAATGTTTTGTCCAAACTGAATGATCGCACTTTGGTTGAAATTTCAGACCCCGCAGAACGATTGGCTAAAACTGCAAAAGTAAAAATGCAACAGTTGGGTATGCTTGACGAAGCTGGCAATCTTTTGCCAACTGATGCTTATCATGCCGAATTATTTAGAAAATGGCTTAATCAAAATTGGTCACGTGAAGCCAATCAATTGCACAAAGCCCTTAAAAACGCAGTTGATGATGATGTGATCGCTAAATTAGATACTAATTCACCTATTTATAAAGATGCTAGAGCTTTGGTTGAACTGAGAAAAAATACATTAGATAATCCTAAAGGAATATCTAATATTTTGGATGCAGAAGGGCCAAAAGGAATTAATCGAAAAGTGCAAATAGAAAAGATTGCACAAAACATAGCTGATATGCCAGTTGAACAATTTACTCATGTGGTTGACACACTTAAAAATGTGCCAGAAGCGTTACAGCCATCAGCAACCAAAGCATTGTCTGAAATTAAAGCACAATTTTTAAATCAGTTATCTGCCAAGAAAACACCAAAACAAATAACTGATTTTATGAATGGTAATAGCGAAGTTATGAATCGTTTATTTACGCCAAAAGAAATGGCGGATATTCGTGAATACCATAATGCTTCACATATTTTGGCAACTGATACTGGATACAAAGGCGCGGCTGTACAAAAAATCAACGTTGAGAAAAAACTTGGCACTAAGGTTGTTGAACAATTATTGCAAAAAGGAACGGCTGCTGGTGCAGAGTTTGTGACTGGTGGCGCTGGCATGGGTGTTCCTGCTGTTGTAACTCATGAAATAATTGGTAGTCGTTTAGCCAAACGTGAAGCTAAGCGTCAAGCAAAAGCAGAAGAAAGCGCATTTAGAGCAACACAGCAAAGATTTGTTCCTTTAAGTGATTTATTGCCACCAAAACAATAAGGATTATGATGGCAGCACCTGAAATTGACTTGGTTAAGTATGGCGTTCTTTGGCAAAAGGTTGAGGACTACGAACGCCGGTTTGACAAAATGGAGACCAAGATTGACAAGCTAGAAGCATCTATTGACACGCTGGTTGCTTTAGCAAATAAAGGCCGTGGCGGGTTTTGGATGGGCATGGTGTTCATCTCAGCTTTATCTAGCATTGTTGGGTACTTTAGTCACTGGCTCGGCAAAGGGTCGTAGCGATGCTTGACCCCTTCACACTATTTGCAACCGCGCAAGCCGCAATAGCAGGGGCAAAGGCCGTCATACAGGCAGGTAAAGATGTTAATGGCATTGTTCATGACATGATGCGATTCTTTGATGCCAAAGACCAAATCGCAAAGATAGCAGCAGAGCCTAAGTCTTTTGGGCAGTCAGATACCGCCAAGGCCATGCAAACTGTCATGCACTTGAAAGAACTGAACGACGCTGAGAATGAACTTAAGGATATGCTTATCTGGTCGGGCAATGCGCCACTTTACTATGCGATGATTCAAGAGCGTAACGACATTGTGTCTAAACGCAAGAGTGAGGAAATCGCAATGGAAAAGGCCAAAGCTAAACGCAAGAAAGAAATTGAAGAAGCAGTCACTATGGTGCTGCTTGCCATTGCCGGTGCAGGCTTGGTGACATTAGTTGCATGGGGCACTATGCAGTACGTTGATTTTATGGGGAGTCATTAACATGGATTGGTTAAAAGCAATTGCACCTACTATAGCTACGGCTGTAGCTGGCCCCTTTGGTACTATGGCTTATGGTCTTATTGCCCATGAGCTTGGTGTCTCTACTGATGAAGCTCAGAAGACTATTGAGAATGGCAAACTTACGTCAGAACAAATTGCCTCCATACAACAAGCTGAGATTGCTATCAAAGCTAGAGCACAAGAGTTAGGTTTAGACTTTGCTAAACTTGCTGTTGATGACCGTAAATCTGCTCGTGATATGCAGTCTACTACCCGGTCTGTTGTGCCGCCAGTTCTTGCGCTACTAGTAACACTTGGGTTCTTTGGCATTTTGATTGGTCTTATGACTAAGACTTTTGCAACTTCTGATGCTCTTATGTTGATGCTAGGCTCATTAGGTACTGCTTGGACTGGCATCATTGCTTTCTATTTTGGTAGCAGTGCCTCTAGCCAAGCTAAAGACACGCTGTTACACCAGTCTAGCCCCACTCAATGAAGAACGTCGGCTTTTTGCTGGGCACTGCGGTGGCTACAATTATCAGCTTTTTCTACGGTAGTTCTAAGTCCAGCAAGGACAAGACGGAAACGATGAGTAAGGAATTGTTAAAATGAAAGACAATTTTGCCGCCGCTTTGGCCCACGTACTTTTGAGTGAGGGGGGTTATGTAAATAATCCAAAAGATCAAGGCGGTATGACCAATTTAGGTTGTACCAAAGCAGTCTGGGAAGAGTTTGTAGGTCATCCAGTCTCAGAAACCGATATGAGGGAATTGACTCCTGCTGATGTTGCCCCTCTTTATAAGAGAAAATATTGGGACAAAGTAGCCGGTGATGACCTTCCTGCCGGATTGGATTACTGCGTATTTGATGCTGCCATCAACAGTGGTCCTGGAAGGGCTGCAAAGTGGCTACAAGAGGTTGCAGGGGTAAAGGCTGATGGGTCTATTGGCCCTGCAACACTTGCTGCCGTAGCAGCGCATCCGGTGCAGTCTTTGATTGCCCAATACAACGACCAGCGGCTTCAATTCCTTGAAAGCCTACCTACCTGGGGAACCTTTGGTAAGGGCTGGGGTAATCGAGTTGCCAACGTCCAATCTATTGCGAGTCAACTTGCGTAACTCAACCATAGCGTCTTTAAAATCGCTTTTCAATTGCATGATGTAATCTTGCTGCTCCTGCATCTTTAAGTACGCCTCCACTGCAAAATCAGCCAAGTTTTTGTTTGACCAAGCAGCAAAGTTAGGTAAATTGTTCATGCGGAAAAAATGTGTTTGCAAAAATGTTTTCTAACTTTTTTGTGTTGTGCAATTTTTGTATGCGCGTTCGCAAAAACTCAGCTTTACAAAATTCTCCTTTGTTTAAATCTTCTATCCACATTGCCACGGAGAGATCAACACACCATTTCCCATAAGCAAATCCGTTTTTTTGTTTGTCTACGTTTCCAACGCCACGAGATTCCCAGTCGTGCATTTCTCTAAGTGCTTTTTCGTCAAAAACAAACCCTTTAATTTTTTGGCCTTTAGCTACTCTGCGGTAAAGTGCTGCTCTTAATGCGTATTTTTTAGATACACCATTTAACTTAAAAAGTTTCATTTTTTATTTTCCTTAAATTTGCAAAGTTAGGTAAATCGTTTATGGCTGTTTAGGCCCGTAGGGTCGTTTGTCGCTGAAGTCAAAGCGTTGCTCCGTGGTTTTAAATGTATAGGTATGGTCATCAGCAATAAACTCCAAGCGGCGCAAATTATGCTCAAAGCCAGCGCCCCAATTAAGGACTGAATAGATAGCCCCCGTTAACTTTTCGGTGTAAACACCGCCGATGTGGTGTAGTTGTAATTCTTTAGGTGTCATTTAAAACCCTTTGCTCTTGATACGTTGATGAGCGTCAGCCCCTGGTCGCACAGCCGACATCTGTTCTGGTTTGTATGTCTGACGTTCCCAAAGATTCATTTTTGGTGAGGGCGTTGGTTGCGGTGGTTCTTCCTTAATAGGACACGGGTCAATAGAATCAATCAGTTTCTGCAACTCCCGTGCGCGTCTTTCCTCTGCCCAGTTTCGTACTCTCATGTGTTCTTCTCCTTGAGTTTGGCTTCAAAATTTTTCCACGTTTGTGTTGCGCTTGTTGTCCAGCATTCAGCGGTTTCTTCAGCAGTAAGCCCTACCCACGGGCGCTGTTGTGGGGCGGTGTAGAGGGGTACTGTGTAGTCACCCTCGGCATATTCATGGGCTTCAGGCGATATGCAATCGTAAATTTCACCATTTTTGCTTCTGTATCCCCACGCCACCGGCTCCTGCGCTGGCTTTTGATCGTCGTACATACCCAGTTCCTCTTGTATTTCAACTAACTTGTCCATCGCCGATTGGCGCTTGCTATCAAATCCGGTCATAGTTGGTGTCTCCATGTTGTTTTTACTTCACTCTTTACAGGCTCGGTAGGCTTTGGCTCAGTGATGACATGGGCAAACCATATCCGCATCAGCACCGTGTACCAAGGCTCATCTGGCTTTGGCGGGGTGGGCTTTCGCCCTGCTCTTCCTGCACTCATATAGCGTACCAGTAATAGCCAACTACGAAGCAGAAAGTTACGATGATGCCGATGATGACGGCCAACGTAACCAGCCCTTCCGCTACGTACAAAAACAGGCTGCTGTCTTTCATTGCACAGGTGCAGATGCGGCCTTGGTCACAATCGTTGTTGCACATATAAATCCTTAAAGGTGGGGGTACTCGCTGCACTGGTGTTTCTTTATGTTTGCTGTGCACATCAGCTAACCAGCATCCGCTTTCCCCCCGTAAATTAAAACGGCGAATCTTCTGGATTGTCTTGCGGCAAGCCTGCAAACTTTTCTTTTGGCTGCGGGTCATTCAAATATGCCCAACGCGTCCAGCCGCCCTCTTTCAACGGGATAACGTCCAGCTTTATCATTTCGCCATTTTCGGTGCTGATGATTGAGCCTATGTGGTAACGTTTTTTTTCCTGTCCGTCTTCGTTTGTGTAAATGCCGACAATGCAGGTGATTTCTTTAGTGATAGCCATGATTAGTAAGTGTGTTGGTTGGTAATTTGGTGGATAACTTGGGTGTAGTATTTCCGAGCCGCAGCGACTTTGATTTTGATTTTGTTTTCTAGTTCAACATCCCTTTCATAACGGACAACGGTAACGCGCAAATCCCGTGGGATATGGTCAACCAGGTGCAGGCTTGGTGCTTCACATCCGATCAAGTCATCTGGCGTGTTTACAAGGCAATAGGCTATCTCTGCATAGGGTTTGTCCCACAACATCATATAAGCCCGTAATTGCCACTCATAGCCCTTGTCCTCGCCCAGTTCAGACAACACGGGGAAAGTGGTCACGCACCAGGACGTTTTAATGTCAATGATTTTGTGCGTTGCAACAATGTCAGCCTCTCCAGTAATCCATTCGTTCTCGCGGCGCTCAGTGTTTTTTATGTAGCTGGTTAACATCACGCTGTTAAACAATGCTATGGATTCATCCTCACAGCGAATGCCTTTGTCCATGTATTTATAAGCGACTTTGTCATCGTAGCCGTAGATAAACTCTTTTGCTGCTTTTGTGACATAGGTCTTTGCGCCGACAGACAGTTCGTCTTTGCCTTTGCCATCGGTCATGATTGCGAAAAGGCCCGAGGCCCGTATAGTGAGTTTCATAGTGTTGCTTTCTTTGCGTCTTTAGCTTTGATGATTGCGTCTTTGGCGGCCTGGTCATTGCCTACCGTTTTCATGGCGTTGTAGTAAGCGTCTTGGAGTTCCTCTCTAGTTGATGCGTCATTAATATCGGCAAACAATGCTTTGATCGTGGCCTCGGTGGACTTGACTGGCTTGCTGGCGGCGTTGCCATCATCATCTTCTGGAGCGATACCGCAGGCTGTAAGCAGGCTGTAGCGCCGCGCATAGGTTAATGCCGAGCCGTAGCCCTGTGGGTCTTGTTTGGCTGCCGGAACGTGCAACTTACCGCACCGCAGGGATTCGCCTGATTCATGCAGGAACACCGTTTCCACGGTAATGCCTGTGTCGTCTAAGAATGTCTCTTGATAGATTGCAATCCCGTTGTCTAGGCAAGCTGCATCAACAGCTTCAAGGCACACATCCAGCGGGGCAAACTTGCTCTTGAAATGCGGGTTGCTGGATACTTTTAGCACTGGGCCAAAAGCACGTTTTGCCTTTATAAAAGCGGTGGCTATGTTTTTCATTTAATTGCTTTCAAGATTTGTTTGAGTGAATTCCAGACTGTCCAGCCAAACCGTCGGTACATAAGGTAAAGTTTCAATATGTGCATTCTTTGTTCTCCAGTTCTAATTGAGCCAAGTGGTTAATCTCCATTGCAATGCTTTCCAGCAGCAAGTGGGCAATGTCTACATCACCAACGTAAGCAGAGCAAAGAATCAACACCTGGTCAATGGCCGGTTCGCAGGGTGAAGCGCGTTCTGCGGGTTCGTACTCAAAATGGCATACAAGCCAGACACCTTCAATAAAGATGTTGAATTCGGCCATTCCTGACGGGCAGACTGGGGCTAGGCACTTCATAACGGCCACCCATAAACAAGAGCGTAAGCTAGGCCAAGGCCAATAGCGACTGCGAGGGTAATGTCTGCAAGTTTCATTTGGCCTCCGCAAACATGATTAGGGCTGCTGCAATCTGCCTTGCTTGGTCAGGGGTTAACATTGCGCTGCAAGATGCTCTTGGCACGGCAATGTTAAGCCAAACCTTGAACGGTTCGCCGTAAAAGTTCCAAGCATCCACGTTGATGCGCGTATCGGCCTCTGCCATGATTGTTATTCCTTCTTCCATGATGTTCTCCTGATGGGGCCGTAGCCCCGTGGGTTTAGTATTGGACTCTGCCATCAACGTAGACAACTACGTTTTTGCCACTTGGCAAATGCACGTTTGCTGAGACTGCGCTTGCCTCAGCTTGTAGGTAACGAATCACAGAAGCGATAACTTGAAAATCTGTCATTTCTGACTCCTAAAAAGACCCCGAGAAGTTCAGGGCATGGCGCTATCTTACATCACATTTGTGACATTGCTCAAGGTCTTTTTAACTTTTTTTTTAAATACTTTCCTTAATGTTCGGCTTCACATTTGTGATATAGTGCGCCGCATGAAAATCCTTGAAATCGCAATCGCATCGGCTGGTGGCGTTGGTCGCTTGGCCTACATCCTCGACCTGAAACAGAACGTCATCTCCAACTGGCGCAAACGTGGCGCGGTGCCAAAGGGCTGGGAGGAAGTGATGCGGTTAAAGTTTGCAAAAGCTATTGCGAAAGCAGAAAAAGAAGCGTTAGATTTTGGGCACGGCTACCTTTAGCGGGGGAAAAGACGACTTATCACCGTCCTGCCGATGTTCTTTCTAGTGATAACAACCGTGATAAAGGTTAGCGCCATGCACTACTTTCCCTTTCATATTGGGGACTACAAGAGTCACACTCACCATTTAAACATGATTGAGGACTTAGCCTATCGGCGGCTCCTTGACCATTACTACCTTCACGAAGTTCCCATAAAGCAACGAGAAATTGCAAGACAGATTGGCATGAGGGACAACGAACAAGAAGTCTTGAGCATCTTGAACGAATTTTTTGTTAGCACAGACGCAGGGTTTATAAACCCCAAAGCTGACAAGATAATTGCCAACTACCATGAGATGATTGCCGCTGGTAAACGTGGGGCGGCTAAACGCTGGCAATCCCCACCCAATAGCCACCCCATTGCCCTCCCCAATGCTATCCCAATAGCAACCATAAACCATAAACCAAAACCAATAAATACAGCAACTAGCGTTGCACCGCCTGACGGCGTTTCACAAGAGGTTTGGCAGGAATTCACCAAGCACCGTAAAGCAAAGAAAGCATCAGTTACGCCATTGGTCATCAAAGGCATTGCTGAACAAGCAAAAAAAGCAGGATGGTCATTGGAAGATGCGTTGAAAGAAACGGTAGTTCGCAACTGGCAATCGTTTAATGCTGATTGGGTGACAGGCAAAAATGCGCCCTCTGGTCAATCAAACGTAATGGCGGGGGTGATATGAAAGGCCACGAAGGAATTATTAAAATGCGCCAGCAAGGTCTAGCACCTGCCATGATTAGCCTGGACGACTTTAACTTTCCTAGCCCATTGACCAACTGGCAGACAAACGGAGACACGCCTACCGTCTGTGTACATAGGGACGCGATAGAAGGGCTTGATTTGCGCTTTCTGGTCAACATGAGGGTGAGCATCACCAGTGCGTCAGAAGATCGCGCAAAACGCCTGTTTACGGCTTGTATATACGCAGGGGCGAAGTGGGTGGGTGCAAGCCATACCGAAATGCGTGGTGAAGTAGCAAAGACAGGATGGGTGGAGATATGGCATGGCTGAACTAATCCCCGACACAATCGACTTTTCGCAATACCTACGCGAAACTGACAACAAGCAGAAAGTCAAGCCTGCGTCCCACTACCTACCGGCCATTAAAGAGCGTATGCGCCAGATGGCTACGGAGCGCAAACTTTTCATGCCTTGGCTAAAAACACGCGAATCGTTCTACTTCCGACCTGGAGAAATGACAGTCTGGGCAGGGCAGAACGGCCACGGAAAGTCTCAGCTAACCGCCCAGATCGCAATGAGCCTGATGGCCCAGGGCGAGAGAACTTGCATAGCGTCTTTTGAAATGAAGCCGGTGCAGACTATCCGACTGATGAATAGGATGTTTATAAGGACAAACCCTTACACACCGGAATATCAAAACAACGAAGGATTTGAGGCACTGGACGAAATGTTTGACAGTTTTGGCGCCTGGAGCGATAACCGGCTGTGGATATACGACCAAATGGGTGTGACCAGCTCGGAGATTGTCATTGGCATGACCCGCTATTGCGCGAAAGAATTGGGCATAAAGCACATTTTTATTGACTCGCTGATGAAAGTGGTTGGCGACGAAGATGATATGAATGGCCAGAAGCGGCTGGTGGGCGAACTGTTTGCGATAGCCAAGGACTTGCAGATTCACATTCACTTAGTTCACCACGTTCGCAAGCTGTCTAACGAGGACGCAATACCTAATAAACATGACTTAAAGGGCAGCGGAAGCATCAGCGACCAGGTGGACAACATCTTTACGGTCTGGCGCAACAAGCCAAAAGAGCGCGATTTTCGGGAAAATGGATTGTTTGGCAAACTGTCAGCGGAGCCTGATTCACTGTTGATTTGTCAAAAGCAACGCCATTTTGAGGGCAGCGGAGACGGGGAACCGTTTATTGGACTCTGGCTGCATAAAGATTCTGGGCAATTTACGGGCAACGCAGGCGATTTTTTGACCAGCTATGAGTGACCGCTGTCAACTTGAAAAAGCCGAGGCTAGGATGCTTGTCCCGTCTTACTTTGCAACCGTGGACCTGCTTGGCAAACCAAAGGCTAACGTCTGGCTGACCAAACAGATTGCTTACCTTGAACCGCACTATGGCAAAGGCTTTGACGCCAGATGCAGGAAATATATGCGGGAAATCACGGAGATGGAACTATGCGTAGAGCAGCAAGGGTAGACAGTAATCAAGCCCAAGTGATAAGCGCACTACGGGCAGCAGGGGCTTACGTTTGGATTATTGGCCTACCAGTTGATTTACTTGTTGGTTACAAGGGCCACACATTTCTGGTGGAAATCAAGAATGGCCCTAAAAAGCGTTTAACGGGGCTACAAGCCGATTTCTTTGAGAATTGGTTTGGTAGTACCTTAGCGCGGATTGATGGCCCTGAAGCCGCATTAAGAATGATTGGAGTAGTAAATGAAACTGTCAATTGAATGTATAAACCCCGTCCAAGCGCATACGGCAATGACCAAAAGCATTTGGCCTCAGTTAAAAAGCGCGTTGATGGCTGGGCATCGCATGGTGCTTGAGGTTAAGCCGTCTACCCGTAGCCTAGAGCAGAATGCTCGGTTATGGGCAATGTTGGACGAAATCAGCAAACAAGTGGACTGGTACGGGCGTAAGCTAACGCCCCATGACTGGAAACACGTCTTCACCGCATCACTAAAAAAACAGGACTTAGTGCCAGGCTTGGACGGTGGCTTTGTAGTGCTTGGCCTGTCCACCAGCAAAATGACCAAAGCGGAAATGTGTGATTTACAGACCCTAATGGAAGCATTCGGGGCAGAGCGTGGAGTGAGATTCTCGGCATGATGTTTCCCAAACACAAGTACGTCAGAAGCAAAAACTTGCTGGAAGCGGCAAGGCTAATTCCCTGTCAACACTGCGGCATAGAAGATGGGACAGTATGCGCGGCGCACATAAACTGGGGCGGTGGCAAGGGAAGGGCTATCAAAGCCGACGACAACCTGATTGCCAGCCTGTGCCATGCTTGCCATTCTGCGTTAGACCAAGGCAGCGACATGACCAAAGAAGAACGGCAAGATTTGTGGTTTAAGGCCCACCAGCGCACGGTTTTAGTCTTACTGGCTACAAAAAAGTGGCCCGATAAGGTGCCAATCAATGAAATAACGGATGCAAGCGTTCCCATTTTTTGATATAGTTCCCTCATGAACGAAGAAGTTTCACAATTTGTGGCTACCTTATTCCATGCGGGAACCATTACGCATTTCCAGCATTTGCAGACAAAAGAGTACGCTACGCACAAGGCATTGGGCAAGTTTTACCCTAAAATTGTTGACCTTGCGGACGCATTAGCAGAAAGCTACCAAGGCCGGTACGCCACCAGAATGCAAAAATTCCCTGATGAATTGCATGAGCCAAAAGAATTACCGACCGATTACTTGACTAAATTGAAAGAATTTGTCCAAGAAGCACGGGCAGAAATCCCGCAAGACACGGAACTGCAAAACATTGTTGATGAAATTGCAGATTTGATTAACTCCACCTTGTATCTTTTAACTTTAAAGTAGGAACAATCATGAAAAATGAAAAATACGAAAGCCCAATGAAAAGCAAATCCGAAATGAAGGAAATGCCTAAAGAAAAAATGGAAAAACCTATGGCTAAGCCTATGGTTAATCAAAAATTGGAAGGTGGAAAGTCATCTGGCGTATGTTACGTCCATGACAGGAAGTGTTCCCAATAAGCGTAAACCCAAACCGCTGGCAGGCGGCAGGGCTTACTAACCAAGCAAAAATGGAGGTTTTGAATGGTTACTGAAGATTTCAAATGCGGAAACTGCGAGTATTTCGTAAACCGGCAAATTATGGGGTTGTGCAGGCTTTACCCTGAAACACAAAATAAGCACGAAACGGACTGGTGTGGGCAACACAATCCAAGTCAACCCAAAGTTCAGCCAAAAATCATGCGGGAATACAACATCTTGACCGATGAAGCACGAGACGTAGTAATGCCTCGCCTAAAGCGCAAATACACGAAGAAATCCGATGTTCAAACCGCTGAATGACCGTGTTCTAGTCCGACCCACGGTGCGGAATCTGTCGGATATTATTTACGTCAACAACAAAGAGCCGTTCAACGAAGGCACAGTGGTCGCCATTGGCTCAGAAGTTTACGAAGCGCAAGTTGGTGATTTTATAAAATACGGCAACGGCGACTACCTAAACTGGCCTACGCACAAAGTTGATGGCCAGGACTACCAGATCATCCAAGAAGCGGACATTTGCGCCGTTGTTGAAGTATGAGTAAAATTAACGTACAGCCACATTTGGCCTAACCTCAAGGAACTACCATGTCTAATTCCGTTGCTATTGGCGTTGCATACAGCGACCCAGAATTCACCACTTGTTACGCATCCCAAGAAATCGGTTATTCCGTTGCAGCCCAAGGCGCGGTAACCCAAGCTACCGAT
>Ga0136642_1000319_pt1 | contig 27126 bp, 24 predicted proteins | sample LowCatLa1302831Y_FD_115313 | JGI IMG/M metagenome (GOLD analysis project Ga0136642, IMG submission 115313) | Freshwater microbial communities from Lower Cathedral Lake, Yosemite National Park, California, USA - 13028-31Y | ecosystem: Environmental > Aquatic > Freshwater > Lake ... | reverse complement strand
TGGCAGCCAAATTCCGCGAACAAGTCGACGCCAGCTACGGGACACTTCTAAAAGCGCTAAACCTCTCCGGCCCCCAACAGGCGCAGTTGCGCGAACTTCTGATCGAGCGCCAAGGTGCCGTCATTGATGTGGCTGCTGCCATGCTGGCCTCTGGCGGAAAATTGAAAGAAAAGGATTTGCAAACTCTTGTTACTGGAGCCCAGGACGAGACCGATCGGAAATTACAGGCCACGTTTGGCCCCGCCGTTTACACGCAGTTTCAAACCTACGAAAATGCCCAACTCTTCCGGAGCGCGACGAGCGGTCTGCAGAAAAATCTAGCGAGCAGCAACGTCCCAATCAACGCCACGCAAGCCGAACAATTTACCATGTCCGTGAGCACACTCGCCCAAATCAGTTTCACGCCCGATCAGCAAAAGGCGTTACTCGAGCTCAATCGCGCGGAACAATCCAAGCAAACCATCCGCCAAGTCGTTCAGCTCTATACTGAGCAAGCAACTCCTCCTAAACCGGCCAAATCAGATAAACCCGCGAAACGCACTGGGGGTTAAAACTAAGTCGGGAGCCGACCAATTACGACCCCCGAATAAGTGCTTTCAAACGACCGCAGCGGCGGCGTTGACCAGTTCCACAAAACTACGCGCTTCAAGACTCGCGCCGCCAATGAGTCCGCCGTCGATGTCTTTTTGGGCGAGGAGTTCAGGTGCGTTGGCCGGCTTCATCGAGCCACCATATAGGATACGAATTTTTTGCGCGACCGCTTCAGCAAAGTGCTTCGTGAGCAAGCCACGGATAAACGCGTGAACTTCCTGCGCCTGCTCGGTCGTGGCGACCTTGCCGGTACCGATTGCCCACACGGGTTCGTAAGCAATCACGACGCTGGCGGCTTGATCTTTATTAACTCCTTCTAGACCAGCCTCGAGTTGGGTCTGAACAACGGCAAGAGTGGAGCCTGCTTCGCGTTCAGCGAGGGTCTCACCGACGCAAAGGATCGGGCGGAGTTGGTTTTTAAGCGCGGCCAAAACCTTTTTATTCACGAGTGTATCCGTCTCGCCGAAAAGCGCGCGACGTTCGCTATGACCCAAGATTACATGCGTGGCAAAGAGCGCACGCAGCATCGCGGCGGAAATTTCCCCCGTGAAGGCTCCGCTGGCCTCGAAATGCATGTTCTGCGCACCAAGTTTGAGCGTAGAACCGTCCAGCGCCTTGGCGGCGCTTTCCAAGGCTGTAAAGGGCGGGCAAACCACGACTTCGACGTCGGATTGTTTGCCGATGGTGGCGACGAGTTCGGTGACAAGTGAGATACCGTCGGCCGAGGTTTTGTTCATCTTCCAGTTGCCGGCGATGAGTTTTTTGCGATTGGACATGATAATAAATAGAAGGCGTGAAGCCGTGATAATACGGCGTCCCACAGTTAAGAATATTAGTTTTCGAGGAAGGTCACACCAGGGAGTGTTTTGCCTTCAAGAAATTCGAGGGAGGCGCCGCCGCCCGTGGAACAATGGGTGACTTTGTCGGCAACCTTGAATTTTTTCGCAGCCGTGGCGGTGTCGCCACCACCGACGATGGTCGTGGCCCCGTTGACTGTGGCTTCGGCGATGGCGGCAGCCATGGCTTTTGTGGCGCCGGCAAACTTATCGAATTCAAACACTCCGGCCGGTCCGTTCCAGATAATTGTTTTAGAGCTGAGAATGGCCTGGCGGTAGAGCTCGATGGATTTCGGTCCGGCGTCTAAGCCACCCCAACCATCGGGGATACCAGTAGCAAGATCCGCCGGCATCGTATTAGCGTCGGGCGAGAAGGCGTCGGAGCAGATGAAGTCGATCGGGAAGATCAATTCGACGTTGCGAGCGGCGGCTTTGGTGACGAGTTCTTCGACGATCTTAGCGCCCTCGGCGTCATAAAGACTGGTGCCAATCGGGGTGCCGCGGAGGACTTTGTGGAACGTATATGCCATGCCGCCGCCGATGATAATCTTGTCGGCTTTCTCGAGGAGATTTTTGATGAGCGGGATCTTATCAGCGATCTTGGCTCCACCCAGGATGGCGAGCAGAGGGCGATCAGGGTGATCTAGGACTTTGGCGAACGCTTTAAGTTCGGCCTCCATCAGGAAGCCGGCGGCCTTGAGTGGAAGGGCAACGCCGACCATGGAGCTGTGCGCACGGTGGGCGGTGCCGAAAGCGTCGTTGACGAAAACGTCACCAAGCTTGGTCAGGGAAGCACGGAAGGCCGCGATAGCCGCGGGGTCGGCTTTCTTGGAAGTACCATCCTCAAGCTTCACTTTACCTTCTTCTTCGATGTGGAAGCGGAGATTTTCAAGAAGGAGGACGGAGCCGGGCGCGAGTTTGGCGCACGCGGCTTCTACTGCGTGGCCGACGCAGTCATCAACGAAGGTCACGGAGCGGCCGAGTAGTTTTTCAAGTTCGACGGCAACAGGCTTGAGAGAAAATTTGGCGATCTTCTGGCCGTCGGGACGGCCGAGATGGGACATCAGGACTACCGAGGCGCCTTGCTCAAGGGCGAACTTGATCGAAGGGATCGCGGCAGCGATGCGCGCGGTGTTAGTAATGGCGCCAGTGACCTTGTCCTGGGGAACATTGAAGTCGACGCGCATGAGGACGCGTTTGCCAGCAAGAGAGAGGTCGCGAATGGATTTGAAATTGGGCATAAGAAGAAGTCGTGAAGGCCTAAAATAAAGAGCCCACGGAACACACGGGGCAAACGGAAAGCTGATTTCCGAGAGGAGCCGTGTCTTCCGTGGGCAGCACGGTGTACGCGTGTCGTAAGGTTACAACTGGGCAGCGATCTTCTTGGTGAGATCGACAACGCGGTTGGAATAGCCCCACTCGTTGTCATACCAAGACACGAGCTTGAAGAACTTGCTGTTGAGCTCGATCGAGGAGCCAGCGTCGTAAATTGAAGAACGCTTGTCGTGGGTAAAGTCGGTAGAGACGACTTCTTCTTCAGTATATCCAAGGATGCCAGCAAGGTAGGTCTCGGAGGCCTTCTTCAAAGCAGCATTGATTTCTTTGAGGGAGGTTTCCTTGGTCGTTTTGAAGGTCAGGTCGACGACCGAGACGGTCGGGGTCGGAACACGGAAAGCCATGCCGGTGAGCTTGCCTTTGACCTCAGGGCAAACAAGGGCGACCGCCTTGGCTGCGCCGGTAGCAGAGGGGATGATGTTTTGCGCGGCAGTGCGGCCACCTTTCCAGTCCTTCTTAGATGGGCCGTCCACGGTCTTTTGCGTGGCGGTGTACGCGTGAACAGTGGTGAGGAGTCCTTCCTCAAGGCCAAAGCCTTCTTTGAGAAGCACGTGGACGAGCGGCGCAAGGCAGTTCGTGGTGCAGGAGGCGTTTGAGATGATGTTGTGCTTGGAGACGTCGAGTTTGTCGTCGTTAACACCCATCACGATGGTGATGTCTTCGCCTTTAGCGGGAGCGGAAATAATAACTTTCTTAGCGCCAGCGGTGATGTGGCCCTTGGCTTTTTCAGCTTCGGTAAAAAGACCGGTGGATTCGATCACCAGATCCACACCGAGCTTGGCCCATGGAAGTTCAGCGGGGGACTTAGCGGAAACAACAAGGATCTCCTTGCCGTTAACCACGAGGACGTCGTCTTCAAGTTTGTCTGGAGAAGATTTTTTGGAGGAAACGGTGCCCTGGAATTTACCTTGGGTGGAGTCGTACTTGACGAGATAAGCGAGGTTGTCGGCTGGGACGATATCGCCGACAGCGACCACATCGAAGGTGGTGCCGAGCAGACCTTGCTCAACGAGAGCGCGGAAAACGAGGCGACCGATACGACCAAAACCATTGATTGCGACTTTTACTGCCATTGGAGACTCCGTGTTTTTAGGTGTTGTTTACTAGATCAGGACTGGATGGTTGCGCGTGAGCGCGGGGGAGAAGAAAAAAACAGCGGAGGCAGACGCTGGCAAGGGGTTTTGCGGGTTAGGTGAAAACCGTTATGGACTGATCCAAAGCGAGCAACCCAACGCTGGAATGAACAAGGCAGGCTCGACGGGCGCTTGAGCGTGCGCTGGCGCCGAGGCATAGAACCGGTCTTGGTCGGCCAGCTGTCGCCAAACCCCACTGGCCGAGAGACTTTCACCCAGATTCAAGGTGACCTCACCAAGGCTCGGATTGAGCGCAAATAACAACCGGGTGGATCCGAGCGAGCGGTCCGCATTATAGACCACGGCAAGCGCCGGTGATTGCGGGTTATGGAAAAAATCAAAGAAACCCTCGCCCGGCCTCGTATAGTGACGAATCAGCCGCCCAAGTTCACTGCGTCGAAAGGCGATCCAATCCGCGAAATACGCGTGCGTGCTGAGGTGACGATAGAGCCGGCGATAATCAAGGGCGTTAAGATCACCGAGTACATAGGTGTTGTTTACGCCATATTTTGAACGCAGAAAATCCTGTCCTGCCGATAACATCGGAATACCTAGCGACATGAATAACACGGCAGCCATGAGATGCGTGCGACGGCGGTCGTGAGCGGTGGGAGTAAAGCCGTTGTGGCCGGAATTTTCCGTAATCACGTCTAGCCAGGCCCGATCATCGTGCGACTCGGTGTAGTTAACGGTCTGCGCGGGCCATTTTGCAAAATACCAAGGTGATCCACGCAGAAAATACTCCATGCGTTCAGCCGTGGCTTCACCACGCACATAGGCGCGGAGGTGATCGCGGTAACCATCATTCCAAGAAGCCCAACCGGTATCGCGCAACGCTCCCGCAATGTGACCACGAAAACTCCATGGCTCCGCAATCAAAATTACATCGGGCTTAGCCCGCTTGAGCGCGGTCTCGATCTCGCGCAACACATCCGCCCCAAGTAATTCAGCTAGATCAAAACGAAACCCATCAACGCCATAAGCGGTGATTAAATGCAGACAACTGTCGATGATGAGCCGTTTCGCCATCGCCGAGCGCGCCCGCAGATCATTGCCGCAGCCACTCCAGTTGGCCAGATTACCGGCTGCGTCCTGCTCAAAATAGTAAAGCCGATCGATAAACAACAGATGGGCCGGCTCGCCGACGTGGTTGTAAACCACATCTAACAACACGGCCAAGCCGCGCCGATGAAAGGCCTGCACCAGATCCTGTAACTCACGCACCCCAGAAGCCCGCTCGGGCGCCAGCGCGTAGGTACTCTCGGGCGAAAACCAATTCGTAGTCATGTAACCCCAATGATAATCGCCGCTCGGTGGCTGATCGAATTGCTGTACTGGCTGCAGTTCCACGCAGTTCACACCCAAGTGATGAAGATAAAAATCCGGACTCTCAACCCAAGCGCGTAAACCCGTGAAACCCCGGCGCTCCGCCGCGGCAAGGTGGATGGGTGCGTGCGCGGCAAGATCACGCACATGGGCCTCTACAATGATCAAATCATGCCAAGATGGAGTTTTGAAATTACGGTCGGCCAATCCGATCCAGTTTCGGTCTAAAATAATCCCCGGCCCATCGTGCCGCACCGTCGCCAGCGCATACGGATCAAGCACCTTCATCCCCGAATCAAACCGCCCTGCACCCGCGCCTACCCCCTCAATCACATACCAATAAAACCAACCGTGCGTATTTTGACCAAGCGTGATCTCCCATACTCCAGCCGCACCATCCGCATCAGGCCGCCGCTCCAACGCATAATCAGGGGCCGTGTCGCGATGCTCGATTTTCTCGCAAAGAAATAAACGAACCGCACGCGCCCGCGGAGCAAAAATCCGAAACACTGTTTCATTCGGGCGCACGAGTGCACCGAGTAGCAAATCAGACTTAAGCTCGTAAAAAAAATTCCGCGGTACGATTGGTACGATCTCCGCCTCGGGCTGATTTGCCCAAGTAATCGACCACGTATCAGACAACGCCAACGGCTTCGCCAATGTGAAGCGCCAGAGATGTCGTCCGGTCCGCGAGGCATCGATCACACGATTCAAATTACCATCCGCTTCACGCACCACGTTTGGTGCGTCACTCGGCAGGCCGAGCCATTGGTGTTCACCAGTAACAAACTTAAAACGCTGACCAGAGGGTTGCAGCAACGCCGCTGCGGCCCCCGTCCACATCAGCACCTGCTCGCCTTCAAGCTCACCCGGCCGTAGGCGCCATTCCTCGCGCCCGACCGCATTTTGCCAGCCGTTAAAATCTCCTGCTACGTAAATGGTGTCTTTCGACACATCGATCACCGAACCATGCTCCGGTGTAAGCGCGAACACCATCTCGCCCGCCTTATTAACGAAATACCGGTACGAGACTGCCGCCATTAACCCACCATCAACCTTCAACCCTGAGGGCGTCGGACACTGATCCCCGAGCGTAAAGCGCGGCGAGCGCGAGAGTTTCCAATCTCGATCAAGCTCCACCACCCCCGTGGTGAGCGATTCGAGCCAGGCGCTGACGATGCGATACGCTGATTCAGTCATGCGACGAGGTCAGCATTTACTGCGCCTGCTCTCACACAAGCGGAAACCCACAGAAATGACATCCCGTTAGGTTCATTTGACAAACCGCCGGCCGCCCGCGTCGTTTTCAGCCGTAAATCTATGGCCGTCCGCGAAAAAATCCTCGTCGCCCTCTCCGGTGGCGTCGACAGCTCAGTCGCCGCCCTGCTCCTCAAACAGCAGGGCTACGACATCGTGGGCGCCTACATGAAAAACTGGATAAACGAGGATAACATCATCGGCCATTGTCCGTGGCAGCAGGACATTGATGATGCCCGCCGCGTGGCCGATCACCTCAGCATTGAGTTTCACGTGGTCAACCTCATGCGCGATTACCGCGAGCGTGTTGTACACTACCTACTCGAGGGATACGCCCAAGGCCTCACGCCCAATCCCGACGTGATGTGCAACCGCGAAATCAAGTTCGGCGTCCTCCGCTCCTGGGCCAAAGACCATGGCTTCGCCGCCGTCGCCACCGGCCACTACGCCCGTCGTGTAGCCCTAACCGATGGCACCTTTGGACTTTTTGAGGGCATCGATAAAAATAAAGACCAATCTTATTTTCTCACACTGCTCGCTCAGGAACAACTCGTCGACGCCCGCTTCCCCATCGGGCACCTGCCCAAACCCGAACTGCGTAGCCTCGCCCGCTCCGCGGGTCTCACAACCGCCGACAAAAAAGATAGCCAAGGCATCTGCTTCATCGGTGAAGTGAAGATGAAAGATTTTCTTCAGGCCTATGTCCCTGATGCTCCGGGCCCCATCATTCGAGCGACTGACGGCTGTGAACTCGCGCGCCACCGCGGCCTGCACTATTACACCATCGGCCAGCGCAAAGGTATCGGCGTACCGTCCAACACCGAGGGTGAAGCTTACGTCGTGGTCGGTAAACGCGCTGCGGATAACGCCCTGCTCGTTGCCTTCGACCACGCCGATGCCCCGGGCCTTTTCCAAACTGAAGTCCGTGTCCACTCACTGCGCTGGAATGCCCCAGCCCTCTCCACTCCCCGCGTCCTCGAAGGACGCGTCCGCTACCGCGATCCGCGTGTAACCTTACATTTTTTTCCCGAACCCAACGACTCGGCGCGCATCATCTTCGACACGCCCCAACGCGGCCTAGCCAGCGGTCAGATCCTCGCGTTATACGAGGGCGAACGCCTGCTTGGAGGCGGCATCTACGTTTGAATTAGCACACGGTACCTCTGAAACCCAGCGTTCACGCTAACGCAGAGAGGTCAGCATCAGACTCACGGCAAACGCGATAAAAACAGCCCCGAGGCCACGATCTACCCAATGACCGTTGCGCATAAATGCTGCGCGCACGGATTTGCGTGTAAACACCGCCGAGACAAAACAAAACCACCCCGTTGTCGCCGCCACCATCCACGCTCCATAACCAGCCTTAATGAAGATCGGCGTAGCTGGATCGATCACGGTAACAAACAACGCGACGAAAAAAAGCGTGGCTTTAGGATTGAGGGCGTTAGTCAGAAAACCTGTTAGCCAGGCCGCCCGGGCTGTCGGCGTAGTCGAAGGCGCCGCTACCAGCGCTGCATCATCTATCAAGCAAGAGCGCGGCTCGCTGCACAAAGCCCGCACTCCGATCCAAGTAAGATAAGCTACCCCCGCGTATTTCAGGACCGAAAACGCCAGCGTAGAGCGCTGCAGCAACACCCCAAGCCCGAGCAATGAATAGGCCACATGCAGGGTGATCGCAGCGCCCACCCCGAGGCTAGTCCAAGTCGCCGTGCGCCGGCCGTGGCGCAAACTCTGACGCAACACGATCGCAAAATCTGGCCCCGGACTCATCACCGCCAACAAATGCGCGAGTGCAACTTTTGAAAACTCGAGAGCGAAATCATGCATTCCGGAAAAATCAGAGCGCTATTTCCTTAAATTGTGGCGACTTCAACATCTCCTCCAATTGCCGACTTTGGACAAATGTGCGCACCTCCGCATCGGCTCCATGTTTTTTCTGAATCTCGACCACTAAGCTACGAGCTTCGGCTACTCGACCCAACAGCACCAAGATGTAAACCTGCTGGAGATAAAGCTGCGCGGACTTCGGCTGGAGTTTGGACGCATCTTCGTAGGCTTGAAGCGCCGATTCATAAGCCAGTTTTGCCGCCGGCCGGCGACCGAGCCGGACCCGAATCGTACCGAGCGTGATCCACGTTTTACCGTTATCGAATTCCAATGCGCTCGCCTTAGTGAGCAATTTTTCCGCACGGTTGAGATCGCGAATCGTCACAGCAAACTCCGCCTCGCTTATAAGGCCGGCTGCCTCTTTACGCTGCAGCGAGGTAATACTGTCCGATTTGGGCTGGCAGCCGGCAAAGGCGAGTATGCCGAGCAAACCAGCGAAATATAAAACGATCTTAAACATTCCCGCAGAACGGCAATTCCGACGGGGCGCGTCAATCGTGCACCCCGAAGGCACCGGGCTCAAAAAATCACAACGAGTCCTTGCGCATTTTTTTCTCCCGCACCCGGAAGGCCGTGACGCGCTTCAAGAGCTCTTTCTTAAGTTTCTCAAGCCCCTCTCCCTTGAGGCAGGAAGTTTCGATGATATCGACCTTGTGGCGCTTCTTGAATTTAACGAGCTGGGCGGCGGCCTCGGGCACATCCATCTTATTGGCTGCGACTAGGCGCGGCTTGTCGAGTAACGCCGAGTCATACAACTTAAGCTCATTAAGGAGGTGCTTGTAATCATCGCGCGGGTCACGGGCGTCGGTACCAGCCATGTCGATAATGAGCACCAGAACAGCACACCGTTCGATGTGGCGGAGAAACCGGTGGCCAAGGCCGCGGTTTTCGTTGGCGCCCTCGATGAGACCAGGAATATCTGCAAGCAGGAGATGACGGTGGCCTTTGCGCTCGTCCAGGAAATCGATGACGCCAATCTGCGGATGCAGGGTCGTGAATGGGTAAGCCGCCATCTTGGGGCGGGCCTTGGTAATAGAGTTAGTGAGCGAGGATTTACCCGCGTTGGGGAAGCCGACAAGGCCTACGTCAGCAATACTCTTCAAAACGAGGCGATAGGAGCCACGGGCACCGTCAAGGCCCTCGTTGGCGCGCTTGGGGGCGCGATTGGTGGAGTTTTTAAAGTGGGTGTTACCCCAGCCACCGTTGCCCCCTTTGCATAAGATTATACGTTGGCCGTCTTCGACAATCTCAGCAACGGGCAAGTCGGTCGCTTCGTCGATGACGACGGTGCCTAGGGGCATGCGAAGCTCGGCAGATTTACCTTCCCGACCGTTGCAATCCTTGCCTTGGCCATGCTCGCCGCGTTCGGCCCGCCAGTGGGGTTGATATTTGTAATCCACTAAATTGTTGGTGTTTACGTCACCAACAAGAATCACATCACCCCCGCGGCCACCGTCGCCGCCATTGGGGCCACCCCAAGGCTCGTATTTCTCGCGGCGAAAGGAAACGCAGCCACGACCGCCGTCACCGGCACTTACTTTGATTACACATTCGTCAACAAACATGAGGCCACGATGCAGATGCTTCTGCCTTTGCCAAGGGGGGTCTTCGGACGAAGGTTACAGCGCGAATCAGAGGGCAACTTTGATGCCTTTGCGCAAGTAGGTGGGAACGTCGAGGTCTTGGCCGTCGAAGAGATTGCGGTCCGTTTTCTCGAAGTGTCCTCGGCTTTCAACTTCACCGAAGCCAAATTCGTGTTGATCGAGCTTGGCGGCGGCCGCACGGGCTTCGGCTTGAGTGGCGGCGATGGGTAAGGCGGTGTCGGCAAAAAGCTCGGCGACAGAATCTGCGGGCGGCACAGGGGGTGCGATGTCGCCACGAGCGAGAGGAGTCCGCTTGCCTGAGGCGGCGAGGCGCCGCGTAAGGCCGCTGCGGCCGTTCAGATCACTCGTGCCAATCACACAGATTTCGATGCGTTGCTGCATCGCTTCGTCGATGACCGCACCCATAATAATGTGAGAATCACGACCAAATTTCTCCGCGATAGCGCTCATCAGATCGTTCACCTTGGGCAAGGTTAGATCGGTGCCCCCAACGATATTAACAAGTAGGCGGTCCGCCTTACGGGAAAACTCTGGGGTATGGAGCAACGGGCAGAGCTTGAGACTTTCGATGGCGTCAATGGTAGCATTAGCGCCAGAACCTTCACCGAGGCCGAATAAGGTTTTCCCGCCACGTTGCTGGAATGCTTGGCGGAGGGTGGCAAAATCAAGATTGATGAGGCCGGTCTTCATGAGCATCGACCAGATAGACTTTACCCCGCGACCAATCCACTCGTCGGCGCGGGCAAACGAATCAAGAACCGTTTCGTTTTCAGCCCCTTCCTGCAGGAGCATGTCATTAGGCAACGGGATGACAGCATCGCAAACTTTACGCAGCGCGAGCAGTCCTTCTTCGGCTTGTTTGAGGCGGCGACCGCCTTCGAAACTAAAAGGCATCGTGACAAACGCGATCACGAGCGCGCCGGTCTCGGCAGCAATTTCAGCTACAGTTGGTGCAGCACCACTGCCGGTACCACCGCCCATGCCAGCGATTAAAAACACTAGGTCACAGTCTTTAACGACGGCGGAAATTTTTTCGCGATCCGCTTCAGCCGCTTCACGCCCAAGTTCGGGGTCACCTCCGGCACCGAGGCCGCGGGTGATGCTCATGCCGATGAGCACCTTGTCCTGCACGGGCGAGCTTGAAAGCGCCTGGTGATCGGTGTTGATCACCGCTAACTGTAGACGCTCCAGGTTTTCCATCTTAAGTCGGTCAACGGCGTTGGAGCCTGCTCCTCCTACGCCGACAAGCTTGATGGCGACGCTACGGTCAGAGAGGAGCTGGGAATCGAGGGGCAATTCGGTGGGATTCATGGCGCAGCTCAAGAAGTGGCGAAGAGGCGGGAGACGCTATGCAGGAAACCTGATTTGCGGCGCACCGGGGCCGATTTTTCACCCTGCGCACTGATCCCGTAATAGAGCAGCCCAAGCGCAGTATGGTAACCAGGGTCGCGCAAATTCTCTACCACCCAAGAAGGCGCCTCGCCCAGATGCGCCGGAACGCCGAAGACCTTGGCGGCGCACTCGGCGATGTCAGGAATTTTAGCAGTGCCACCGGTCAAAACGACACCGGCTTGGCAGTTTTCGGGCGAGAAGCTGTGCCCGAGTTTTTTCTTCACGACTTCGAGTAATTCCCAGATACGCGCGGAGGTGATCTGCTCGATAGCGTAGCGGGGAAATTGGCGGTCGCCGATCGCGAAGTTGCCGTCGAGCCAGACCTTCTCGGCTTTATCCCGATTCTGGAGTATAGCACGGCCGTGACGGAGCTTTAGTTTTTCAGCCTGACCGTCGGTGAGACGAAGGCCAAGGCTGAGATCATTGGTAAGGTGCGAGCCTCCGACTGGAACAATTCCAGTGGTGTGCGCGACGCCATCCCGGTAGAGCACAAAATCGGTCGTGCCAGCGCCGATATCGATCACGAGAACGCCATTTTGGCGCTCTTCAGCAGTGGTGACCATGTGGCCAGAGGCGAGGCTGGAGAGCACAAGTTCACGCACTTCTAGATTAAAACCACGGATGACATGAATGTTATCAGCGAGTCGTTGTTCTTGCCCGTGGACGGTCCAGTAACCGACTTCAAGTTTTTGACCGACCAGGTTTTCCGGCGACGTCGGGACGAGGCGGCCGTCAACGCGGAAGGGGCGCCGAATGTGGTGCACGACCATGCGGCCTGCGGGGAGGTCTTTCGACTTAGCCAGATCGCAAACCGTACGAATATCGTCACGGTCGATCATGTTGTCGGCCGATTTCACATTTACTGAGGCTTCGTTGTAAAAACCTTCGAGGTGACCGCCAGTCTGAGCGAGAAAAACAAGCTCGATGCGTTCGCCGGCATCGCGTTCGGCGAGTTCAAGGGCGCTGTGCGTACATTCGCTGGCAGCCTTATAATCGACGACAGCGCCTTTGATGACACCGCGCGAAGCGCATTCACCGCGACCGATGATAGCAAGTTCACGACCGTTATATTCGCCGATTAGAGCGGTGACTTTAGAGGTACCGATTTCAACGGCGCCGATGAAGGTGGGTTTGGAACTCACGGAGCTTTTTGGGGCTTGGTGGAAAAATTACCGAAGGCAGAGGCGTTGAGCGAGGACGGTTTCCGGACCAGAGACGCGGGGTCAGGGTTGAACGGGGCGACGGCTTTGCCAAGCACCGTGGTGGTGGGAGCGAGCGGCGCATCTAGGGTCACGGTGACGTCGCGACCGTTAGCAAGATTGATGCGTTTGAAAGTGGCTCCTTGAGCAGCGATGCGATCCAGCGTGAGGTCCAGGTTGGCGAGTTGCGTGAAATAATCGGACGTAGCACTGAAAACGATGATTCCTCCACCTTGGGTGCGCACATCGATCTCAGCGTCAGCATTAAGGCGAGCGAGCGAAACCACCCGCCAGCTGGCATAAAGGTGCTCTGCCTCAAGCTTGGCTTTGGCGATAAGATCGGAAGCTACGCCCATGCCATCAATCGGTTGAAAGCCAGCGGCGGTGCGAGCGAGTTTCATGGGCTCCAGCCACGGGAGAGTATTGATCATGGCGGCTTCGTAACCGATTCCGGGGAAAACAACTCCATCCCGCGCCACAAGCAGGGACTGTGGCTCACCACTAGCCAGCTGCGCCATCACACGGGCCACCGGCATGCGCTCGGTGAGCCGGACACTCAGGGTGGATGGAAAAATTTTCGTCAAGACGGCCGTTCTCACCTGAGTCTGGGCCAGGAGTCGGTCTCGCAGTTCGTCGAGATCAAGGCTGATCAACGTGGCCCCACGAGGTAGTGCAAGCGTTCGAACGAGCCAAGTAGCATCGGCACCCAGAAATCCATCTGTCTGCAAGCGCGGCGGATTCAAAGGTATGGCCGCAACCGCAGGCAAGTTGCGGGAATTTTCCCGCAGTTCGCTCGTGACCTGCCAAACGCCGACCAAAACACCTGCGATCACGATCACGGCGACAGAAAAGCGCAATATCGACCAGGCAAGTCGACGACGACCCTCGCGCGACATCGCGCGCGGTTTCACCGGCTGGGGAATATCTCTCCAGCTGCGACCGGCAGGGTTGTTGTTAGGATCGAGACGCAAGAAATTCAGCGAGCAACAGCCTCGGAAAAACGCCCTAGCGCGGGCAACACCAACTCACGGGCCAAAGCCGTGAAATCTAGCCCCGCACAGCGCGCACTCATCGGCAGCAAACTCGTTTCCTTCATGCCCGGCAGCGTGTTAATTTCCAGCAAATAAAGCTCCCCGCTGCCGACCAAAATGAAATCCACTCGGGCATAATCACGACAACCGCAGGCGGCGAAGGCAGATTCGGACGCGCGTTGCACGAGCAGCGTCGTCGCGGCATCGAGCGGCGCAGGCGCAAAATACTCGGTCGCTCCCTTCGTGTATTTGCTCGCGTAGTCATACACACCAGACTTGGGCCGAATCTCGACCACCCCCATCGCAGCCCCACGCAAAACGCCGACCGAAAGCTCGCGTCCGATCAATCTACGCTCAGCCAACCACGATCCGGGCGTGAGTCCGGACAGTGAGGCCGCAAGTTCTTGGCGGCTAGAATTAATCGTCAGGCCGACACTGCTGCCTTGGTCGTTGGGCTTAAGCACAATTTGCTCCCCGAGCTGTGCCACAAGATCATCAGCTGTTGGCGCAGATTTTGATTCAAAAACCACCCCGGCACCGATCCGCACGCCGCGATTAGCAGCCGCTTGTTTTGTGCGAGTCTTGTCCATGGTGAGGGCGCTGCTGGCCGCGTCGCAACCGGCGTAAACCACACCCGCAAGGTCGAGGAGACGTTGCATCGAACCGTCTTCACCGAACCCCCCATGCAACGTGGAAAAAACGACATGCCGCTTAGGATCGATTCCGGCAGGCAGGGTGTTAGAGGTAATATCAAAAAATTGCGTCGGGAAAGAACGGGCGAGCGCACATGCACTGGCGAGCCCCGAGCCGAGAGATACATCACGCTCAGAAGAGGTGCCACCGGCGAATACAGCAATTACGGGAAACGGGTTCATGAAATTAAATAGGAAAATGCACCCTCAGAGCACGTCTTTCCATTGCTTTCCGTAAAGCAAAACTTCCGGCTCAAGTTCAACCCCCTGAGAGGCACGGACTCGCGCGCGAACTCGGCGCACCAGTTCGATTAGGTCAGCGCTGGTGGCACCGCCGCGGTTGACGATAAAATTAGCGTGAATTGCAGAAACCTCGGCGTCACCTACCCGCTCGCCCTTAAGTCCACTTTGATCGATGAGCCGACCGGCGGAATTGCCCGGTGGATTTTTAAAAATACAGCCAGCACTCGGTTCACGCGGCTGCGACTCTTGGCGCTTTTTTTTGTAAACATCGATCTGGCGTCCAACCGCCTCGGTATCGACAAGAGCCGCCGGAAGCAGCTGCGCCCCGAGAGCAATGGCGTTGTGCAACTCGGCGCAGTGACGATAATCTACGTGCATGGCGGCGCGGGCCAATGTACGAGTTTCCCCGGCAAGTGTAATAAGTTGAACCTCTTTGACGACGTCGAACATCCAACCGCCCATGGCGCCGGCGTTCATGCGAAGCGCACCTCCGATATTACCTGGTATGCCCTCGAGAAATTCAAAACCCGTTAACCCAGACTTTGCGGCTAGGCCACACAGGTTTTTCAATCGCAATCCGGCGCCCACCCAGACACTGCCATCCGCTCTTGGTTCAAATTTCGCCCAATTTTCATGCGTGAGTGAAATCACTAATCCGTCCACGCCCGCATCGGGCACGACCAGATTGGAACCACGACCCAGCGGTAAAACGGCGATACCGGCAGCAGCCGCGGCGGTGAGCAAGATGCTCATATCTGCGAGGCTTCCTGGTTCTGCATAGAGTCGGGCCGCACCACCGATACGAATCGTAGTTTTTGCCGCGAGCGGTTCCTCGCGCGTAAATTTTATCGTCGCACCCAAGCGAGGACGCAGGGCCTGAATAAACTCATCCCAACGCCTAGAACTCGAGATCACCAGATTGGATGAATCACCGGATTGTGAGGTCGATACATTCATGAGGCCGATTTGGAAGGAAGCGCTGCAACAGGCGACTTTGAGGTGGCGAGGGTCTCAAGATCACTCACCATGATATGGAGGGAATTGACACGATCCATTGCTTGGAGGTTGCCGCGAAATTTAAGTAGCAGCCCGTCATCAAAAATCACGCGAAACACCTCAGCGCGCAGATTCAACATGGCGGATTGCTCGACAACTATCCCGCCGCCTTGTTGCTCAAAGTAGGCGGCGTTAGCACGCTGGTGATTATCAGCAGATTGAGGAAAAGGGATTAGAATAGCCGGCGTTTCACAGCGGCTAAGTTCAGCAATAGAACCAGCGCCAGCACGCGATACCACGAGGTCGGCAGCGGAAAGAAGTTGCGCCACACGGTCACTAAAAGGAATAAAAATTGCACTGATGGGCTCGCCGCGCTTGGTCTTGAGCGTGAGTGTTTCGGCCGCGCCTTTGCCAAGTCCGGTGACGCAGTAAAGCTGCACTCCTTCACTCGCGAGTTCTTCAAAATGCTCAAGCGCCCATTGGTTAAGAGCACTCGCTCCTTGGCTACCACCGAGCAAAACTAGCACTTTTTTCATCGGGTCAAGACCAAGCGCCAGACGGGCCTCAGACTGCGACGAGCGCTGAATCTCACGCCGCACCGGCTGAGCCGCGTAGCGACTCGCAGTGGCTTTGATGTTTTCAAGCCGCACCCCAGGCGGCAAATAGACGAGCGCCGCAAATCGTCCCAGTAGCCGAATCGCCAGACCAGGCACGCGGTTGGATTCGTGCAAAACCACAGGCAGCCCCGCGAGACGACCAGCCAAGACGGCAGGAGCTGAAGTAAATCCGCCAAAACCAACGATACCTTGAGGCTTAGACTGCCGAATTAACCGCCGGCAAAACCAGACCGCGCGGAGCTGTGAAAAAACGCAGCGCAGCAGCTGTATCGGCTGCCAGGAGAAACCCGTACCTGGCATGCGCGCAAAATTGATTAGTGGGTATTTCTCGATCAATCGGGCGTCCACTTTTTTTTGGCTGATCAAAAGCGTGGCCGTGTGTCCGCGTTCGGCGAGCCCCTCGGCAAGCGCAATCCCCGGAGAGAGATGACCGCCAGTGCCACCACAAGAAATGAGAAAGTGGCTCATGAGTTATTAAAACGCGTGAATAAAAAAATCGTTCAAAAAAGCTAACCAAGAACTTCCCGCATGGAACGGGATTTTTCGACGAGTGCCGCGCGGCCCCAAGTGCGTTGGGTATTAAGTATGATACCCACAAGCAGACCCATAAGCAAAAGATTCGAAAGACCGGCGCTAATGAAAGGCAGTGACATGCCTTTGGTGGGAAACACCCCAGTCACCACGCCAAGGTTCACTATGGACTGAAGACAAATCAGCATTAGGCAACCCGTCACGAGCAAGAAATGAAACAGATTGGGCGCTCGGCGTAGATGGACGAGACCGGCAATGAAGATCGTCGCAAAAACAGCCACTACCCCGAGTGTAAACCAGAGTCCAAGCTCTTCGCCCACGACGGCAAAAATAAAATCTGTATGCGCCTCTGGCAGAAAATTGAGTTGTTGTCTCCCCTGCCCCAATCCAGCGCCTTCTGTACCCCCGGCCGCGTAAGCCGCGAGCGCTTGGTACAATTGATAAGTGCCCCCCTGTTTATTGCCTTCGACATCAAGAAACGCGAGGAATCGACGTAGTCGGTTGGGGTTGTGAATCACCAGTGCTGCAAACAATAAAACGGCACCCGCTACCGTAGGCAAAATGTACCGCCATTTCGCGCCCGCGAGGAACAGCAGCGTGAGTCCCACCACTAGGGCGAGCGCCGCTGTGCCGAAATCGGGCTCTAGCACGATCAGCCCTACAAACGCTCCTATCAAAGCGAGTGGAAATAAATAACCGCGCGTCAGTTCACCGATACGCGTCTGGTTCAATGCGAGATAATGCGAAAGACAGAATACCAGCGCAAGTTTGGCAAATTCTGAAACCTGTAATCGAGCCGATCCGTAACCCAACCAGCGGCGACTACCCTTAACGGAAATACCCAGTCTCGGAATCAGCACCATCAACAAAAGCAACAAAGCAAAACCCGCAATCCACCACGAATAACGCCGTGCGTAGTCGAGGTTGATCCGGCTGGCTATAAAACAAAGCAAGGCGGCGGCCGCGACGCCAATCAACTGCTTGTTGAGATAATAATAAGGCCCCTGCTTAAACGAAGCACTGGCACTGAACAAAATTGTAAGCCCAAGAATAGTCAGCCCAATGCAACAAACGACGATCAGAGCCGCGGGATTAATTAGTTGGCGGGCACGGAGCGGGGCGACAGGCGCGATCGACATGGCGGGCTCGTAAAGACGAAGTTCGAAAAAAACGCGGGCACTCTGCGCGAACTAAAACGGCTTGGGGTCGATTATTTCTTCGGTACGGCGGCTTCCTCGACTTTGATCACAGGTACATCCGATGAAGGAGTGGGCTTAAGGCCAGAGTCGAGGTCTTGTTCAATTGGAGGCACCACAAAAAACGATTTTACCGGCTCGGACGACTTGACGGACTCCGTCGGCTTGGCAGCGATTTTGGCTTTGGCCGCTGCTGTGGGTGCTGGAATCACAAGAATCTGCCCAGCAGTGATTTTTTGTGGATCTGTGATATTGTTAGCGACGGCAATCTCACCCTGACGCACGCCATATTTACGTGCAATGGTGCCGAGTGATTCACCCATCTTTACGGTATGGGACATCGAATCCGCGGCTGGCTTAGTGGCATTGGCGGCGGGTACAACGGCCTTTGCTGGAGCGCTCGAAGCAGGCGTAACCGCACCTGCAGCTGGGACCTTGCCTGGGATAATTAGTTTTTGTCCCATACGCAGTGAAGAACCTGCTTTGAGATTATTGGCCGTAGCTAGTTCGCCAACCGTCAGATGGTTTTTCTTTGCGATGGTCCAGAGGCTGTCATTTTTCGAGACGACGTAAGTCGTAGCCGGGGTAACATCGGCCATAGGCGCCGCCTCAAGGGCGCTAGCCGCAGGCGTTCCAGGACGCGTTGGGGTGAAACGCACGCCACCAGCCGCACTGTTCATCGGTTCACCGCCGAGGGGCGCGGCTGTCAGGGAAGATTCCGTCGAGGCCGAGTTGCCTCCAGAGAGCGGCACGCTCACCACGGGAGCCACGGGAGTGGGCGCGGCAGCAGTGTCGGCCGGTGAGGGCGCTGGTTTACTCGTGGAGCTACAACCAGGATTAGCGAAAATGAGCATGAGCGCGAAAAGGTGGATGCCCACGACTACGCCAAAAACACGGATGATTTTCATAGATAAAGGAGATGGTTGTTCAGAGCAGAAAACGCACGATCATTCTGAGTTAAAAATATGGAAATACGCACCAGGAGGTTCTTGGGCTTAACGCAGCTTGAGCGTCCCGAGCCCCACCAGAGCAAAAATCAAGGATAACACCCAAAAGCGCAAAACGACCTTTGTCTCGGGCCAACCCTTTTTTTGGAAATGATGATGGATCGGGGCCATTAAGAAAAATCGTCTTCCTTCGCCCGTAACACTCCGTCGTTTTGTGTATTTAAAAACTGAAACTTGGATGATGACCGACCCGGCCTCCCAAACAAAAACGCCACCGACGATGATCAACGTGAGTGGCTGCTGGACCATAAACGCCATGATCCCAATCAAACCACCAAGCGCTAAAGATCCTGTATCGCCCATGAAAACCTCGGCAGGAAATGAATTATACCAAAGAAATGCGAGTCCCGCGCCGACCAAAGACCCGCAAACCACCGTAAGCTCACCTACACCCGCAACGTAAGGAATCAAAAGATAATCTGAAATGATGATATTGCCCGCGACGTAGGCCAATATCCCGTACACGAGCGATACCGAAATTGTGCAGCCGATGGCGAGGCCATCAAGGCCATCCGTAAGGTTGATCGCATTGCTAAAGCCCACGAGCCAAAGATAGATGAAGATAAACAAAGCAGGCAGCCCAATAACCCCAGAAAAGACGTAAACGGGATGTTTTACAAACGGTACCCACAGCTCCCGGATTTTCTCCGCACTGGCAGGGTGCCAGAGCAGTGCGACCAGTGCGACCACCGTAACCAGCGTCTGCCAAAAAATTTTCTCCCGCGAACTAATCCCGTTACGATTCTTGTGCACTACCTTGAGCCAATCATCGCGGAAACCAACCGCGGTGAGTGCCGCGTAAACAAAGAGTGCAACCTCGACCCATATTTTAGGTTCAGCCCAAAGCAGCGACGAACCGAACACTGATGCAAAAATCAGCAAGCCTCCCATCGTGGGGGTGTTTTTTTTATCAAATCGCTGGGCGAGATCACCTGTACGGTCATCGTCGTAATGTTGACCGAATTTTAATTTTCGCAGCTTGGCGATGAGCCATGGCCCGATGATGAAACCGATCATTGCAGCGGTGACCGTCGCGCCAACCGTGCGAAACGTCAGCGAGCGGAAGACACGCAACGGGCCATAGAACTCTTCGAAATTAGCCAGATAACTTAACATGAAGTATGTGGATCAATAAGTGCACCAAGCGCCGCCTCCAGTTGGTAGCGACGGCTGCCTTTAACGAAAACGACTCCCTGAAAGCCAGCAATCGCTGCAGCGATTGCAGAGTGGGTGACCACGATGGATGTCTGCGCAGCGCTGCCCCCTTTTTCCAGGACTCCGTCGCGCACCTCCTTGGCGTAATCACCTATCGTAACGAGTAAATCCTGCGAACGCAGATCGAGCGAACGTCCGATATCGCGATGATATTCACCCGCTTCAGCTCCCAGTTCTTCCATGCCCCCAACGATGTAAAGACGCGGCTGATTCGCTGGTGCGACCGAGCGGAACGTCGCTAACGCATCCAGCATCGAAGCAGGGTTGGCGTTGTAACAATCAATATAATACAACCTGCCCTCAACGCGCCGCCATTCTCCGCGCAACGCGGCGGAGGCATAACTTTGCAGTCGTTCTTGTATCAATTTTGGGGTGACGCCGAGCCTAAGTGCCGTGCAGATCGCGAGCGCGGCATTTTGCGCCATGCCCGCAGTGACGCGGCTAAGCGTAAATGTGGAGATCACCCCGGGTGAGTAAGCGAGCTCGAGGCAGGTCACTTCGGCCGTCTGCGTGAGTTTTAAACAGACTGTGTCCCCACCGGCAGCATTTGCAGGGAACTGTTCGACCGGTTCGATCTTGATTCGGGTCCCTGTGAGATCAGCAAACGCTTTAAAATTAGCGCATTGCAGGGGATAAAGCGCAACACCGGTTGGTCGTATACCCGCCGAGAGCCGAGATTTCTCAAAAGCCACCCCCTCTAGCGTACCGAGTTCTTTTACGTGAGCAGGCCCAATCAGCGTCGTGACCGCGATATCGGGCTCGATCATCGCCACGAGCGGTGCCATTTCACCTGGGCCGCTGATGCCCGCCTCGATCACGGCAAAATGATGTAGGCTGGGATCGAGACGCGTGAGTGTGAGCGGGACACCGAGGTGATTATTGAGATTTCCCTCAGTCGCGAGCACTGGACTGGCCACGACCGTCGCGCCAAGTAACAAAGCGAGGAGGTTTTTGGTAGATGTTTTTCCAGCACTTCCCGTAACCCCAATAACCGGACCTTTGAAACTACGACGGTGCTTACGTGCAATTAACTGAAATGCCTCAAGTGGATCTGCGACCACAAGCTGCGGCAGCATTAATTTAAGGTTCGGCGTTTTGACGATTGCTGCGGATGCCCCAGATTGGGCGGCGGTTCCTAGAAAATCGTGTCCATCGCGCACGGCTGTTTTAAGGGCAACAAAGACTTCTCCAACTCGAACTTGGCGCGTGTCGATCGCAAAGCCGCTTAGCGGCACAGTCGGCGAGACCGTCCAGCGTCCGCCGGTCCAGCGAGCAAGTTGGTCTGGAGCGAAATGGGGCATTATAAGTTGGCCGTATTAAACCGCAGTAATTCGCGCACGACTTCGCGGTCATCGAACGGAACGACCGTGGTGGCCATTTTTTGATAACTTTCATGGCCCTTGCCTGCGATAACTAGACAATCGCCGGGTTGGCAGGCCTTGAGCGCTAGGCTGATGGCGCGCCGACGATCATCGATCCAAGTAAATTTTTCGGGCCGACTGACTCCAGCCTGCATGTCAGTGAAAATTTGCGTGAGCGGTTCGTCCCGCGTATTATCCGCTGTCGCTACGGCGAAATCGGCGAAATCTTGCACAGCTCTTGTCATAAGAGCGCGCTTCGAACGATCACGATTGCCGTCGCAGCCAAAGACTACGATAAGCCGACCCGATGTGATCGACCGCAACCCGTCGAGCGTATGACGCAACGATTTTTCGGTCCGCGCATAATCCACCAGAACGTGAAAACCTTGTCCCTCTTCGATGCTTTCCATGCGCCCAGGGACACCCTTGAAGGCTCTCATCTTGGCGAGAAAAACAAGTGGATCGCGGCCAAGGCCGTACGCCGTGGCGATAGCCGCGAGCAAATTGCTAAGATTATGGCGGCCGAGCAAAGAGGATTCGATCTGCATCTCGCCGTTAGGCCAAACGAGCTTAAAGCTAGTTTTCTGCAAGTTATACGAAACGTTTTCAGCTCGAATCTGCGCAGAACCTATTTCGCCGAAGGTCACCGTGCGCACATCAACAGGTATCCGTGCAACAAGTTGCTCGCTGTGCATATCATCCAGATTCACTACGGCTACCTTAGGTGAAGCACCCGTTGCTCCATTAAAAAGACGAGTTTTTAATTCAAAATAACTGGCTAGAGTCGTGTGATCATCGAGGTGTTCACTTGAGAGATTGGTAAATACAACCGCGCCGAAGCGTAATCCTTGTACATTCTGCTGATCAATACCACGGGAGCTGACCTCTAGCACCGCTTGCCGGCAACCCGCATCACGCATCTGCGCGAGCATACCGTATGTATCGAGCGATTCGGGCGTCGTACGATACGAGGGCACCGTACGTGCACCTAGATCGTAGTTAATAGTGCCGATGAGCCCAACCGGATGGTCGCCGCTTAAAAAATGCTGAATAAGATGAGAAACGGTGGTCTTACCGCATGTTCCGGTAACCCCGACGACGGTGAGATCCCGATCGGGAAACTTAAAATAGCGCTGGGATACACGAGCGAGCGCGGTTCGAGTATCTGCAACTTGAATAAAAGTGACCTTAGCAGGCGGATGCGCAGGCATTTTTTCGGTAACAATCGCCACCGCGCCACGACTCATAGCCTCATCAATAAAAAATGATCCGTCCGCACAGAGCCCAGGTAGGGCAAAGAATACATTGCCTGGGGAAACGCGACGACTGTCCATCGCGATACCCGAGATTGGTCGCTCAAGACTTCCCTTGGTCGCAAGGATCTCGCCCTCACCAAAGTAGTCGGAGAGCTTCGGTGCTTTTTTAAAGACACGATTGATCGCCAGAGTTTCTACGCGAGTGCGACGTGCGGGGCGCGGTGCAAACGCGGCGATTAGCGCGTGATTACTTGATAGATAGCCGATCATTTACGGGATCCATTCTGAGCGAGACGAGCCGCGGGCGCCTTAGCGCCGGGCGTCACGGGCATAATTGGTGAAACCGGCTTGATATCTAGGTGCCGGATGAGTTGCTCAGCGACCCGCTTAAACGAGGGAGCAGCGACCTTTGCGCCATAAGCAACACCGCCGGGGCAATTTTTATCGGCCCCGTCGACAATCACCGATATTACAAGGCGGGGTTGACTGGCCGGAAGAAAGCCAACGAAAGATACGACGTGTTCACGCTCGGAATAGTGACCGTTTACGATTTTTTGCGCGGTACCCGTTTTGCCGGCGACTTCGTAATCTTTGATGGCTGCTTCCGGTGCAGTTCCCTCTTTAGATGCGACCCCTTGCAACATACGCGCGACCGTCTGTGCGGTGCGCTCGGAAACAACCCGATCGCCCTCGCGACGATCGAAGCGATAAACGACCTCGCCCGAAGTATCCAGCACCTGGCGAATTATACTCGGGCGCAACATCATGCCGCCGCTGGCAATCACGGTCATCGCCTGATGCATCTGCAATGGCGTGGCCGCAATGGAATGCCCCATCGGCATACGTGTGATCGTAAGCCCATCCCATTTCTTGGGGGAAGCTAACATACCAGGGCTTTCAACGCCGAGATTAGGAAATCCGGTGAGTTGGCCAAACCCAAAGGCACGGGCGTAACCGTAGAAACGATCATCGCCCATCGCCATCGCGAGCTGTGCAGCACCGCGATTGGAAGAGTGCGCAACGATTTCTGCCACCGTCAAACGATGGTCAAAATGGTGGTCTTCCCGGGGGAGTTTGCGGGTCTTTCCTTGGTACTCGATACTATCACTAGTGCAGTCGAAGGTGGAACTTGAGTTAACCAAGCCTTCGTTGAGCGCTCCAGCAACCGCGACAATTTTAAACACCGAACCGGGTTCGTACATATCAGAGACGGCGATGTTGCGCATGCGCCCCTGCTCTTCTCTAGAAAGTTTATTATAGGTATTTAGGTCAAAACTTGGGTAATTACCAAGTGCAAGGATGAACCCGGTACGAGGATCACTAACGATAATAGTGGCTTTCTCGGGCGCGTATTTCGCCGCGATGGCAGCGAGTTCTTCGTCGACAATTTGTTGCACGACCGAATCGATGGAGAGCTTTACGCTGTAGCCGTCGGCGGCAGGGACTTGGCGAGTACGAAACTGAGCGAGCTCTTCACGTTTACCGTCTTTTTCCGATTCGAGCCAACCATTGAGCCCGTGAAGATAAAAATCAGCGTAGCGCTCAATGCCGGTAATGGGGCGCTCCGCACGATCTACGTAACCGATAATATGCGAGGCGATGGAATTATTGGGATAAGCGCGGCGATAAACGCGCTGGCCAATCACTCCTTTGATATTGAGTTGTTTGATCGCGGTGAAGGTCGATTCGGTGATCGATTCGCTTAATTTGGCGAAACGGATGGGACGATTTCCCGCGGCGTCAGGAACCTCGTCGTCGCCGTCGGAGCTTTCTTCGTCGGGCTCGATCGAACCTGTAATATCAGTAGTTTCGGCAGGCGTTACGTTGAACGCAAACGAAGGTGTTTTAGCCGCAGTAGTTCCGGTGCCATCGGCTGTATTTGTGACGATTGATGCTGCTGCGGGACGGGTCTTAGTATTAAATATCCGAATCAGCTCAGCGGGTTTCATGCCGATCAAGGCGGCGAGCTGTGGCCACTTAGCTTCATCTTCCTTGCGGAGCGATTGGGGGTCAACCGCGAGAATGATGAGTGAGCGGCTCGTGGCGAGTTTAGCCCCGTTGGCGTCGAGAATATCACCACGACGACCCGGAAGGGGATCAATTTTATAGCGGGCTTGGGATACGAAGCGTAACAACGCGTCGCGATCAATGACATGCAACCACACTAGACGCGCACCGACACCGACAAAACTCGCCAGCACTAAGGTGGCGAGCAGGATTTGACGCGGATTTGAGGCAAAACCCTTGGACATGACTAGTTGCGTGAGGCCAATTTAAAGCTGATGGGCACTGGTCGGTCTGAGAGCAGGCCAAGACTGGCTTTGGCGGCGAGGCGCATACCGGCATTTTCGGTGACTGACTGAGCGACAGGCATCACCAAGCCGAGGTGCATTGAAAGGTTGCGCTGCTTCAACCGGGCTGGATCTTGCTCGATCTCAATCGCAGTCGCGGTTTCGTCGAGATGCCGGTGCAACTCGGCGAGGCGAGACTCGAGGACTTTGTTAACATTGGCAGTGAGCGAAATTTGATGACGCATCCACACCGCACCTAGGCCGAGAGAGCCGCTGAAGCAAAGGGTGCACAGCGTGTAGATAAAAAACTGATTCACAAAAGCGTGGTTGGAAGTACGCATGGTTGGGTCAGGTAATCGTGGCTGAGATCAGAGCTTACGAAGTGCTCGGAGTTTGGCTGAGCGGCTGCGTGGATTAGCGGCAAGTTCGTCATCAGCAGGGGTGACGGGTCGTCGGGTAAGCGGTTCGGCGTACTTTTTACGCAGATCCTGGGGAAGAGAATCGTGAGCGCCTTCGGGCTGTCCGCATTGACGGCGGAAAAATTGTTTAACGGGGCGGTCTTCCAGTGAATGGAAACTGATGACGACGAGCACACCACCAGGAGCGAGTTTCGCAAAGGCTGCGGGCAAAGCGCGCTCGATGGCGCCGAGCTCATCGTTTACAGCGATGCGTATGCCTTGAAACGAGCGCGTCGCTGGATGGACTTTGGAGGTATGGCGATCCCTCGGCGGGATCGCCTCAGCGATGACCGTAGCGAGCGTAGAGGTACGGGCTAAAGCTCCGGTGGCCCGAGCCGCAATCAAAGCGCGCACAACGCGACGCCAATTTTGTTCTTCACCGTAATCGCGAATGGCTCGCACCAACATTTCTTCAGTCGCCGTCTCCAACCAGCGACTCGCAGGCACTCCCGAGCGCGGATCCATGCGCATATCCGCCGACGCGTCCAAGCGAAAAGAGAAGCCACGCTCGCCGTCGTCGAGCTGAAAAGAGGAAACCCCGAGGTCGAAAAGGATACCATCAAACCCCGTTTCAGGAAGCTCGATGAGTTGGCCAAAATCGCGATCCACGAGGGTAAAACGTTCAAGGTAAACTACAGCCAATTCCTCGGCCCGAGGACCCGCCGCAGGATCGCGATCAAGGGCGATGACTTTAACCTCCTGCGCTGCGTCCAGCAGCGCACGCGTGTGTCCACCGCCTCCAAACGTGCAATCCAGATAACGCCCAGAGGCACGAGGCGCCATAAAGGCCAACGTCTCACGCAAGAGAACGGGTTGATGACTGGGTTGCATGGGCGTTGCGTCAAGCTCAACGACCGCCGCGCGCATCGGAGGAAGATCGGAGCGGTTTAAATCTGATCGGAAAAATTTTACGCAGTACGAGGCCGTTACTGACCCTCGAAGTGACGATCGAAGACGAGATGAATACCTCTCGCCGCGAATTTCCGTTCAAAACAGAAAAAATACGAAGTAAGGCAGAAGCGCCGGTGTTTATGAGTACGGAGCGACGCATGATGATCAGATCCCAAGTCGGCGCATGATGTCGCCAAAGTTGTCGCCCGCAGTGCGGGTTTCGACCTTCGCCCAGCGCTCAGGCGTGTAGAGATTAAATTTTGTCAACGAACCCACGAGCACGGTCTCTTTACCTATACCGGCATGGGCCAAAAGGTCGGCACCAACTGCGATACGTCCCTGCTTGTCGAAAGAGAACGCCTGGGTCTGCGAGAAAAAGCGGGCCACAAAGTCCTGTCCGGCTCCATCGCTCAAGGCCATCTGCGCAATCTTAGCGTGGAGTTTTTCGACCTCAGCCGGGGGCAAAACAGCCACATAACCATCGGGGTGAGGTGTGGCCAAAAATGCATCGCTCTCCTCGTGGGCGTGGCGCCATGCCGAGGGGATCGTCAGCCGACCTTTCTCGTCAAGGGTGTGCCTGAATAGGCCGGTATAAAATGCTTTGCCGGGTTGAGCCATGAGGGTTGGGAGCCACTAAACGCCCCACAACGCCCCATTTCAACCCATTCTCCCCCACAGTGGTCAAGCAAAGATCCACTAAAAATTGATAAAGTTGTTCACATTTTCCCCCACCAGTTGTTTTAAAGAAATCAGATCTCACCACGACGGACAGAAGTCAGGC
>Ga0136642_1000317_pt1 | contig 27368 bp, 35 predicted proteins | sample LowCatLa1302831Y_FD_115313 | JGI IMG/M metagenome (GOLD analysis project Ga0136642, IMG submission 115313) | Freshwater microbial communities from Lower Cathedral Lake, Yosemite National Park, California, USA - 13028-31Y | ecosystem: Environmental > Aquatic > Freshwater > Lake ... | reverse complement strand
TAGTTATTTTGTTGATTTCTTTGAGTTTTTCTTTGACGCAATTAACATCGCCATTCTCTAATAGTTCGCAGGCAATGTTATGTGCATAGGCTCCGATTTCATCTGGATCACTTAAATAGATCAGATTTTCTTCTTCCTCGGTGCAGTCATCCGGAACATATACTGGACTCGGTTCCCAAAAGTCTCTTGTACGATATTGGTACATATGAATCATTTCATGTGCTAGATTATCTGAAATAGTTCGTATCATGCGATCAAATGTTTCAGCATCCATAATCATCATGTCGTCTGCAGGGTTAGTTACAATATATATTTCAATTGGAACTTCGTTGTTCTCATCTAACCCGCCGTCATAGAAACTGCTGAATCCTACATCATTAGAATCGACTTGTGGACTTGCTACATGTTTAACAGTGATGTTAAACCTCTTACCTATAAACACTCCGAGGTTCTGGACGAATTCTTCTGTTGGAACAAAACAATTTACTATGTCGTTGCGGAGTTCTTCCAATATTGGTAGTATATCGTTACGGGTTGGTATGATAACCGGTTTGTCTAATTTCGGAGCACAATTAAATTTTTTTATTTTTCTTTTCATTTTAACCAATCTGCTGTTTTATAGGGCTTGCCTATTACAGTATACGGCAAATAATACATCACTTTCTTTTTGAGTTTTTTAATTACTCTATGATTATGATCGTGATCAAAAGTTGCCAAATATGTTCTATAGGCGTTTTTTCTTAATCGTTTGTCTCTGAGATCGCTATTCAGATACTGAACGACTTGTTTCTTGTCTCCTTTGAAACGATCGTTTAATAAACAGGCAATGTTAAACGCATACGCATCTATTTCGTCATCATGGCCGTAATAGACTTGATCTCTGCGTTGTTTACCTAATTCTGCGGTACTTTCAAATCCTGGAATATCTTTAAAACTTCTACGACGGTATTGTCTAGTATGAATAATTTCGTGTAGTATAGTATCAGCAATACTGGTTGCCAAATTGTCAATAGTACGTTTACCTAAAGATATTTGTTTTTGATTAGGATTATAATTTAAGATTATACTGATAAATTTATTGTTCTTTTTGTCTTTGATACTATCGTAAAGCCCACCTACCCAAACTGCATCTTTCTTTGTTTCTTTGTTTTTGGTCATAGTGACCTTAATAGGAACTTCAAAGGATCTAAAGTTATCGCGTATTTGTTTGGTAAATGAGTACGGAGTGAATTTAATACCCGCAATTTCTGATGCTGAGACGGTAATCATTTCTCTAATGAGACTTCTATCTAGTATAGACCAATCATAGTTTTTTATACTAACCATGTTTCACCTCAGTGTTATGTTATTTACTGTGATAGAAACAAGGTTATGTACCTACTTAATTAAGTGAGTATGTCTACCCACCGATCTATCACATATTTCCAATCGTAAGTTTCTGCATGTGCTTGTATTTCTGCACAGCGTTCTCTATATTTTACAGGATTATTTTTGTAATATTGGAGTATTTCTACCGTTCTAGCAAAGAATACATCCTCGGGAATAGGCACAACATCCCCACCCTTTTCTCCAATCCGTTCGTTCCAATGCCCGACAGCAGTACCAATTACCAGTTTACCAGCGGCTCCTCCTTCTAAAACAGGCAGTCCTGCACCTTCTTCTGTGCTAGCAGATATAACTGCATCAATACGTTTGTAAAATCCAGGCATGGTAATGAAGGAATTATGGTAGGGTTGAGCAACTTTGAACTCTAATCCGGCGGCTTCTACTGCTTTTTTAACCAACCAACCACGTTTATGATACTTAGGTTGTGCTAGTTCGCTGGCTACATCCTCTGGAGGAAATTCATCTTGTTGATGGAATGATCCTGTATAACCTACGCTTTTTAAGTATTGGCTAGGCTCGTTGCGGAATGCATTGGTATTGATAGCAACAGGGCACAGGTGTGCTTCGCGAGCAATACCTAAATTCTTGCCAACATCAATTAACCAATTGCTTACTGCACCGTACTTATAAAATTTATCAAAATCGTCTTTGCCGTGATAGTGGATAAGTTCAGTCATGTCTAATTTAGCGTGGCTAATGATTACACATTGCTCTGGGCGAACTGTTTGATAATCGTATCCGAGGAAACGCCATCCGTGTGGTGTAGTCACAAACAGGTCTGTAGTTTCGTTTAATTCCCACATCTCTTCTCTTGTATAACTTTTGTTCCAAGGAAGTAAATGGCAATCAAAACCGTAGTCCCAAAGGTATTTGCAAAGTTCGTAATGAACTACACCAAACGCCCAATTGGGTTCAAAGTAAAATACAATGCGTTTACGTTTCATATTAGCCCATTGGTGGATAGTACTTACGTAACCAATCGATGTTTTCACGATCTGTATGCGGCTGGTACCATCCGTTACCTGTATACACATCGTATACTGTCTGGAAGTATTCTTCATACATCTTGCCTACACGTTCAAGACTAAAGTTACGAACAGCAAAGTCTCGGCAATCTTGTGGATTGATCTTGTCAATGTTTTGTGCCGCCCACAGGAACTGATCGTTAGTACGACAACGATAACCTGTTACCCCGTGAATATTGTTCTCACTGAATGAACCCCAGTCTGTTGTAATAGTAGGAGTACCACTTAACAACATTTCAATCTGTACACCGCCAAATGGCTCAATGTACATACTAGGAGCAAATGCACCTTTAGCACGACTCATAAGACGCTTACGAGTAGGTACATCGGCATAACCGATAAACTCAACGTGGTCTGGAGTCTTGTCGTAGCCCATGTCCTTTAAGTTATTCTGCCCAGCAATCTTTAATCTAGCACCCATCTGCTTGGTAGTCTCGATAGCAATGTTTGTACCTTTGCCACCGTAGACACGACCTAGGTATAGGAAGTAGTCTTCTTTCTCGGCAGGATTAAACTCAAAGTCATCTAGATCAAAGTAGTTAGGAATAACTGCGTCATACCAATCTTGCTTACAGGTACCGACAGCATCTAGTCCATAGTAAGCATGATAGATTGCATATGACTCAAAAATCTTCCAACGTGCCCAATGACCGCCGGCATAGCCAATTCCTGGTTCGACAACAATCATATCGTGTTGGTGAGCATCGCAAATTGGACGGACACCTGATCCCCAGAATGGTAGGATAAAATCATTAGGTTGTTTACGTTTACCTACCTCACGAATAGCATTGGCAAAGAATGTTTGATAAGCATGATCGTTCATGTCAAATTTAAAGAAGTTCTTTCGCCAGTCATGATCGCCGTAACTGATTTTAAAATCTTCGTTGGTCAGTACTGTAACATGTTCGTCACACTCTAAGTCGCTGTCTTCGTGCCCATAATGGATAACATAATGACCTAACGCTTTCATCATCTTACCAAACTTAACTACCTTTTGAGTGTAAGCACAGGCATTAAACTCTTTACTTGAAACTGTATGGGGCAATCCCAAAATGTGAAATCTAAATTTTTGTGTCATATTATTCCCAATCTGGTACAAAGTTTTTAATGCTTACACCTTCACCTTCTGCAATATAGTCTTTCCAACGTTCTAGATTTTTAAGTACAGTTTCGGGGAAGTAATCGTCTAATGGAACAATTTCAAAACTTTCGTCAGGATTAGTCGGATCGATTCCTTTCTTGAGTTTCATAAATTCTTCAACGTCTATTCCTTCAGCAAGATAGTTAGACTCTTGGTGGGCAAAGTTTAAGATCTTATTTTTGGCATGGCTTGTATCGCCGAGGTATGTAAAATGCCAGCCAGCATGTTGAATGTTCATTACCTTATCAGTAACAAGGTCTTGCGGTTGTGCAGTTGCCCAGTGTGCTAGATTTCGCAGATCCTGCGGACCTGTAACAAATTTCTTGGGCATGGCCATTTGATTAACATGATAAGTTTTAGGTTTAGTCTTGATGTAGTTCAACTTAAAGTAGAATATTGGGCAACGACCAATAAACAAAGTACGCTCAGTATCTTCACGCATAATCTCAATTGTCTCTGCTCGCATGATTTCGTCTAGGTCAGAAATAACAATAATGTCATTGTCATCTGCATCTGCATAACCTCTTGCTAGCGCATTACGTTGATGATTTTCTAATACCCAAGCATTATCATCTGTAGGCATGTCTTCAACTTTGATATGAATAATCTTATCATGAAACTTAGAGTACCGTTCCCAGTTCTCTTCTAGAAAGAAAGGTTTATCTCTACCTTGATGTGTCTTGTTGGCTTCGGCAATTACAAAGTGATCAACATATTCATAATGTTCTTCAAGTCGTAGTTCTAACAAATCGAGTTCGTTGTAGAATGTAAAGCAGTCGTAAATTTTTCTCATAAATTAGCACCTAAAATAATTTGGCATACATGTTCGAGTCTTTCGATGTGTTCAAAAGCCTCCTCGGGAGTTGGGGCAATGGCGATTACACCATGTCGGTCTAAACCGATAATATCGTAATTGAGTCTACCTGATTTAAGGCCTAATGCTTCTTCAACATCTAATGCTAGGGCAGGACTACCTGGAGGTTGTTGTTTAACTGTAGGACCTACTCTAGTGTGACGATTGATTTCTGCAAATTCTTGTGCGATATATTCTAAGTCTAGACCTGCATACATAGCAGATACTACGTTAGTAGGATGTAAGTGTAATACACATTGTGGTGTTATAGCAATCTTTTGTATTAGATAGTGGAAAGGTAATTCAGTACTGGGACTATAACCTCTATTAGATATAACTCTAATGTGTTCCCAAGGCATTTTTATATCGCCTTTGATCTGTGTTTCTTCTTCTTCAACAAATTCTAATTGAACCAGTTGGTCAGGGTGGAGATCGTATTTCTTTAGACTGGTAGGTGTGATCCAAAATTCCTTTTGGTCATAGTATGAAACATTTCCGTCTTTAGAACTGATCCAACCTTTGGCATAAGCATCTTTTAAAACAGTACAAATATTTTTTAACATTATATATTTAACTAGGTACTTAATTTGTTTTTGGAGTCATGAACAACCAATTCATTGTACTGGGCCTAAACTCACAGGTCAATAACATTTTATCCCAATCAGACAAATCTACTGTAATATCTAGGTAAGGATTTTTAGCACCCTGAGGAATAATCTTAAAATTGTGCGTTGGTTGGAATCTTGTGATCAACTGATAACTAATATCTGGACGGATACAATCATGACTTTCGACAAGTACAGTTGTTTTAGCCAGTTCGGGAATTAGATTAAAATCTAATACGTCAACTTCTGCACCTTCGCAGTCCATAAAGATAAAAGGATTTTTAGCATCAGTAAGATAACTTCTGTAGTGTTCTACTGTACATTCGTTACTAAAATGTATCTTATTGATTCCGTTTGCTCGAGCGTTGTCTCTAGCAATTTTTGTTGCAGAATCGGATATATCAAATAGTACAGAAAGTTCCTTGGTTCGGTATGCCATACCTATTCCGTAGTATCCTTCAGCACAACCAATGTTCAGAGTAACATCCGGTTTGCTGGCAATAACTTGTTCAATGTAGGGTGCTAGTTCACACTCGTAAATTCCTAAGATTTTGCCTCCTAGGTCTCCGTCCCCCCAACTCCATGCTGGTAGTATCTTCATGCCCTGAAACGGCCCTTGATATACTTTGCCCTGCGTTCTTTGTAATAATAAATGTATTAGTTCTATGCGTCTGTCGTAGTTCATACTTATAATTTATGTTTTGAATTTGGTGTGGCTGGTAGGTTTCGAACCTACAAAGGTGTTGTCTAAGACTTTACCCATTCCCCTTTCGGGAGCTCTGCCAATTTGCTTACAGCCACAATTTAGTATAGCATCTATCGATCAGTACGTATAGCCTGTATGATCCAAAACGTGGGATCGAGTTCCCACCATTTCTTTCTATAGTTAGGATTGCGACCATCACCGTGATGATTGTTATGCCATGCTTCGCCCAGTACTAACGGAAACAACCAAATACTATTAACACTATTATCTTTAACATTATAGTTTCGATAGCCCATTTTAGGTAAATGATTTAAACTAGTGTTTATGCAAAACGAGTGTAATGAAATAAACGCCGGTAATGCTAATAAGTACAACCATAAATCTATGCTGATCAGTGCTATTACTAAATGAGTAACCCAAAGTATTTTAAAATAGTTTCTGTGAGCAAAAATCATTTCAGGATTCCGTATATGATCAATAACAGACCGAATGCTCATTTTTGAACGTGTGAACATCCATCCCATGTAACTATGCCAAAGACCATCTAAGGGACTATGAGAATCACCTGGTCGATCAGCATATCGATGGTGATATCCTCGATGTATTCCTATCCAAAAAATAGGGCTGCCTTGTCCTGATATAATTCCAAACCAAAGCAACACTCGTCTAGTGAAACTATTAACATTATATCCTTTGTGAGAAAATAACCTATGATACCCTGCTGATACACCTAACATTGAAATACAAACATATCCGAGGATACTGGTAATCCACCACCAATTAGGTGCTTGCCCTGTAAGGATATTGTACAAGGCATAAACGCCAATAAACTGCATGGGAATAATAGATCCCCACAGATTTGTGAGTACAAATGAATTTTTTATTATTTGTTTTAAAGACATTTTTTCCATTATTTTACAGATGTATTCCCGTCGTCGAGGGTTTTAATTAACTCATGGTATTGGTGATCAGAAGATCCTCTCCAGTGTATCCAACTATTTACTTCTAATATGTCTGGATGATTTGCTAACTCAGTATCCTGAATTAATTCATATCCCATTTTTTTAACTCTTTGTTCAAGGGTAAACTTTCCTTTGTTTGTATTAAAGACGCGAACTTTACTAGAGTTTGTGCCTAACTTACCCGGAAGCCTATCGTTTGCCAAGGTTATCATAGTCGGATGAGTTAGAAATGCGTACATGGCTTCTGGAGTATAACTTAACAGATACGGAGTACCATGTATATTGTTTTTTCTAAATGCTCGCAATTAAGAATGAATATGTTCTTCTTCGTCTAAGTACCATAACCCGTCCTCCTTCTTTTTCATATGAGGTGGATCATTGCCTGTTAATACCGTACCATCTAATTGTTTTATAAGCCAAGCATTTGATGCATGCCATGGTATAGAACACTTTACTGATTGGCAATACTCTATTACTTTACCTGACTTAACAAAGTTATCATAATCTAAATCTATAACAACAGGTGTTAGATTATTCTTTTCACAAAATTTAAAAGCGTATGCTGTCTCGGGATGATTATATTGTGTTTGCATTATAACCGGTTTAGCCTTCATGCCTAATGACAATAGTACTGCTAAGACATATTCGCTGTCTAATCCACCACTAAGACTTACATACATGGTTCCTAGTTTCTGTGCCCATACCATTTCGGCCGCAATACATACTTCCTCGTAATAACTTTTTACAGGTCTTGTGGGTGGGTCAACTGCTACCTTCCAAGTAGGACCATGGCCTGATCCTCTTAAGAAGTTATTATGTATTAGTTCCATTTGCTAACCAATTTCTAAAGTGCTGTTTACTGACATCAATATGCGGCCCGGCAGTTATATATTCAACAATGGATTCTGCTTGATGACTATCTTGTTGCCATGCTTGGTCAAAAATGTCAGCATTTAATTTTTGTAATGCAGGATCACAGTCGGGATCTTGATAAGTGATTATACTAACATCAGTTGCATTGCCATTTGGCCTACATACAGTAACAAACAACGCTCCAGGTTGCCACTCGATCATGGTGTAGGGGTAAACAGCGATCCATACGGCTCTTACCGTATTGTCTTGTAGTTTAACTTCTTGAATATTTCCCCAACTATAATAACTCCATTCAACCTTTGGAACTCCGGCTAATCCAATTTTATCATAAACGCCTGGGTGCAATACTGGAACATGATCAACATCAAGAAACACATCTATAATATGTTTGTAATCAGCATTAACACGATCTACACGTTCACTAACTTTGACCATTTTGGTAAAGTTTATTTTATGAAAGACCGAAGTATCCTCAATAGAATCTTTAAACAATAATCCGTTTGTTTCAAATACTGGTTTTAGAAATAATTTAGAATTGTTACATGCACTGGTAGTTCCGGCATCTTTAGGAGTACCGTCATTGTTCCATGACCATCCGTGATACTGACATTTAAATTCAGATTGTTCTTTAGATATAATGCGACTACGTTGATGCGGGCAAATATTATTCGTGAGAAAACACTGACCATTATTATTGGACAGTGTATACACATTATCTAATTGAGATAGCGGCTTTTTTATACCCGCTGGTATATCGTTTATATGTGCTAAAAATACATTCATAGTACGTTTTCAAATTCTATTCGTGTTATCCTAAGATTGGACAACCAATGCCTAATGCTAGATGTTATTGTTGCTAACGGAATAGTTTTAAAATTTCTAGTTTTACTAGGATCAAAACCTTCTAGATATCCCATTTTTAATAATAAGCATCTTTCGGGATATTTTCTGATATATAATTGGTATGTCTCTTCTATAATCTTTTTTTGTTTACAGTAATCAGAAAAGCCATAATTTGCCGCAATGCTTCCAGAAGTAACCAATTTGGCACGAGTACCCACTAAGTCCCTAATCACGCTTGCTTGAAGCGTTGATACATGGGCATTGTTAAACACCAAGTCGCACTCACTACAAATGTCTATTATTTCTTTGTAATTTGTTTGCAGATCATAACCTGTGCTACGACTTAATCCAATTAAGTCATTCCCAGCGGCAAACTCTGCCGAAATGGCACTCCCCAATAAACCCCTATGACCTATTATTCCTATACGCATAGAGTTATTTAAACTAAGTATTGGCCTGGCTGGAGGGATTCGAACCCCCGACCGACGGATTAGAAATCCGTTGCTCTATCCTACTGAGCTACAGCCAGATTATAATTATCGGATAGTTGTATTGATTACAACTGCGTTAGGATCTTTAAGAACTTCTCGAGCACGTTCTTTAACGCTTTCATTTGTAATAGTGTTTAAAACCATTTTAGATTGGTCAATCTGTGAAGCAGGTCTAATGATCATTTCTTTGCCATCTTCCATGACTACCTGTGCTACTTTACTTGTAACTTCGGGTTTTACCGCAGACACTTTCTTCTTACCTAACTGTTCAAAGGCTTTCTTCTCTTCGTCATCTTCAGTCGGCTGTACAGGTGCTTGTACTTGCTTCTGTTCTTCACCTTTGATAGTCATTAAGATAAATGCTCGGTACATGTTAGGTGCTTCCATAACAACTTTGGTTTCGGCAACTTCTGCACCGACCATTGTTATTTCATCTACACTTTTGCGAATTGCTGTACTTGAACTTTCATAGTAAGCACCATTTTTATCTGACTGATAAATTCGAGTCTGCTTATCTACTTTAACACCCAACAGTTCTGCTAGTTTACTTTGGGCAACTGTCTTTGCTTTTTCAACTGCCATACTATAGTCTTGACTGCGAGCAGTACCAGATGCAAACATATATCCATTTTCTTTAGGCAACTTGCCCATCCAATCTGGAACATTGGACATGACTATGCTTGTAGGTTCTTTAAACACTACCTTTTCAACAATACGTTCTCGTACAACAGGCTCAGGTGCCTTAGTAGGAGCAGTCTGGCAAGCGGCCAAACCAATAGTCGATAATGCTATTGCTAATGCTGTATATTTCATTTTGCCATCTCCTGACTTTGAGTCTTAACTGTATCAATGCCCTTGTCTAACATTCTAGCAATGCCGCTAAAACCAACAGTGGCCAAAATCAATCCGAAGATTGTGCCTAGTACAAAGTTTCTCATAACTACCTTCCTGTGTGTGTTAAAATTTATCAACTACTACCCATTGCCTATTACTGGTTAAGCAAACAATACCATTCATATCTTGAAGGTCTTTTCCATTCCAACCAACTTCAACGAACCATCTACAATTACTTCCTTTATATTTGAAAGTCTTTATAAAGAAAGGATGCACCCTTAACTGCGTCATATCTTCAACAACTGCTCCTACCTTTGTATCAATAGGTGCTGGCTTAGAAGTATCACGACAAAAAACTGTACTGTCTGTCTTTATTGTACTTGAATTTACCGAATCGAGCAAGTTCTTTTTTGCCAATCCAATTGCAACAGAACATATTTCATCTGCAGGCTTTTTACCGTACCAGGTGTAGTCTCCGATAGCAGTACGCCATTGTCCATTATAAAGACCGTCTAGCATAACAATACATTTGGTTCCATTTTCACCCCAAGGCATAACGTCCTTGGTGATATTTTGTATGTCTGTTATGACAGCAGTATTGGTTGTTTTAATGGTCTGTTGTAGTTGACATTCTTGTGCCTGAACAACAGCAGGTAGATTAACTGCCGCACACAGTACGAACTTCCCAAAGTTTGTACTTGATTGGTCCCAAATTTTCTTTAATATTGTTTTCATCGGCAAGTTTCACCTGACTTTCCAAAAGGTTAATAGTATACAGTTTAGATTGACAATCAACACGTATGCTGGCAACCTGAACAGGAGTTAACAACTGTGGTTTGGGTGTTGCGGCACACCCAACAAGTAATAGTCCAAAAAAAATGACAACAAAAAGTTTCTTCATGTTTTTATTATACATGAAAAAACCAGTGCTGTCAACTAGAATGTTAAATAAAATTATGGTAAGAGATCCAATTATAGAAATATTAAAATCCAATAAAAAAATTGGACTATTTGTATCCGGCGGTCTCGATAGTGCATTGGTGTTGTATTTGGTTCATCTTTTGAGACAAGAACTTCGAACAGACAACGAATTCAAAATTTATACAGTTAGTCGTCCAAACAATAGTTTGGCTCGTACACAAGGGGTTGTAGATTGGGTCAGTAATAAATTTGGAGTTACATATGATATTAAACAAGTAGGCACTGACAAAGTTCATCATACTATGCATGTGATTAGCGGACTAAAAGAAGCCTCTAATGATGACATTGATATTTTTATATTAGGGGATACAAAAAATCCAACTGAACTCCCTAACGGTCCAAACCGCAAATCTATGAAACTCCAAAGATTTGCACAGCCTTGGGTCGAACTAACCAAAGATCATTTGGTCAGAGAATTTATTAGTTGCGGTGTTCCGGAATTAATAATCATTGCTTATTCCTGCGAAAAGCCCGATGAAAAGCCGTGCGGTGAATGCTGGCACTGCGATGAACGTGCGTTGGCATTTGCAAAATGTGGACATCCTGACCCACAAATACCTCCACGTGAAAAATACATATTTGACATTAACTATGTATTTTAAGTAGAGACCCTGCGGAGAGTTTTGGTTCACAATAGTGATAGCCGTGCCCGCCCGGAGACGACAGCCTCCGCTCTCTCTAGTCCAGGAAACATGGAACGCTTACGACACCTCCACATCAGCCAGTCTGTCGACTCGATGCTTTGTCCGATATGAGTGTTTACAACACTATTCTGCTAGCAACTTCCGATCACTAGCCAAACCCTTTCGGCATATTTTTTACGTTTCAGGACCCCTACTTAAAAAACGAGCCTACATTGTAGGCCCGTTTCCATCTCGAAACCCGATTACTCCACCTTCTTCTTCGATACGTTTAATAACATCTTCAAACAAGATAGGTGCAAAGTCTGTTTGTTCCACGCATACACAATGATAGCGTAAGTCGTTCTCGTCACTGTATAAGATATCTCCGGTATGTGCGTCAACCCCACGAGCCTTCTTCACGCGGTTAGCATGAGTGTGTCCGTGAATGTTAACACCAAAGCGACCAAGACTTTCGGAATGGACAGGAATGTGACTTAATATCATTCCATTCATTACATGATAAGCACGTAACTCACGGAAGTAAGCCCTATACTCATCATCTCGAAAGATGTCGTGGTTACCACGGATTAAGACCTTGTCGCCGTTTAACCGACTTAATGTTTTTAATGCTTTGCGGTTGATAACAACATCGCCTAAGTGATAGACTTTGTCTGTGGGCTTGACCTTGGCGTTCCACTTTGAGATCATATCCTCATCCATTTCTGCAGGAGAGTCATATGGTCGCAATTTAGTTACACCATCCAATCTTGTGAAGCGGCATACACCCATATGACCAAAGTGCGTATCGCTAACTAAAAATACACTTGGCATATATTGCTCCTTTCTTTAATAAACTTCTTTTACAATTTCGTATTCTTCTTTGGGCCATTTGGCTTTAAACTCTTCGGTTTTAACATAGTCATTATATTCTTTAGCATTAAAAAACATTTTAGTAAACTCTGTTTTAAACGATCCTTTTTTGCTAATAGTCAGATAAACTGACTTTGCTGTGCCTGCCATTTAGTTCCTTATTAACATTCAATGTCGATGTTTCGACCTTTATCCAAATCTAAACGCAGATTTCTTGCTACTCGCTCTGCGATAATCTGTTCAACTCTGCGTTCTTCGATCTTCTTAGCATAGTCTTCAGTTCGTTGTTTGTCCAAACGAATTTGATCCAATCGGTATTGTTCTAGGTTATATTTTATAACACTTTGTTCTGCTCTCGATATGTTCATGTTAATATTATACTGTCTTTTACCGGTCTTGTCAAGTGGATAATCTCTTACCCCAGTTGATATAATTAGATACTTTTTCTAGAAGAAAATAGCCAAGTGCGTTGGCAATCATCATAGCAATGGCAAACGTTGCGGCCATTTGGTTAGTTCCGTTGCTGTCACCTGAAAAGATAATTTTGGCAACAACAAATGTGCATGCCAAAATAATAATCCTGTATACAACTGTTTTGGTAATACTTCGTTTGGTAGAATCTACACCTACTTCGTCTCTATTCCACCCAAATCGCAACCAGATCCTATCATGTAAATAGTATGTAGTTGATCCAATAACGAATGCGGCTATTCCAAATGCTACCATTTGACTTCCGCTTCCGCCAAAGGCCATGGTCATTAACATGGTAATAACTACAGATAAAATTCTGTATGCTACAGTTTTTGCCAATGTCCGTCCGTGTGTTTCACTTACTAAAGTCATATTATTCTCCTTGTTAAATGGCTTTCCAAATTTCTTTAAATCCTTCTTCCTCTGTGGGCATTTCAAAACTTGCCAACATTCCTTCTACAACAACTTCGGGTATTATTTTTCCAGGTCTGCTGGCTAATCGTTGCTTGAGTTCAATTCTATTAGGTGTTTCAAACACTACAGCAATATGCTCATAGTTAGGTAACATTTTAAATTTCTTAAGGCGGCTTGCCACTGTAGTGCTGGTTTGATCCCAGATGATGTCACAGCCTGCGGCCCTGGCACGTTCAACTTCTTCAACCATGTTCTCAACTGCGGTAGGCATGTAATCGGTAAAGACTTCGCTGTATGTCTTGCCGTGTGCTTCTGCGTATGCATCAACATGCTTGTCTGTGGAGATGTAATAACACTTCTCCGTCCATTCTTGATTTCGAAACCAGGTAGTTTTTCCAGAACCTGGCACCCCTACTAACTGATAACATTTTGGCATACTACACCTTCTTTATGATTGGCGTCCCCCGAGGGACTCGAACCCCCACTAACGGTTTTGGAGACCGCAGTACTGCCATTATACTAGAGAGACATTGTTTATATTATAGCAAATTATTAATGATGTGTCAACTAAATGGTGCCCCAGAGGAGACTCGAACTCCTAAAATTTGGCTTCTAAGACCAACACGTATACCAATTCCGTCACCGGGGCATTATACATTACTTACCATTAGTTGATAGCACTCAAAACTTTACAAGTTTAGCAAATTTTGAAGTTCTCCGCTAAGAGATCCTAAGCCATTGCCACGGTTATATCAGGACTGGAAGATGGCCCTACCAGCCCGCCTAGTTATAGCGTCCTATAACGATACCCGGCGAATACTATCAACTAATGGCGTCCCGTACGAGATTCGAACTCGTGTACTCGCCGTGAAAGGGCGATATCCTAGGCCTCTAGATGAACGGGACTTATGTTACCATATAGAAACATACTCGGACCGTTTTCATCAGCAGACGGTGGTCTTGCCTTATGTGGACTATGTCCACATCGAATATGTTTTTATATGGTAGGACGTATCGGATTCGAACCGATCACCAATAGATTAAAAGTCTACTGCTCTACCAAATGAGCTAACGTCCCACTAATCTTACCACTCTTGTCACTGTCCATTTGGACTCTCCTTTTTAAAACTGGTTGCGGGGGAAGGACTCGAACCTCCGGCTTCCAGGTTATGAGCCTGGCGGTCTACCACTGACGTACCCCGCGGTAATTAACTTGCTATAGTATCTATTATACAGATATTTCTACTCTGTGTCAACTGTTGTTGTAAAAATACAACATGGTCCCCCAGTGAGGAATCGAACCTCATCCTGGACCTTATCTAGATTAATCGTGTATAAAACGACCTGCTCTCCTTGAGCTACTGGGGGATGTTTGGTGCCAACTCCAGGGATCGAACCTGGTTCCATCGCTCTTCAGGCGACCGCAATGACCACATTTGCTAAGTTGGCTTGTTTGGCCGGCCCTGAGAGGTTCGAACTCCCAACTTCCAGTTTCGAAGACTGGCACTCTATCCAATTGAGTTAAGGACCGAAAAAGAAGAACTCCCAGGGGACGCTACGCGACCAAGTCTAGGAGCCATATTGTTTGGAGCAGATGGGGGATTCGAACCTCCGTAGACCTCTAAAGGTCACCTGGTTTACGACCAGGCGCATTTGACCACTCTGCCACGATCTGCATCTACTAGTTAGCGTTTCTTTTGGCTAACTGTTCAGTAATAACTCGTATTAGAGTTTCTTTCATTGCTCGATGACCTTCTGGGCTAAGGCAATTTGGTTGACTTGGCTCTCTGTATTTCTTCTCATATGCATTGAGTTCCGGAACCAGTATCCCAGATTTAAACCCCTTCCACCAAGAAGGGATACGAACTGGATCTATAGAATGGATCACAATAGGGACCCTAGACGCACAGTACTCATCAATAAGCATTAATGCACCCTCAAATCTGTTTTGTTGCAGATCTTGATGGTACAAATACTTTTTAAAGTTCTTTAGACAAACTACAAAATCTTGTGGGGTTTTAAACACAGCCGAAAAGTTTTTTCTATACTGCAAACTTTCTTGATATTTTTCTCTAAATAGTTGTTCTTCATCTACTTTAGGCGGAGTCATTTGTAAGAATAGTTCTTGACTCCAAATGATTTCTGCTTTATGATCCGGATCTTCGGCAATATGAAAATCCATTCGGGCCCCGGGGATGAACAGTGATTGAGGTCTACTGTGAAATATTACAGCAACATCTAAATTTCTACACTTTTTAAGTTCAAATAAAATACGTTCTTGGGAACCTTGTCCGGTCCCTGTATTTAGAATCTGTGCTTTAAAATGCTGGGCGACATCAATTATAAATGCGCCCGGCTGGCCATGTGTGTCGTCACCTACTGTGCTGTGACCAAAATACCCAATATTCATATATCAATGATACTCGTAATTTACCGAATTTTCGTTTTCTCTAAAAACACTTGCTCCGTTGTTTAAATGGAACTTTCGTGCCATTTCTGTTCTAGGGCTAAGTGTCATAAACTTTGTGATGCTAGGTCTATTTTCTTCTATGTGCTTTTTTGCCTGTCTGATCAACTTGCGTCCTGCACCAGATTTATAACTCCAAATTGTGTAAAACACAGCAGTGCTAGGAATTTCGCTAGCATGTAATAGTTGTGATTCGTCATCTGGGATATAATCCTTATATGCTACGCAGACTACTGCTTGCGGCTCGTCTTCTTCTAGCAGTACAAAAATTTCATTATCATTTGTGACTCTAAAGTCGACTGGTACTTCTGGACGAACAGGATCGTCATTCACTAATCTAATTAGCGGATCTGTAATTGAAGTTATAAGGTATAGCATTTTTTTGGATTATTATAAACATACTTATCATTTTTTTAAAAATTGGAGCGGAGTGAGAGAATCGAACTCTCGACCGAAGATTGGAAATCTGCTGTTTTACCATTAAACTAACCCCGCAACACCCTGGAAGTGCGAGTCGGATTTGAACCGACGGTTTTACGGATTTGCAATCCGTTGCATTGGGCCTCTCTGCCACCGCACTATAAACTATTCTGTCTCAACGCATCTGCTATCTGTTTTCTAAATCTAGTCTTTACATTAGGCCACCAAGATGTCCTAACATAATCAACTGCTGATCTTTCCATGAAACGAGTTTTCATTCCTGCAAACTCGTAGCGTTTATGTGTAGAAAGCCACTGCTCCGCAAATACTACTTCGCTACCGCCAGGAAGCCAATCATGATGATAGACATATTTTTCCTGTAAGCAATAGTTCCATATACGTTCTATTATAGGCAAACTTTCGTCTCTTGTCAAGCCATGCAGACTAAATGTTTGCAGAAACGGTAAAAAGAATCCCTTGCACCCGCTTTCGTTGGTAAAAACCAACGGCATAGCAGATGCCTCTGAAGATACTTCGCTGGGCATTATACCAAACTCACTCCAGTAGTTATACATGGTAGTGTGACCGCCTTCGGCATGCCATCCACAAACAACACGATAATTGCGTTCTTCTAATTCTGTAATAAAAGCAGGGTCTTCACGCTTAAGGTCTTCATAGGCTAAACGTGTGTTTGTCCAACTTGTTCTACTGCCTTCTGCGCCACTAACTGACTTTAAAAATACTGTGGGCTTACGTCTTGTATCCCACGGTGTGTTATTGTGCCAATCTAGTTCTTCATCGTGACCGAATAGTCCAGGGTGGCCTTCTTCATTTAAGTCACCCGTAACACGTTGGACCTTATTTCCTATTTTATCATCACTTAGGGCAATAGCACGACCCCATGCTGTGTCGTTATGATATTCTTCTAAGTTACCAATCATCGAGCAGAATCGAACTTGATCTGCTGGAGTCATACGTTCCACGTTAGGACCTTGTGCTACAACTGCTATATTGGTAGAAACTAGATAAGCAATTTCATCTGCTTCTGCCTGTGTAGCGTTGGCAAAATCAAAGTCTCCTAACAATACAGTCCAACCGTTTTCATGCAGTGTATATTGCATAATTTCCTCTTTTAAAAATTGGTCGGAGTACAAGGATTCGAACCTTGGACCCCCTGGTCCCAAACCAGGTGCGCTAGCCAGACTGCGCTACACTCCGAATGTTCTATTTACAAAACTGCTTAGGGGTGACCTATGGGATTTGAACCCATCCTATCGGAATCACAACCCGAGGTGCTGACCGCTGACACTAAGGTCACACCTAAGAAGTTTTGTGGTGCATCGTGAGAGACTCGAACTCCCGACAGCCTGCGTGTAAGGCAGGAACTCTACCAACTGAGTTAACGATGCAATTTGGTGCCCCTACACAGAATCGAACTGCAAACTGCGGATTACAAAACCGCCGTTATACCATTTAACTATAAGGGCTTACTGGCGGAACGACTGAGACTCGAACTCAGAAACCCTCTTTCGAGAGTCGATGGATTAGCAATCCACTCCAATACCATTATGGGACCGTTCCGTTATCTTTTCTTCGATACATCTAAGTATTCTTCATAATACTTTCTATCTAAATTAATTCCTATGTTGACTAAAATTTCATTGAGGTAGTCCCAATCTTTCCAAACACGATCCATATCAATATAAGTTTGATATCCTAATGCCGGACTATCTCTAATGATATCTTTGCCTAGCATGGTCTTCCAAAGGATCTCTTTTTGTTTTTCACTGGTAGGATTCTTGTCAATAAAATCTGTTACCATTCTTTCTATATCATTAGTATACAATAAAATTTTATACTGGTCTTTCTCAATTATATCTCTTTGGAAGAATTTTTCTAAAAATTCATCGTACTGCCAAGGATGGGCCGGTATGACTGTGTTTTTTCCTTGTTCTATAAGATTTTTATAATAGTCTAATAGATGTATTTTGTTTAGATCGAACCCATGATGATTTCTAAACAAGGAAGGCACATTAGCAAACCGTGGACCATGAAAGGCCATTTTGCCACACGGTACTGGTCTAGTACGCCAACGCTTTACACCATCACACGATTCAATGTTATCGGCATGTTCCAGCAAGTTGCTAAGCCCATCGCCGCCAACGCCGCCCCAAAAGAATATCCAGTATTGCATTGGGGTATTTAACGTATAATTTGGAGGAAGGATGGTAGAATCGAACTCCAACCGCTTTCGCAGTCCATCTGTTTTCAAGACAGTGCAGGGCCCAGCCCTGATAACCTTCCTTAACTTGGTGGTAATAGTTGGACTCGAACCAACGATAGACTGCGTATGAAGCGGTTGCATTAGCCACTATGCTATATTACCTTTATTGGAGCGGGATACGAGAATCGAACTCGTGTTTGAACTTTGGCAAAGTTCTGTTCTACCATTTAACTAATCCCGCAATGGCAGGCGCACTAGGGATCGAACCTAGACTAACAGAGTCAAAGTCTGTTGTGCTACCATTACACAATGCGCCAATAAATATGTTTTATGACTGTTCCTACACTTAATTATCGCTCAGCCTATCAACCGTTTGCTGGCAAAACAACAGGTTGGTTGGCAATGGATACCGCAGAAAAATACCTACAAAATCTCAAAGATCGTAGACAAGAACTTATCGATAACGGATGGATTGATAATTATTTTACTTATAAATTCAATAGTCGAGGATTCCGTTGTGAAGAATTTACAACAGATCCTACCATAATGTTTTTAGGTTGCAGTCTTACTTGCGGTATTGGTTTACCAGTTGAAACCATATGGCCTGAACAGGTATCCAAGGAATTAAATATGCGGTGTGCTAATCTAGGGCAAGACGGCGGATCAGCCGATACTGCTTTTAGGTTATGCCACGGATGGATTGATCAGATCAACCCAAAGATTGTTGTATTTTTACAACCTCCTGGAATACGTTGGGAAGTAGTTGATAACAACAATATAGAATTTTTAGGAAGACAGCATCGACAACAGTCAATGCTCCCTTACATTCATAGATACATTATTGATGATAACAATAATCATTTTAACAAATTAAAAAATCAATTAGCAATTGAATCAATTTGTGCCTCTAGAAAAATAAAATATCTAAAACTTGATGCAATGCCTGATTTCAAAACTACAGTAAATAAGGCAAGGGATCTAGTGCATCCTGGTTCGCAGATACATGATTCTTTGGCAAAAGAAGTTCTCGATAAACTAAATTGGTAGCCAGAACAAGAATCGAACTTGTAATAAAGGCTTATCAAGCCTCCGTTATACCATTTAACTATCCGGCTAAACTTGGCGATCCCGCGGGGAATCGAACCCCGATATCCGACTAGACAGGCCGGTATAATAACCACTATATGACGAGACCATAAACTTGGTGGAGGCCGAGGGAATCGAACCCTTCTAGTCACGATGCTTGCAAGGCAACGCCGTAGCCCACTACTGCCCCCAAATTGTTTGGCTCCCCAGCGTGGGATCGAACCACGGACACCTTGATTAACAGTCAAGTGCAACTACCGCTGTGCTACTAGGGAATAAATTGGCGCCGCAGACGGGAATCGAACCCGCCTAAATCGGATAGACAATCCGGTGCCCTACCCAGAGGACTACTGTGGCATATTGGCATCCTGCACGGGTATCGATCCCGTTCCTACACCTTGAAAGGGTGTTGATCTAGCCAGTAATCTAGCAGGATATAATTTGGTGGAGATGATAGGATTCGAACCTATTGCGTTTCTTAAGTACCGGATTTACAGTCCGGGGCCACTCCACCATCGTAGCCGCATCTCCGAAATTTGTAACACTCTCTAGACTATGTCCGTTCCGGCGCGTTCAATTGCGCTATGAAAGAGTGTGTATTAAAACATACTGGACGAGGCGTTCCGTCTGCAGACAGTACCGAGCTTATCTCCAATATGCTTTAATACGCTGTAATTTTTCGCTCTAGAAGAAGAGTTTCATCCTACAGGCCGCCCATTCGCCCATGTTTTAAGTGCAGGCTGGGATCTCGTTTCCCTTACACACTTTGCGATTCTAACGGACCTCTCGAGGTACCTCTCGCTTTTGAGCATTTCGATATGCTAATGCACGAGCCGTCTTATCGGCAATAAGTCTTTCGACATCTTGCTTTGACATTTGGTGCGTAGCATACCATTCTGCTTCTTGTTTAAGTTTCTTGTCTGTATCGTTCATAATTCCTTTTGAGCAACAAAAAACCCCAGGGGGTTTAATCCTGGGGTCCTTTGGAGTTGTTGTGTATTTTGTTACACTACGGTCTCCTCGGACCCCAAGCAAATCTCTGATGTACGATCATTACTTGATGCAAACCATACAGAGGGCATAAAGCCTGCCTGTTTGGCTAGCGTATAATAATGTATCGAACAGTTTCTCATTTGCTTTCTTTCCTTATGTTTAACAGGCGTTATCTCTAACGCATGTCTATATTGTATATTTATTTATCTCTCTTGTCAACCCCTGTTTTGTGGCTTTTTTGCCACATTACAAATCTCTTTGTTGGCAGTAGGCTAACACCTCTTCGTAACTATTATAGTTGAATCCTATACTCATTGTCAACCTAGATTCTGTCCGATTTACAACACCATGTCTATGTTTGGTGTTGAACACATAGCATCCGCCCGGTGTGTAGTTCAAAGGTTCAATCTGTTCTAACTCATAGACTAACTTTTCATTCTTGTGGATGTGACTGCCAAAATATGTATCACTATCATATCCTGCTATTAGTGAGTTTATAGCGCAATGCCTCTTGGTGTCAACGTGAAAATTGTAAAAACGCCAAGGAGCCATTCTTAGCAATACAGGTACACCCCTAAACTTTTTGATAACATCCATCAGTGGGTGATCTTCTAAGATACGCCCCGGCATCAATAAGTTATCAAACCCTTCGTTAAGGAACCAAAGTTTGCGGTTTTCTTCTTCGTAGGCTAGGAATTTTCCTGTGTTGATCTTACAATTAAGTTTATAAAACATAAAATATTTATTACCCATTAAGTACGTAGTAAATAAAACAAACTAAAGAGGAACTCATGTACGCAGTTACAAGCCTAAACGATGAAAAATACCAGCCCCTTGCGGATATAACCTGGAATCAAAACAAACAACAATATTGTGAACGCCACGGATATGAAGGTATTAATAAGACCAGCAACTTTAAAGGTGGCATTCCGATCGGATTTGAAAAGATCTTTTTCTTATCAGAACTCATGGAATCACGTCCTGATTTAGAATGGTTATGGTGGAACGGAACAGATAGTATGATTACTAATCATACAATTAAGATTGAAGATAAGATCATTCCTGAATACGACTTAATTATAGCAACAGACTGTAATGAAATCAACAACGACAGTTTCTTGATTAAGAATTCAGATTGGAGCCGTAATTATCTAAAGAGTATTATTGCAGTGATGCCTCAGTATGAGAAACATTACTTTTATGAACAGCAGGCTATGATTGACTCCATTCCGTTAGAGGAAAACACAGGTAGGATCAAGATTGTAGAACAACGTTATTTGAACGCATATCAAAACAGCCTTTATTCACACCAAAGCAAATATGATTGCCTAGGCAATGACGGTACATGGCAACACGGTGATTGGTTAATTCATTGGCCCGGTACGCAACTTGAAACAAGATTACAGTTGGCTAAAATATACTTAGAAAAGGTAGTAAAATAATGGAACATATTCTACAACAGATTAGAGAATACATTGAACAGAAACAAGCAAACAAAACTTGGGAAGCAGGCAAAGACTTTGTTAACTATGCAGGTCCGCACTTTAATGCAGACGAGTATGTAGCGGCCGCAAAGACTCTGCTCAACGGTTGGTTGGTAATGGGCAATGATAGTCTATCATTTGAACGCAACTTCCCTAAACAGTTTGGCAAAGAACATGGTATTCTAACCAACAGTGGTTCATCTAGCAACCTGCTGATGATGGCATCACTGACCAGTAAGCGAGGACACCACTTGCCCAAAGGCACCAAAGTTCTAATGCCTGTAGCAGGTTTTCCAACAACACTCAATCCTACACTACAGTTAGGCTTTGAGCCAGTGTTCCTAGATATTGAACTAGACACACTGAACTTAGATTTGACCAAGGCAGAAGATCTTATCAAAGAACATGACATTAAGGTTATTACATTTGCTCATGTGCTAGGTAATCCTCCTAACATGGATCAAGTTATGGAACTGGTTAACAAGTACAACGTGATCTTCTTGGAAGATTGCTGTGACGCCCTAGGTAGTACCTATGATGGAAAGCCGTTAGGCTCCTTTGGTGAGATGGCGTCATGTTCATTCTATCCAGCGCACCACATGACCATGGGCGAAGGCGGCTTTGTTAGTTGTAAGACTTACGAGCAAGAAGTTATCCTACGCTCATTCCGTGAATGGGGTCGGGGTTGTTACTGTGTGGGCCCGGAGGCTAACAAACTCAAATGCGGTACTTGCGGAACACGTTTCAAAGAATGGATTCCCAGCATGCCTGGCGAAATATTTGACCACAAGTATGTCTATGATGAGATTGGTTACAACTTGAAACCGATAGAACTACAGGCCAGTATGGGCTTAGAGCAGATCAAGAAACTACCCGAGATTCATAGCCTACGCCGCCGCAACTATCAATTACTGTTTGATCGTTATGCCAAGTATGAAGAGTTCTTCCATTTGCCCAGAGCACAGGCCAAGTCAGATCCAAGTTGGTTTGCGTTCCCAATTACCATTAGAGATGATGCACCATTCAGTCGCACCGACATTGTAGACTTCTTTGAAGAACGCTTGATCCAGACTCGTCCTTACTTTGCTGGCAATATCATGTTACAGCCTGCTTACAGTCACTTGCATGATCAATTAAAAGTACGTAAAGATTTCCCTGTTGCTACCAAAGTTATGACAGATACTTACTTCCATGGTACAAGTCCTGTTATCACTCCAGAGCAGATTGCTTACATTGGAGACAAGTTAGATAGTTTTATGAGTTTATTTGTATGAACAAACAAGAACTGATTGACTTTGAAACAGAAATAGGGGAGATGTTTAACAAAGCATTAATACGTGCCCCTATCCATCTGTATGCCGGTAATGAAGATCAAATTATGCGTGTCTTTGAAAAGATTGACGTAAAGAATGATTGGATCTGCTGTACATGGCGTAACCATTATCAAGCATTGCTAAAGGGTATTCCCCCGGAACTACTTAAAGAACGAATTGTAGCAGGTAAGAGCATGGTAATGAACTTGCCAGAATACAAATTTATCTGTTCAAGTATTGTAGGAGGCATCCCCAGCATTGCTACAGGAATTGCGTTAGCCGCTAAGTTAAAAGGTTCTAATGAACGGGTATGGTGCTGGACCGGTGATATGAGTGCCGAAACGGGTGCATGGACAGAAGCATACAAATATGCAGTGGCACAAGACTTACCTATTACATTTGTTGTAGAAGATAATGAACTAAGTGTACTAACACCTACTCATGAAATGTGGGGCAATGAAAAATGGTACTTGCCACGTCAGAATAGGGCATGGTATGCAAGTAGTCATCTAATTTATTACAAATACAAGAATACAAAATATCCACACGCAGGTGCCGGAGTAAGGGTGCAATTCTAATGACTACGCAACTATACAATCAAAAATTAAAAGAAGCAATGAATTGGATTGGTGCTCAGGATCGAGTTATGATTCTAGGGCAGGCTGTTTACTACGCAGGTACAGGCTGTTATGAAAGCATTACAGAAGTATCCAATGATAAAAAGATGGAGTTCCCTGTTGCTGAAAACTTTCAAATTGGTGTAAGTACAGGCATGGCAATTAATGGATTAATTCCTGTGAGTGTTGTGCCTCGTTGGAACTTCTTGTTGTGTGCCACAGATCAAATTGTTAATCATCTAGACAAGATGGAATCAATGAGTGACGGAAGATGCAGGCCAAAGGTTATTATTCGTGTGGCCAAGGGCAGTGAGAACCCAGTTGACCCGCAGGACCAACACAAAGGAAACTTTGCAGATGCTTTCCGATTAATGTGTAAAAACATTGACATTGTAGAATTACATGAGCCCGACGATATCTTGCCTGCTTATCAACAAGCGTTCAACAGTGAACGTAGCACAATACTTGTAGAGTTTCCAGATTACGGAAAATGAAGATAGCAGTTTTAGGTGCCAACGGATTTATAGGCAAGATAATTTGTAAACACTTTGAGTCTCAAGGATATGAGGTACATGCCCTAACTAGAGCAAATATTGACCTTACAGATTTTACTGCTGTTTCTAATTGGCTTAAAATTTTACAACCGGACTGCGTGGTTAATTGTGCCACTGCTATGAATACCGATATACATGATACTATATACACCGATGTTCAAAATAATCTTGCAATCTTTCTTAACTTTTATAACAATAGCAAATATTTTAATAAGTTTATCAATGTAGGTAGCGGTGCAGAATTTGATCGTACTAAAAATATAGAAAGTGCATTAGAACTTGATATACTAACAGTACAGCCCAAAGACAGTTACGGATATAGCAAGAACCTAATATCTAGATTGGTATTAGCACATGACAAATTTTACACTCTACGTCTGTTTGGATGTTTCCATCGTTCAGAACCCGACTTCAGATTATTCAAACGTGTAGCAACTGGCGAGATAGTTAGCATCATAGATAAACAGTTTGACTATTTTAGTGCTCAAGACTTCTGTACAGTATTAGAGTACTACGTAAATAATCAAGTAGAATACAAAGACATAAACTGTGTTTACCAAGACAAGTTATATCTAAGTCAGGTGCTTTTAAAAATAAAACCTATTGCGGTCATAGGACAGGATATACTAAACTATACAGGTAATGGAGATAGACTAACAAGTTTAAATTTACCCTTGCTAGGACTAGAAGAATCAATTAAGGAAAATACATGAAGAAGGTTGTTTACGTAACAGGTTGTTTAGGGTTTATAGGTTATCATGTAACCAAAGCCTGTTTAGAGCGTGGTTGGTATGTGCGTGGTATTGATAGTGTAACTTACGCTTCAAATTTAAACTTGTTAGGAGGTCTAACTAAATTTGATAATTTCCTTTTTGAAAAGAAAGATATCAACGACATAGATTGGTTGTATGAATGTGATTACTTTATTAACACAGCCGCTGAAACACATGTAGACAATAGTATTGTCAGTAGCGATGTATTTCTAAAGAGTAATATCAATGGAGTTCATCATATTTTAGAGTTAATTAAAACTGCTAAAAAGAAACCTACACTTTTACATTTTTCAACAGACGAAGTATACGGAGATATTGTAGAAGGGTTTCACACTGAAACGGATTTGTTGAAACCTAGTAATCCTTACTCTGCCACTAAAGCCGCGGCAGACATGTTGATCACAGCCTGGGCACGTACTTACAACATTCCTTATATTATTGTTCGTCCCACCAATAACTACGGTATTGGACAATATGTTGAAAAGTTCATTCCTCGAGCAATCAAACATCTAAGCCTAGGTAAACAGGCAGTTCTACACGACGAAGGCAGCCCACGGCGGACTTGGCTTCATGCTAGCGATACTGCCTCCGCTGTTATCAAAATTATTGAAGCAGATGCAGTAAATGAAATTTATAATATATCCGGAAACTATGAAGAGCAGAATCTAGTGGTTGCCAAGAAGATTCTCAAACAAATGGGCCTCAAAGGAGACCCATTGCAGTACTTAGACCTAACAGAAAAACGTCCCGGACAGGATGTGCGTTATGCCATTGACGATACTAAACTGCAAGGGCTTGGTTGGAAACCCGTTGCAGATTTTGATCATGAATTAAAATCAATTGTCAAATACTATACTCAACATTTTATCTGGTAAATTACTTGTTGGCTAACGGATTATCGATTGCTTTTTGTATTTTACTATCAACTTCTTTCTTTAACTGAACAACTTCACGTTCAATATCTTTACGGGCATCGGCCATTTCCTTACGGATAGTGTTGGCCTCGTTGCGAGCCTTTTCTAAGTCCTCACGTACGGCTTTACGCATTTCACGCATTTCACTTTCAGTTTCTCGTTGTGCTTGTTTAACACTACGTTCAACTTGCTCGGTTACTGATTCATTACGACGAAGATCGTTTTTCAAATCAGTTTTAATATCACGAGTATAGTCGCTGGTCTTGGCACTATTCTCTTCTATAACTGCTAGACGCTTATCAAACCCACTTAGGTCCGGTGCAGAATATTCAGCAATCTTTTTCTTCATACCCACATAGTCTTTGTACACTTCAAATGTACCATACAGTCCACCTAATATAGATGATACAATAGTAAATGCCACCATTAGTTTTGCTGGTGTAAATTCGTAGCCACCAATACTGATAACTGTATCCTTGCTGGCATACTTTTTAGCGGCCGCTTCTAGTTCGTCAACTTTTGCGTTAACATCTTTAATTTCTTCTGTCATTTTCTTACTCCTGAATTTCGATCTGATATCAACTTAATCCACGCTTTTTTGGCTTCAAGGTCATCTCGAGCATTTTGTACTTTGGTACTGTTGCTGGTTATGATGCTCGATGCTGTTGCACCCAGACCAAGTCCTATAATTGCATAAATTATATAATATTCCATATTACTCTCCTTACTTGTATTGCTGATCAACCATTTCTTTGTGTAGTCGATCACTACTTAACTGTCTCAATGCTCTAGCATTGTCGATAACTGTTTGTCCCTTATAAACTTCCTTAGGTTCATAAAAGGCCGCGTCTCTTAGTGTAAAACTATATGCTTCAAAACCTTTCGGTTGTAGTGCCATGCTGGCAAGATCAACACCTGCGGCTAGATCATTCGGTTGTACATTTCTATTAACTGAACTAGTTTGTTGCTGTACATTTTCCTGCATCATTTCAAAACGCTGTTGCATCATCATTTCTGATAGTGGATTACCTGCACGACCTAATCCGCCAAAACTAGCCACCTGTATTTGAGGTGCTTCAATCTCCATAATACGCTCTTGTAGTCTTGGTTGATATACAGGTGCAGTCTGTGCAGGTGCTGATATAATGCTAGACAAATTAAATGAACTTAATGGATTGTAGCCAAATGGATTACGACTAATGGTTAATCCTGTCCCACTGCTGGTTTGTTGCGGCAATTCAACTGTAGCAGGCACTAGTGGTTTTAACATAGTCACTGCGGTTGACTGTGCTTCTTGTTGTTGAGGCGGTGGTGTATATGCGGCCTGTTGAACCTGTACAACGCTAGTTGATTGTTGAACTTGTTGCTGTACTTCTTGTTGCTGTTGTACCTGTTGAACAACTTTAGCGGTCTGTTGCTGTTGTGTACTAGTTTGTTGCTGTTGT
>Ga0136642_1000316_pt1 | contig 27380 bp, 31 predicted proteins | sample LowCatLa1302831Y_FD_115313 | JGI IMG/M metagenome (GOLD analysis project Ga0136642, IMG submission 115313) | Freshwater microbial communities from Lower Cathedral Lake, Yosemite National Park, California, USA - 13028-31Y | ecosystem: Environmental > Aquatic > Freshwater > Lake ... | reverse complement strand
TTGTTCAGGTGTTCCTGAGCCCAAAAAACTTTAGCGGACTTTCGTCCGCTACCAACGCGAACTGCCTCGCGCTTCTTCGAAGGAAGCGCGGGGCAAGTTGCCCCGCCCCACACGGTATCGAGGAATTTAGCTTTAGCTTTACCCTCCGGAGTCCGTTACATAGGAGTAAATATATTGTTTCTTCTCTTTTATCCATGGCTCGATTTCCTCAACTTCTTGTCCCCATTTTGGCGACATCGCTCTTCACCCTAGGGGGGGTGGCGAATGGGGTTTCGGCCGAGTCTAACCGCTATGGTATCCCTGATTTTCCCGAGGCGCAGGCGCCCGAGCCTAAGGCGCGGGTTGCTCCGGTGGTTGCCCCTCGAATTGCCCCGGTTGTAGCGCCCGTGACCTCGCGCCCGCAGGTCGCCACGGTGGAGTCCACCTCGAAGCCTTCGCCCAATGGGAACAAGGAGAATAAGCCAGGCGGTGTTTTTGGTTTTTTCCAGCGCATGTTTACTTTTAAACGTGGCAGTTCGAATAAATCTGCGGTGGAAGCTCCGCCGGTTTCACGCGGGGATCAGCAGCAGGTTCAAACGCAGCCTCAGCCTGTGCTCGCCAAGCCGGTGGGGCCGAATGCCCAGCCCGCTCAAGTTCAACCCCCCATTGTTTCCACCGAAACGGCGGTCGCTGAGTCAACCCCAGTGGCGGGCGATGCAGCTACGGACGCCGTGGCCGACCCAACTGCGACTGAGCCTTCCGCGGTGAAGTCCGATGCATTGGCAGCGGCGCCTCCGCCCGCTCCCGCCCCCGCCCCCGCCCCCGCTCTCCCCCCCACCACAACCCCTGTGCCTAAGAGTAAGCCTTCCACCCTCAAGGCACTATCCGATCGTCTGCGCTGGAGTAATTTCGTACCCGTGCAGTATGGCACCGTGCCGGCGTTGGTCGCTGGGGCACTCCCTTTGATGCGCTACGAGGCTCGCCGGGGCCGTGCGCCCAATCTTCCCCGGCAAAGTCGCCTGGATGTGGATCAGCGTATCGAGCGGCTTGGGCCGGATTTGGAACCGGTCGTAAATTCTGATTCGGTTCGTGGGGTCAGTTACGCGGGTTCGGCCCCCGCGCTTGCAGGAGTCGAAGACCCGGTGATCAGCCTTGAGACTTTGGCCGCATTGCAAGTTAAGCCAATGAATGATGCGGGCACCGCCGCGTCGGATAAAATTGTGGTCCGCAACGAGGAAATTAAACTTATCCCCTATGAGAGCAAACGGGGAGAACAATTTCGTTTGGTCAGTTTGTTTTTTGATCCCCCGCCTCCGAAGGTGTCCAAAGCGACGACGCCGAGTAGCTCCGCCACGTATGAGCAAAAGTGAGCGAATCTTGGCGCTTGGGGTTGGCTGGGTGGGATTACTCTTGGTTAACTTAAGCGCGGCGTCAGCCCCATCCCTAGCCCCAGCCCCAGCCCCGGCCCCGGCCCCAGCGTCAGGGACAGCTCCAGCGCCCCTTCGCCAAGCGGCGGAGCCTACGGCAGCGGTTGCTCCCGCTGCACCCACGGCCGGGCCGTTGCCGGGGCCCGCCGCGGCGAGTGCGGCGCGCGAGGTTGCCCCGGCTGCATCTCCGCTTGAGCCAGCGAGCCCACCAATCCCAGCCTCAGCCCACGGGGCAGAAATTCCTCATCCTAAGGCTAACTGGGCGGAGGCAGATTCTGGAGCGAACCAGGAAGTATCCGAAACCACGTCAAACGCAGGCACGGCATCGGCTAAATTGATGCGCGCTCGATCGTTTCGAATTAACCATGAATGGGCTCGGGCGATTCCGCTTTATGAAGCGTTTATAGTGGAGAACCCCGAGTCGGTCGATTTGCCGTATGCCTTGCTGGAACTGGGCCGGACTTACGCTCAGGTGGGGGCCACCGAAGCGGCTTTGAGTCGCTTTTACAGGGTGCTCGATATGGCTGTTTACGTGGATAGCCCCTCGATTCTGCAGGCGCGCGAGGTCTCTTATTCCGCCCAGTACGATATTGCCCAGATTCAGATGGGGTTGGGTAATTACGGGCAAGCGGCCCGCTTGTTTCGGGGGATGCACAAGTTGCCCCTAAACGGGGTGGACATGGCTAATATTTATTTAAATTGCGCGCGCTGTTTGAAGTTATCGGGGGACAAGTTTGCTGCGTCCAACGAGTACCGGGCTTTATTGGAATTATTTAAGGACCCCACGGTTTTGGCCGAGGGGCGTTTTGAACTAGCCGTTTTGTACGCTGAGCTTGGGCGGCGCGATGAGGCGCTGCAGCAAGTGCTCGCTTTTTTCGAGCGGCAAAAAAACTCCGGCATGCCGGATGAGTCATGGCGGTACTGGCAGCGCCGTGCCGGTAATCAGTTGGCTAATATGTTTTATAGCGCGGGTAATCTCGCGGAGGCGGCGGAGCTTTATGGAAAATTGCTCCAGCTCTCGACGGAGACGCGCTGGCGTTGGCCCCTGCTGTACCAGGTGGGCTTAGTCGCTGAACAGATGAAAGATTTAGCCAAGGCTAAGGCCGTGTTCACCGAGCTTGCAGGCGCTAAAGCGGAGGGAATGCCCTCCGAAGTCGCTGAATTGCCGAAGTTGGCGCAGTGGCGACTTGAGCATTTGAATTGGTCTGAAAGGATCGATACTGAACTCAAGAGCTTGAAGCCGGAGGCGTGAGGGTCTTTGTTCGCTTTCACTATGAAGCGCACCGATGCCGTCCAAGCTCATCTCAAAATTTGTGAAAAGCTCCACGCTTTAGTGCTCGAGGAAAATCGCATTTTACGGGAGGAGCAGCGCGTGCCGGGAGCGGAGATTAGCACGCGTAAAGAAGGACTGTTGCAGCAGCTCAATGTGAGTGTGGCGGCTCTAAAATCGGCTGACCAGGATTCGCGCGGCGGCCCACCCCTCGCATTGGCGCGGGAGCGCTCCCTGCAGATTTTACGCCTCGACCGCGAAAACGAGCAGCTCTTGTTGAGGCACAGCCTGGGAACGCGTCGTCCGGTGGTGGCTCAATCGCTTTCGGCAGCGGCGCAATTGTATGCGTCGCGATTACCCAAAGGGTAAGGGTAAGGGTAGGGGGGACTTAGCTTCTTAGCCCAAGACTTGAAGGCGTTGGCCGAGCTTGGTGCTGCGATCGACCGGCGGCGCCAGTTTTTTAAAGAGGTCTTCGGTGGAAAGGGTACTGCCTTGTTTAAAGGCCGCGCTCTCGGGGCCGTACAGGGGAGCGGTGAGGTCTAGGCTGGTGAGCATTTCACGAGCGAGAGGCGTGCGAAAAAGCTCCGGATCGTCCACCAAGCTGGGAATCCGGCAGAACAGGGTGACGGCGGCGGGATCCAAGGTTTTTCCCGATTGCGCGATCACGGCTTCTAGGGCGGCAGGATGGGGCGAAGAATTCTCGACCCACTGGACCGCCACGGCCAGACAACGCGCTAACCAAGGAATGGTGTCGCCTTTTAAACCTTCGGGAAAACCACTGCCATCGAAGCACTCGTGATGGTTGCGCACGAGGGTGGCTACGAGTGGATCTGGGTCAAAATGCGATGCTAGGTTATAGCTGAGGAGTGGATGAGTTTCGTAGATTTCAGTCTCAGTCTCGGTCAAGGTGGCGAAACCGTTATTGACCTGATCGAGCAGGGCATAATCGAATCCCACCATCCCGCTATCGCACAGCGCAGCGCCCAGTACCAGTTGACGGGCGGCTTCAGGGGTAAACGATTCTAACTGGGAAAACTTACGGGCAATGGCCACGAGGTGTTGGCTGCGGGCGGCGAGTTGGGGATTGCGGTACGCGAGGAAGTGGTGGCAGAAGTGCAGTGCGCTTTCTAGGCTACGTTGGCGGACTTGCCCGGCGGTTTTTAGGGCAAGGAGTTTGGCTCCTAGTTCGACGCCTAAACTATCGATCCGCATCTGCAGTTGCGCGGCGCTATGATTGAGATCGCGCAGCTCCTGGCGGAGTCCGGCGTTATCTTTGCGAGTGGTGGCGGTCGCGGCGCCGGCGGAGATGGTCGCGACCAGTTCTTCGCGTAGCCAAGGTTTAGTGACAAAACCGAATAAGTGGCCCGCGCTGACTTGCTCCATCGCGCGGTTGACGCTGAACACGCTAGTGAGTGCTACGATCGAGGCAAACGGCTGACGGATTGCGGTGCGTTTCAGTAAATCTTGTTCTTGCTGTTCAAGCAGTTCGTGATCGGCCAAAACCACGGCGAAATCCTCATGCTCGAGCAGGGCGAGCGCAGGGGCGGAGGTCGGAGCTTGGTGTACGCCAAAGCCCTCAAATTCTAGGGTGAGCTGGAGGGCTTCCAGGGTCACGGCATCGGCATTGATGATGAGTACGAGCGGGCTGGCACGATCCTCCAAACGGCCGTAAATATAGGGCTCGCCCGCAATCACGCTTGGATGCCTAGGACCGGACTGAGTTTTGGATGACACGAAGAACCGTAGTTAGAGTAGTTTTACAACGGCACGCCTAGCTTTGGACTTAAGTAAAAAGATATAATTTATTAATCGGCAAAAATTGCCTAGCCTTTTTGATGCTGATTTTGCGGGTTCTCTCAGATATATTATATTTTAATTAATTATTAAATAACGAGATGTGTTATCATAAGGCCCGCTGGAACCGCATGTGCTAAGGGTATGGCATGATCCAAGGAATTGAGTCCAGTTTGACGACGCGCATCGCGCAAAGGTCCCTTGATGCCTGCGTTCTGCGGCAGGAAGCCTTGGCCTCCAACATCGCCAACGTGGAGACCCCGGGATACAAGCGCATGGACGTCGCTAAGGATTTTGCCGATCGGCTTAAGACTGCGGTCCAACGTGGCGGTTCTTTGAACGCAATGCCGACTCCCAGACTCGCCGAGGACAGCAGCGCCCGGGCGCAGCGCGGCGATGGCAACACGGTCGATCTCGAAAATGAGTTGCTGCAGATGAATAAGAATCAGGTCGAACACGAGTACCTCACCAACCTGATAGGCTCCAACTTTAAAACTCTCCGAATGGCCATCACGGGTCGTAGCTTATAATCCTTCACCGCCCCACCATGGATCTTATTACTGGAGTAGGCGCGACCGGGAGTGCCCTGAACGCGCAGAAGACCCGTCTCGACCTGATCGCCCAAAATATCGCCAACGCTCAAACCACGCGTTCGGTGGATGGCGGTCCTTACAAACGCCAGGTCGTTACCTTCGAAGCTCAACTGGCCCACCGTATGACGCGTCCTGGCCAAGCCGGTAGCCCGAGCGGGGTCAAAGTCGCTTCCATCAGCAATGATCCCACCCCTGGGCAGAAAATCTATGACCCGCGTCACCCCGATGCTGACGCCCAAGGTATGGTCACCATGCCCAACGTGAATGTTTCCACCGAAATGGTCGATTTAATCACCGCCTCCCGCACCTACGAAGCCAATCTCTCCGTCGTGAAGGCCGCCCGACAAATGGCGCAGAAGACGATTGATATCGGCCGTTAATTTTATCCATGTCCACCCTCGGAGCTATCACCGCCAGCGGAGCAGGTCCGCTCGCCCCCCCCCGCCTGCAGGGCCTAGATCTCAAAGGATTGAATGGCGGCGGCGCCGGCGGCGTTGAAAAAGCAGCCAGCGGCCCCACGGATTTTGCCGGCGTGTTGTCGCAAATGGCGACCCCGCTGATTGATAAACAAAATGAAGCCGCCGCTTTGACTAAGTCGGTGTTGCTCGGCCAAGGCGCGCCGCTGCATCAGAGCGTGATTGCGATGCAAGAAGCCTCGGTGGCTTTCAGCTTAATGGTAGAAGTGCGTAACAAAGTCGTCGAGGGCTTCCAAGAGCTCATGCGGATGCCGGTATAATAAATTTTTTTTGATTTCGTCTGTCTAAATGAAACCTATTATTGATTCTTTTTTGCGGGTCTGGCGCGAGTTTACGGTTGGCCAGAAAACTTCGATCATACTGGCCGCGTTGCTGGTGATCGGGGGTTTAGCGGGCGTCGCCGTTTGGTCGGGTCAACCGGATTACCAACTGCTTTATGGCCGGCTCGCGCAAAAAGACGCCGCCATTATTATCAGCTCGCTGCAAACGCAGAATATCAAATACCGCACCAGTGCGGACGGCAGCTCGGTTTATGTTCCGGCTGAAAATATCCACCGCTTACGCATGGATTTGGCCAGCAAGGGCCTACCCAGCGGCGAGGGTGTGGGCTTTGAAATTTTCGACAAGGGCCAGTTTGGCCTGAGTGATTTTGCGCAGCGCACCAATTATTCACGCGCGCTGCAGGGTGAGTTATCGCGCACCATCACGCAACTTGATGGCGTGGTCGCCGCGCGCGTCATGATCGTGCAACCGGAGAACCGCCTTTTACTCGTGGGCCAAAGTATCAAACCCACGGCCTCCGTCTTCGTTGAACTCCGCGGCAACCGCCTACCGGTCGAGGCCGTTAACGCCATTCGTAATTTGGTGGCAAATTCCGTCCAAGGCTTGCTGGTGGATGAAGTGGCCGTAATCGATCAGAAAGGCCACGTGCTTTCAGCGGACTTGAAGGATGATCCTACCTTGGGGGCGGCGACGAGCCAGATGCGCTACCGCCAACAGGTGGAAGAGTATTATGCGCGCAAAGTGGAATCGTTACTGACCCCGGTGATCGGGGCGGGCAACGCCGTGGTGCGCGTCTCGGCCGATATCGACAGTGAGACGGCTAACCGCAGTGAGGAGCGCTTTGACCCTGAGGGTCAGGTCGTTCGTTCCCAAACCAACATCGAGGAAACCTCGACCTCCGTGGAAAAGAAAAAGTCGGGAGTCGCGGGGGTGACGAGCAATACCCCGGATGCGGCCGCCAAAGAAGAGGCGCCCTCCATGGCTAACGATCAAAACACTAAGAATCGCACCACTAGCTATGAAATTAACCGCGTGCTGACCAACACCTCCCGGACGCCGGGTACGATCCGCGGGCTCTCAGCCTCCGTTTTTGTGGCACAACGCATGGTGGGTACTGGGGCGGATGCCAAACCGCAGCCGCGCTCCGCCGACGAGTTGCAGGGCTTGCGTAAGCTTGTGATCAACGCGATTGGTTTGAAGGCGTTCACGGGCGCCTCGGCCAATGCGAACATTGATGATTTGGTCACGATTCAAGAAGCGGCGTTTCAGTCTTCAGTGCCCGCTGCGGCGATTGAAGATGCGGCCGCACCTAGCAAATTTCGCTCTTGGATTGAGCTTGGGGCCAAATACGCCCCCGTTTTGATCGCGGTCCTGGCCTTTGGGTTCTTCTTCCGACTGTTGCGCACGCAGCGTCCTGAGACGGTGCCAATGGAGATTATTAATCCTGCGCGCGAGTCCGCGGAATCGGAACAACCCGCCGTCGTGACGGCGGCCACGTTGAACGAATTGCTCCGCAAGAAACCGGCCAACATCGGCGCCGCCCTCAGGGGCTGGACAGCTGAGGCGAAGTCCTAAATTTGTCTGACCGTGACTTCTACTGAATACAGCAAACTGAGTCGTCCGCAAAAAGTCGCGGCTTTATTGATCGTGGCTGGGCCAGACGCGGCCGCGGAGGTGTTGCGTACGTTTCCGGACGCCGAGGTTGAAGAAATTTGTCGGCTGATGGGTGAGTTTGCCGTGGTCACGCAGGAGCTGAAGGATCAGCTCATCGCCGAGTTTGAACCTCTCATCTTGAGCGGGTTGAAGTCCATTGAAGGGGGCTTTGATTTTGCTAAAAAAGCCCTCGATCTCTCACGGGGTGAATTCAAGACCGGGGCCATGCTCAGTCGCATTGGAGCGAGTGTGAGTCTGGGTTCCTCGAAGGTGCTAGACCGGATCTCCGAAATGGAAGGTCGCGACGTGTTTTTGCTCCTTAAGCGTGAGCAACCGCAGACGATTGCCTTTGTGCTTTCCTACATTGAAAAGCAGAAGGCGCGTGATGCGTTTAAGTTATTTTCGCCCGAGCTACAGGCCGACATTTCATTGCGCATTGGTTTGATCGACAGCACTTCGCTCAAATACATCGAAAAAATCGCCAATCAACTCGGAGCTAATATGTCCCACACGGAAGTGCCCTCGTTTCACCGCAGTGGGGGAGCGGATACGGTGGCCAACATGCTTAAAGGCATTTCGAAGGATGCGTCGCGTGCGGTCATGGCCCAACTCGAGGAAAAAAATGCTCGGTTGGCGACGGCGATTCGCCGCAAATTGTTCGCTTTCGAGGATCTTTCCCGTTTGCGGCCGAGCGACATGCAGCGGCTCATGCGCGATGTCGATGCGGCGCAGTTGGCGATGGCGCTCAAAGGCGGTTCAGAGGCCCTGCAGGAAAAAATCTTTGCCGCCCTGTCGAAACGTGCGGGTCAAGGTTTGCGGGACGATTTGGGTATGCTCACGAGCGCCCGGCCCAAGGAAATCGCTACGGCGCAGGCCGGAATCGTCGATATATTGCGAAAACTAGAGGAATCCGGCGACATTGTCCTGGATGAAGAAGAGGCGGAAGTCTAACCCATGGACGTTTCGCGTCATTCTATCTGCTTTACGGGCCCCTTTGTGCTAGCGGCGGAGGCGATTGAGCCCGTGCGTCGCTTTACCGAGGCGGAGCTTGCGGCAGAATTTGAGCGGGGCCGCCGTGAAGGCTCTCGGCAGGGTGACAATGGGGTCGAGCGCCGCTTTGTGGAATTTCGTTCCGAAGTGAACGGGGTCCAGAATGGAATATTTGCCCGTTTAGCGGAGGCTGAGAAATTGATCGCTGAGCAGATGCGGGAAGTTTTGCCGGATCTGGCGGTTGAAGTCGCTAAGCGCGTCCTTGCAGGTTATATCCCTCCCCCTGAAATCGTGGAGCAACTCTGTCAGGAGGCGATGCGGGCGCTTTTTCCTGAGGTCCAAGACTTGGAGCTAGTTGTGGGTGAGCGCGATCACGCGATCATCGAGAGCCTCGTGCCCGATTGGAGAGCGAAGTATCCGGGGATCAAGGTCACGATTGATCCCGCGTTTGCTTCCGGTGAATGTCAGGTGCGGAGCCGTTTTGGGGTGATTGACGCTCGCCATGGAGCTAAAATCGCAGCCTTGCGTCGGGAGCTCACTCGCCAATGAACCCTGGCGTGGCAGACCTTGTTTCCAGGGTGCGAGGCCAGGTGCAGCAAGCCCCGAGCTTTAGCCGCTATGGTCGGGTGGCTTCGATCTCGGGGTTGATCGTGGAATCGGAAGGTCCCAATGTCGGTTTAGGTGAACTCTGTGCGTTACGCAGTCAGCGCAATGAATTTGAAGTTCTGGCTGAGGTTGTGGGATTTCGGGCTGAAAAAATTTTATTGATGGCGTTGGGTGATGTCGGCGGCTTGCACGTGGGGTGTGAGACGGTGGCCATGGATTCGCTGTCGTTGCCGATCGCGAATGATCTACTTTTGGGGCGGGTGCTGACCGCGCTGGGCCGTCCGATGGATGAAGGTGCGGCCTTGCCGCGTCAGCGTCAGGCTTGGGCCGCGCAGACCCCGCCGCCCCATCCGCTGCGGCGTCAGCGCATCCGCGAACCGTTTATGACGGGAGTGAAGGCGATTGATGCGTTCACGCCGATTGGACGTGGTCAGCGCATGGGTATTTTCGCCGGTTCAGGCGTGGGTAAATCCACGCTGCTGGGGATGATCGCGCGGGGTTCGTCGGCCGATGTGGTCGTGATTGGTCTAGTGGGCGAGCGTGGTCGTGAGGTGCGTGAATTTATCGAGCGTGATTTGGGGCCGGCAGGGCTCAAAAAGTCTGTGGTGGTGGTAGCGACTTCGGATGCGCCCGCGCCCCTGCGTTTACGGGCCGCTTTTACCGCGACCGCGTTAGCGGAGAGTTACCGGGACCAAGGCCGCAATGTGTTGCTTCTGATGGATTCGGTGACGCGTTTTGCCATGGCGCAGCGTGAAATCGGCCTCGCAGTGGGTGAACCTCCGGCAACTCGGGGGTATACGCCCTCGGTTTTTGCTTTATTGCCTCGACTGCTTGAGCGCACGGGCACGGGCGAATCCGGCGCAATTACGGCACTTTACACCGTTCTGGTCGAAGGTGATGACATGAATGAGCCGGTCGCGGATACGGTCCGAGGCATTTTGGACGGACACTTGGTGTTGTCGCGTGCTTTGGCGCACGCCAATCACTACCCCGCGATCGATATTTTGGAAAGTATCAGCCGGCTGGGCCGCGAAGTGGCGCCAAAAACGGTGCTAGAGTTGTCGGCCGTGGCGCGTGAGCACGTAGCGCTGTACCGGCGCAACGAGGATTTGATTAACATTGGGGCTTACAACAAAGGTTCTAACCCCGCGTTGGATCAAGCGATCCGAGTGCATGCGCCGTTGCAAAAGTACCTGCGGCAAAGCGTCGATGAGGTCATATCGGGTGAAGCGATGGCGGCTGGGCTGAAGGGGGCGCTCGCATGAAGCGTTTCCGTTTTAGACTGCAAAGTTTACTGCTCTTGCGCGAACTGCGCGAGAGCCAGGCGGCCCATGTGCTCGCCCAGAAACTCGAGCACCAAAAGCGCTTGGAGCAAGATTTGGCCCAGGCTCAGGCGCGTTCTGAATCGGCTCGGGCTCGTTTATACCAAGCGGAAGGTAAGCGGTTCGCGGCGCAGGACCAGGCGGCGGCGCTGGCTGATTTTGATCGCACGCTGGCTCTAGAGGCAGCCAGCGAGAAAGCGCTCCAGGCCCATGAGAAACCTTTGGCGATGGCGCGTCAGGCTTGGGCAGAAGCCGGCCGCGATGTTAAGGTCGTGAGCAATTTAAAGGGGAAGGCCGAAGAGCGCCACCGGCACGAGGCCGCTCGTAGCGAGCAGGCCCAGATGGATGAAGCCGCGAGTCGGATCGTCGGGGGTTCACTCTCAGTTCTGTCATGAAACTTATAAGCTCACCCTTAGTGATTATCTTGGTGGCCGCGCTTTTAGGCGTTGGCGTATCCTGCCTGGCGGTTTGGAAGCGCGTGCCTGCACTAGCGGCGATGGCGGCCCAGATTCGGCCGCAGCCGAAGCCTGAGCAGTTACCCGAGCCCAGTGCCACCCCGAGCGCGGTGGCGACCAGTCGTGCGGTCAACGAATTGAAGTTAGCGAAAGATCAATTAGCGGTGCGTGAACAATCGTTGGGTGAACAGGCCAAGCGGCTCGACTCCGAGCGGCTTGAACTTGAGCGCACCCGGGCTGAGCTCGAACAGATGCGCAAGCAGGTGGAAGGCTATTTAACGGAAGCTAAAGGGCTGAATGCTAAGGCGCGTTCAGATGATTCGGTGGTTGAACTTAAAAATCTCAGAACTCTCGTTCAAACTTACTCAAATATGTCTCCGAAGTCGGCGGTGTCCATCATGTTGCAGATGGAAGAGACCAGTGCGATTAAAATTTTCTCGATGATGAAAGCCGATATTGCCGCCGGTATATTCGAAGAGATGGGCAAGCAGGCTGTCTCCGACCCCACGATGGCAAAGCGCGCGGCCAAAATCGCCGAAGGCGTTAGAAATTTCCGTGCCCCCAAATGACTTCCCCGCTTAATTTAGATGCTAAGTTTTCCAATCCGGCCACCCCCTCATTGGGCGTTTTGCCCCCGGGGGGGGGGGAATTCGAATCGGTTGGCCCAGCTGCGCGCGGCCCCGTCGATCCCAAGCGCTCGTTTGCTTCGGTGCTCGGCCACGCCAAGAAGGATGCGCCGAGTGAATCCCGTTCGCCGCAAGCTGAACCCTCGCCGCACCGCCCCGTTCTGAGCGACCAAGCGCCGCCCCCACCGCCGCATCAAGCGTTGGCCGTAAAACCTAAATTTAAGGATCAGCCCCGAGCAGCGGCAGCCGATCAGCCTATGCGCCCCGCCCCGGATTCTGCGGGCGAAGCCTCGCGGGTTGATCAAGAAGAGAGTCCGCCCGATGAAGACACGGAACTGCAGGACGTTGATTCCGAAGCAAAAAATCAAGCTGAGGGCCTCCCTGATGCGGTTACGCCTGGGGCCGCGCCCGTGCTGTTGCCGGTGAAGGAGCTCGCGCCGGTTGCATTCGTTACTAGCGGTTGCGCACTCGGTCCCACGGCCGAAGAAAAGCCGTCCGATTTAGTCCTCGCCGAAGCTCCGGTCGCGGCGGCGGGAGTGGGGAACACTAGCGGCAAAGCCGCTAGTGATCTCGTGCAATTAACCCCAGCCGCCCAAGCTAAAGCAGTCTCCGCCCCAGATCAGACCGAGTCGGATAAAGACCTCGAACCGAAATTAGAAAACGCGGCCGCTGAGGCGTCGGATCAGGTTACTTCTGGAGTGAGGGAACAGGGGACGGCCCAAAAAAATGCCGTCAAGGCTTTGGATACCGTGGCTGGGTCGACCGGGTTGATCGCTTTTGAGCGGGTAGAAAAAAATGCCGCGGGCAGGGTAAACCCCACGGGTGACGCGGCTAAAGTCGCCCCTTCAAGTATTTTTAATAACATAGAAAATACTGGTAATAATGATTTTAAGAAAGTTGAGCCTGTGGTTGGCTTGTCGACTGCTCAAGCGGTTCCAGCCATGGCCAGTACCCTATTTGATCATTCCGCAGCGAGCCGCACCGAGGATTTGGCCCCTGAGGCCGTGGCGCGCGTCAATTTAGTGCAGGTGGTTGATGAAGTTGCGGCGCTATCGGAAAAAATGCGGGTTTCCGGCCAACATCGTTGCGTGGTGGATTTTGACGTAGCGGGACAGGGCAGTCTGCGCGTCGAAGTGGTGCGTCGGGATGATCAATTTAAGACGGTGTTCAGCACCGACTCCTTGGCCTTGCGCGAGTCCTTGCAGGCCGCTTTTGATCGTTCCGATCGTCCGGGCCAAATGGCTTCCTCTTTTGAGTGGCAGGGTTCGTCTGCGGACACCTCGGGTCAGGGCCAGCAGAGTGGCGCCCAAGCCGACGCGGATTCCCGGCAGGCCACCTATTTAAAATCTGAGGCGGCTAGCCGGACGCCTCGTCTCACCCCTGTTCCGGCGGTGAACACCGAGCCGAGCCAGGCCCCGGTTCTTTTGCCTAATCATCGTCTGCAATTATTCGCCTAACCATGCCGATTATCTCCACGACTCCTGCCCCGGCCGGCTTAGCTCCTGCCCCGGCCGCCCCGACCAAGGTGCCACGCACGGCTAACAACACTTTGAGCCAACAGGATTTCCTTAAACTGTTGACCATGCAGTTGAAAAATCAGGACCCCATGAAGCCGATGGATGAAAACGCGATGGTCTCGACCATGGCGCAATTTACCGGCCTAGAACAATCCACTCAGATGCTCACCTCGCTCAAGGGCTTGGGCGATGACAACAAGATGATGGCGGCTAGCAGTATGATTGGCCGTGAGGTCACGGTGGTTGATGCGGCCGGCAATCAAACCGTGGGTATCGTCGACGGGGTTGAAAACAGCACCACGGGCCTGCAACTGCGCATGGGGGCCACGTTAGTTCCTTTCGCCTCCGTCACCCGCGTGGCTCCGCCATCATCGACCCCGGTGCAGCCGACCCGCATCCGCGCTTAAACCCCGCTACTCAACTCAACTTTTAAAAATTAGAATTTTATGCCTATCTCAGCTGCTATTTACGCCGGTGTCACCGCGATGAAGAACTTCACTAAGGGGGTTGAAACCATCAGTGGTAATATCGCTAACGTTAACACTACGGGTTTTAAAACTTCGAACGTTAATTTTTCTTCCGTCTTGGGCGACACGATCAAGGATTCTCAAGGATCGCTCTCAGTCACGGGGAACAAGACCGATCTCGCCGTCAGCGGTGAAGGTTATTTTCGGGTGTTGAAGACGGAGGACAATACCCAGTACGCCTCACGCGCGGGCAACTTCCACTTCGATGAGAAAGGTTACTTGGTTAACGCTTATGGTTACCAGGTCCAAGGTTTAACGGGTGGCACGGGTGCGACCTTGCCTGCTGCGCTGGGCAGCATTCGGCTTAATCAGAATCCGCCGGCGGGCGCACAATTGTTGGGTTTTGAGTTCGATAAAAAAGGCTCCCTGATTGAAACCTATTCGGATGGCACCAAATCGGTGACCAACCAAGTGCTGTTGCAGCGTTATTCTAACCCCTCGGCGCTTAAACTTAACGGATCTAACTTGTTCACCAATTTTGAAAAAGCCGCCCCCGTCGGCGGTCTAGCCCTCACAGCCGCGACTAACACTCCTGGCGTCGTCGGCGTGGGTACGATCGAACCTGAGAGCCTTGAGCTATCGAACGTCGATTTGACCACCGAGTTTGCCTCCCTGATCAACGCGCAACGCGCCCTTCAAGCCTCCGCCCGCATCGTCACGGTCTCGGACACGATGGTCGAAGAGACGGTTAACATTAAGCGCTAAGTCTTTTTAATTTTTTTCCACCATGTCCGATCCCGCTCCCGACAAATCAGAAGAAAAACCGGCGACAGCACCTGCCGCAGGCAAGCCACTCGCGGCCATGCTGCCTGCGATCATCGCGGTGGTGCTCGCTCCGGTGCTCTCTTATGCGGTGGTCAATTTTGTGGTGCTTCCGAAACTCACCGATCAAGTGAAAACCCAGCTGACGCAAGCGATGGCGGAAGCGGGTAAGCATGATGAAGCGGGGGGGGCCACCAAAGAAGCCTCGGATAAGGCCAGTGAGAGCGAAAAGCCCGCTAAAGGGGAAGCGGGCGCACATGGCGGAAAAGAAGAGAAGAAACCGGTCGCTCGCCCAAAATTTGAAAACCTTACGGTCAACATTGCCGGCACCCAAGGCACGCGGTATTTGAAGGTCACTTTCAACGTGGTCGGCAAAAATGATTCCGCCAACAGCAAGATCGATCAGAAAAATACCGAGTTAATTGACGTTTCGCTGACCATCCTTTCGAGCCTCACGTTGCCCGAGCTTGACGATCCGAGCAGCAAGTCAGTCGTGCGTGGCCGTCTTTTGGCTGCTTTCAACGAATTGCTCAAAGCCCCGTTGGTTGAGCAGGTGTATTTCTCTGATTTTGTGGTGCAGTAATGACCGCGGAACCCCAGACTGAGGCCGCTGGCGAGGTCGCACGGCTGGACTGCTCCGGCAACCGAGTGGTCGCCGCCGCCTATCCGGCGGTGCGCAACTACGACTTCCGCAATCCGGTGATGCTCACGGAGTCGCAGTTGGCGGAGCTAAGTGAATTGCAAACCCAGTTCGCCCGCCAACTCGCGACACGGCTCTCGCTCATGCTCAAGTTAGAGTGTGTGTTGGGAAAAGTTGCATTCGCTGAGGCCAGTTTTGCTCAATTCCGCAGCCAGATTTCTGAACGCTCTTACAATTGCACATTTAAGGCGGAGCCTTTGCGGGGCTTAGGGCAGATCACGCTGCCGGCCTCGCTCGCCTCGACGGTGGTGGATCGACTTTTAGGGGGTCCTGGACTCACTCAGACCCTGGAGCGGGAACTGACTGAAATCGAGTGCGCGCTACTGGACGATATGATGCTCCAGGTGATTGAAGAGTGGTTTAAGCAGTGGGGCTACGAAATGCCTTTGCAACCGCTGATACTTGGCGGCCAGCGCACCTCGGGAGTGACGCAAGGGTTTTCCAAAACTGCATCCTATGTTATTCTTAGTATTGAGATGACGCTGGGTGGGGCTACCGGGCCGATGTGCTTGTGTGTGCCCGAAGTCATGGTCGAGCCGCTGTTGCGCGCGTTCCATAGTCACCAAGAAAAGATGCAGCCTGAAAAACCTAATGCCCATCAGCCTCATTGGCATCCGGCGTTTGAGGAGGTCCTGGTTCCGATCACGGCGCATTGGAACGCGTTCACGCTTTCGCTCGGCGAACTCTCCAACTTGGAGATCGGATCCGTGCTGCCCCTGCCCATGAGTATTTTAGAGCAGACTAGCATTGTCGTTGGTGCAGAGGAGAAATTTATCGGCACCATCGGCATAGAAGGCGAGCGTATCGCTGTTTCGATAACCTCAGCGCTGAGCTGAACTTTTCACCTTACCTATCATGGATAACAAATCTCTCGATCTCGTTTTGGACATCAAGGTGAACGTCACCGTACAATTAGGCTCCTGTGAATTGCCGATGCGCGAAGTGCTAGCCCTCGCTCCCGGCACCATTTTGCAATTGGCGCAAAAAGCCAATGAGCCGGTTTCTTTGCATGTGAACCAGAAATTGGTCGCTCGGGGCGAGGTTGTGCTCGTCGGTGACAGTTTCGGGATTCGGGTCAGTGAATTTGTGGGTCGCGTCAAATGAGCCGCCTTAATTTTTCAATTTCAGGCCTCCGCAAGTGTGGCCTCGTTTTGGGTCTGCTCGGATTTCTTTCGAGTGGACTCCTGTGGGCGGCCAATGATGCGCCGCGCTCCGCCAACACGGTGATCTTTCCGCAGCCGAGCGAGCCCAGCGCGGCGCGTGCTTCTAGCACGCCCTCCAGCGCTTATTTTGTTTTCGCTTTAGTGTGCATTGGAGGGGGAGCGTGGCTTTGGTTCCGCGCGAAAGGGAAGGGGCGTGGTTTGAGTAGCGTCTCGACTGAAATCTCGATCGATGAGACCCGTCCGCTGGGTAACCGGCAGTACCTTGTGCTTACCTCCTGCCGTGGCCGTTCCTTTTTGGTTGGGGTTAGCCAAGGCCGGATTGATCTGATTTCAGAAGTTCCCTCCTCCGAAACGGCACCATGAATATGACCTGGCTTGGGCGCCTGCATGTGCCGACATTACTTTTATTTACCGCTTTATTTGTAAGCTCGGGTTCCCTCGTGGCCCAGACAAACCCGCCGATCATCAACTTGGCTCCGCCCGCGGCGGGAGCGACTACCGCGGCAGCGACTACGACCCCGGCTCCATGGAAATTGGCCGTCAATTTAGAGGGTGCAGAAAAACCCGGAGAAATCAGTGTCGGCTTACAAATCGTGGTCGTCATGACGCTACTTTCACTGGCGCCTACGCTGGTGATGCTGATGACGAGTTTCACGCGGATTGTGGTCGTCTTAGGATTTCTAAGAACGGCGATGGGTTTACCCAACGCTCCTTCCAATCAAATCATTACGGGCCTAGCGTTGTTTCTCACGCTCTTTGTGATGGGGCCCACCTTTGAGCGGGTGAACACGGACGCCTTGCAGCCTTATTTGACTGGTAAACTTGCATCCGGACCGGCACTTGAAGCGGCGAGTGAGCCGGTCAAGGGCTTCATGTTAAAGCAAACCCGTACGCGGGACATTGAGTTCTTTTTGAAATTGGGCCGGTTTCCGCCCACTAAGGTGCAGGATTTGCCCCTACGGGTGGTGGTACCGGCCTTTGTGATCAGTGAACTACAAACCTCTTTTCAGATGGGATTTTTCCTCTTCCTCCCGTTTTTGGTGATCGATCTGTTGGTTTCAACGATCCTGATGTCATTGGGGATGATGATGATGCCCCCTGCTGTGGTGGCGCTGCCTTTCAAGTTGCTCCTGTTCGTACTCGTGGATGGTTGGCAATTGGTGGTGAAAAGTCTGGTGGAAAGTTTTAACGTATAAAGGCTATGACTCCTGAAGCTGCGATCGATATTTTAAAAGAAGTGATTGTCTTTGCGATGATGGTGTGCAGCCCCTTTCTCATTGGGTTGTTGTTGGTGGGTTTGATCACGAGTATTTTCCAATCGGCCACGAGTATCCAAGAGCAGACCCTTACGTTTGGCCCCAAGCTAGTGGCGGGCGGGGCGCTCTTTGTTTTGCTCGCTCCCTGGTTAGTGAGGGTGATGAGCGAGTTCACCATTGGCTGTTTTGCGCGAATGGCTAACTTGGGCAATTGAGGGTAGAAGGATTTCCTCATGCTTTTGTGGATCATCGCATGGGTTTTGATTAGTGTGCGCTCCTTGGGGGTGATTGCCTCCTTGCCCACTCCCGGTGGGGGTAATCTCCCGGGCCGTATCCGTGTGGCGCTTAGCTTGCTCTTGGCCGTGCTACTGGTTGGGGTGGTGCCTTTACCGGTTGAACTGGAGCGGGCGGAGTGGACTCGGTTAGCCATGGCGGCGATGAGTGAAGTGTTAGTCGGCTTCGCGATGGGTCTAGTGGTCCGGGCGGCCTTTTCGATTACGGCCTTAGGGGGACGTTTGATCTCCAATGAAATCGGACTTAATTCTCCGCCTGGCTTCGATGTGCCGATACCGGCGCAGGAGCCTTTGCCAACTTTGATTACAGCCTTTGCGGGGGTGATGTTTTTTAGTACGGGCGTGCACCTAGACATGGTGGCGGCGTTCGCGCGCAGCTTTGATTTTTCGCCGCTGGGCTCCTATATGCTCACGGCGGTCGCGCTGGAACGCATGATCAAGGTCACGTCTAATATTTTAGCCGTCGGACTGCGGATTGCGGCGCCGTTTATTGCGCTTAGTTTTATTATTAATTTGGCGTTTAGTATTTTAGGTAAAGCGGTACCGCGTATGAACGTGTTTATTGCGAGTATTTCCGTGCGGCTGTGGGGAGGGCTCTTGCTGCTGTCGGGCTTTGGTGCGCTGCTCTTGCGTAATTTGGATCCGCTGTGGCAGACCCTGCGCTTGGACATGCTTGAAGTGAGTTTGCGGGCCGTGGGACCTTGAGGCCTGAGGGGTAAAAAGTGCCGCTTAAGCGGCGGGGTTTTAAGGCGCTTTTAAAAATTAATTTATTCATAAAATCATAGTAGTGATTACTTTAATTATGATTTTATAAAGTGGCGTTTAAGCTGCTGTATGGTGCCTTAGTGAGCGCAGAAGATCAAGATTCAAAAACAGAAGCACCCTCGGCCAAGCGGCTGGCGGAAGCCCTTTCGAAGGGGCAATTTGCGCGCGCCCCTGAGCTCACCCTAGTTTTCACCTTAGGCGCGGCCTTATTTAGCTTAGGTTTGGCGGCGCGGGAAGCGGCGGATAAAATTGCCCAGCTCTCAATTGCCATTTTCGGTCGCTTGGGTGAGTTGCGCGTGCAGGGCGACGAAGTCCCGCCAGTGGCGGTGCTCGCCATGACGACTTTTGTCTCCATTGCGTTGCCGGTGGTGTTAGCCACGGCGTTTGCGGCAATTTTAGCCGGAGGGATGCAAAGTGGGTTTCAGCTCACTCCGGAGGCGATGGCGTTCAACTTTGACCGCTTTGACCCGATTGCTGGCCTAGGTCGTATTTTTTCTGGAAAAGTTTTGGTCACCGCCTCCCTCGATTTGCTGAAAGTTTTGGCGGTCTTCGCGTGTTTGGCCGCCGCGGCTTCGAAGATTTTTACCGACATTATTTTCTCTGCCCCGGTGGAGACTTTGTACCTCGCTAATTTTATGCACAGTACGGCGATGTCGCTGATGTGGCGATTTTTAGGGGCGATCGCCGTGATTGCAGCACTGAGCTACGCTTACGAACTTTACAAGGCGAATCAGGAGCTCATGATGTCGCGCCAAGAACTTAAAGATGAGCGTTCGCAGACCGACGGTAACCCCCTAGTGAAGGCGGCGATGCGTCGTCTGGCCCGTCGTCTTTTGCAAAAAAAGATGATGGATGCGGTCCCGACGGCCGATGTGATCGTCGCCAACCCGACTCACTTTGCGATCGCGCTGCGCTACGAGCGAGGTGCGGACATGGCGCCGGTGATCGTGGCCAAAGGCGAGGATCGCCACGCGCTCCGAATCAAAGAATTGGCGGCGCAGCACGGAGTGCCGATCGTGGAAAATCGCCCAGTTGCCCGCCTGCTTTATGCGACGGGTAAGGTGGGCCAGCCGATTCCCCAGGATATGTTTGAGGCGGTCGCTGAGATTCTAGCCTTCGTCTACCGAACCTACCGTTATTATTATTTCACCCTGCCAAGCCGCCGTGCGGCCGCGGTTTCACCCTAGTTTTAAATGGCATCAGCTGTTTCACTTCCCGCTAGGACCTTCACCAGCCAACTTTTGGGCCGCGCTGACTTGCTGTTCACCGCCGGCTTGTTTGGTACGATCATGCTGTTGGTTTTGCCCGTGCCATCGATGGTGATGGATTTGTTATTAGCCCTGAGTGTCTCCAGCTCGCTACTGATCATGTTGATCGTGATCTATGTGAAGCAACCGGTCGAATTTTCGGCGTTTCCGACGGTGCTGTTGGGTCTGACTCTTTTTCGACTGGCTTTAAATATTTGCTCCACTCGCTTGGTGCTAACGAGGGGAGAGGCAGGTCACATTATTGACGCATTCGGCAAGATCGTAATCCAAGGCAATTACGTCGTCGGCTTTGTCGTTTTCCTGATCTTGGTGGTGATCAATTTCGTGGTGATCACCAAGGGCGCGGGTCGGATTGCCGAGGTGTCCGCTCGCTTCACCTTGGATGCCTTGCCGGGCAAGCAAATGGCGATTGATGCGGAGCTGAATGCGGGGGCGATCGATGAACCGACGGCGACGGCCCGTCGGCTTAAATTACAACGTGAGGCGGACTTTTATGGTGCAATGGACGGCTCCTCGAAGTTCGTGCGAGGCGAGGCGGTTGCCGGTATTCTGATCACCTTGGTTAATATTTTGGGCGGCTTCATGATTGGGGTCCTGCAGATGGATTTGACTCTGATGGAGGCCTTGCAGAAATTTACGTTATTGTCGATTGGTGACGGTTTAGTGACTCAAATTCCAGCCTTAGTGATATCGGTGGCGGCGGGTTTGCTGGTCACCCGCGCGGCTGACAACGGTGATTTAGGCCAACAGGTAGGGGGTCAGTTGGTGCGGTATCCCATCGCCCTCAAAATTGTGGGCGCATTGATGGTGATTATGAGCCTTATGCCGGGCTTACCGTTTCTGCCGCTCGCGGTGATGGGTGGATTTTTTCTTTATATCGGTTTCAAGCTACCTGCCGTAGTTACCGAGGTGGAGCCAATGGTTAAGAGTGCGGCCGAAAAAGCCAAGGAGAAGGAAGCCGCTCCGCCCAAGAGTGGATCGGTGGAAGAGGTGCGTCGCCTGATTGACGTCGATGTCTTCGCCGTGGAGGTCGGCTTTGGTTTAGTGGGGTTGGCTGACCAAAAACAGGGCGGCGATTTGCCCTCCAGAATTACCGGGGTGCGCAAGACCCTTGCCCGGGAGTTGGGCGTGATTGTTCCGCAGGTGGCCGTGCGGGATAATCTGGAATTGGCGAGCGGCGAATATCGTTTTCTGTTGCGGGGACGTCAGGTAGGTCGCGGCTCTTTGATGATGGGACGTTGGATGGCGATGAATGTCTCGGGGAGTCGGGTACAATTGCGCGGTATTGCCTGTCAGGAACCGGTCTTCGGGCTGGCTGCGGTCTGGATCGAAGAAGCCGAAAAGAAGAATGCCGAGATCAACGGTTACTCGGTGGTCGATTGTGCTTCGATCATTGTGACGCATCTTTCTGAGATCTTGAAGACTCACGCCCACTTCCTGCTAGGACGTCAGGATGTGCAGGCTTTGATCGATCACGTGAAGCAATCACACCCGGCGCTGGTCAGCGAATTGCTGCCGGATCTGGTTAACCTCGGTATCATTCAGCGGGTGTTGCAGAACTTATTGCGCGAAAGCGTACCGATTCTCAATCTGCCCCTGATTTTGGAGGGCATCGCGGACTATGCGAGTTTGAGTAAGAATCCAGATGATCTGAGCGAGCTGGTGCGGCGGCGCTTGGGCCCCTATTTTGTGCCCCTGATTGAGTCGGCCCCAGGTACGGTGCGGGCCTTGACCTTGGACCCACGTTTAGAAAAAGAGTTAGCCACCAAAATTCACCGTACGGCAGCGGATTTCGGTCTGGCGTTGGATCCCAACTTGAGTGCCCACCTCTTGGAAGCAATCAATGCTAAGCAGGCGCAGTTTACGTCTACTGGAAATGCGCTGTGCATTGTGGTCGGCGCCGAACTGCGTCTGGCACTGAGACGCTTCTTGGAGACCACCTTCCCGCGCCTGACCGTGGTGTCGTTCCAAGAAATACCCGGTACTTACCAAATCGAAAATGCGGGTATAATTGCCGCTCTCCCTGAGCCGCAGCGGGTCGCCGCCTAACTCTATGGCAACCTTGACTGCCCGAACGCCGAAACCTGGCACCTACCGGTTCATTGTCCGCTCGGTTAATGAAGCGGTCTCGGTCTTGAAATCGCAACTTGGGCCGGATGCGCACGTGCTTTCGGTGCGTCCCTTCCGCCAATCCTTCATCAAACGTATTTTCGTTGGGGCTAAGCTTGAGGTGGTGGCGCAACTGGCCGCACCCACGCCCGTACTTGAGCCTGCGCTCGCCCTGCCGGTGCCCGGGCTCCTGAGCGCCACTTACCAGTCGAAGGAGCCGGCGCCGCGCTCCCGTCAGCCGGTCGATTTGCGCTCAGCTTTAAAAGGGGCGGGGTTTTCCGAACAGGTTTTGTGGCGAGTGGAATCGGAGCGTCGTTGGTCGATCTCGGCGGAAAAGCCCCTGGGCGACGCCATCGCGGATTTTGTGGGGGAGTTGCGGCAGTTAGTGGATTCGTTTCCGGCGAAGCCTCTCTCTAGTCGGGTGGTCTTTATCGGCAATTCACATGCGGATAAGTCCCTCGCTCTGGGGCAGTGGCTCACCTGGGAAGTGTTTAAACAGGGGACTAAGTGCCGCGTGTGTCACGTGGAGTTTAGCCGGCCCAATCCCTGTTTGGAGCTAGAGGTGTTTTGCGAAGCGGTGGGGGTCGGCCTGTCGCATTACTCTAGGGAGGTCTCGTCTGATCAAGATGGGGTCCGGGTGTATTGGGATGTGCCTTGTGTCGGCCCCGGCGCGGGCGAGGAAACGCAGCAGCTTAAAGAACTGCTGAAAAAACAGGCAATTGAGACGCGCGTGTTGATTTTAAATGCCGCTTATGAAATCGAAAGCATGCGTTCTGGAGTCGCTTTGGGGCGGTCCCTGGGGGCAACGCATATTGTTTTAACTCATACAGATGAAGCCAAAGACGTGGGAAAATTATGGGAAATTTTACTGGAGGCAGAAATGCGCCCGCTTTTCTTCTCGCATGACGGCAACTTGCTTGGCCCCATCGGGGTCGACCCGCTCGATCTGTTGTATAACAAAACTCTAGGAAAGAGCTGATCCGCATGCGTTACATTTTTTTGATCTTTGGGTTCGCCTTCTTCACGATGGTGTTCGTCGTTGGCCTCTGGGCTGAGCGAACCTTCGCGTTGGTGGTGCGTGACGCCTGCATTAGTGCGGTGGTGGGTGGGCTGGCGGGTCAGTGGTTTTGGAATCACGTTATCGATGCGGCGCGGATGACGCTGGCGACTAAACGGGCTGCGCAAGAGGCTGCGCTCAAAGCCAGCCGACAAAAAAAAGCCGAGGCTACGGCTCCCGTGGCCAAGGCCAAAAAATGAACCCGCTGACTGACTTGGCTTAAAACCATGGATACCTTTCCCTCCCCTTCAAACCCGCCTACGCCGATGCCTCCGTTGGCTTACAAAGCGTACCAGCAGACGACTGGAGTCTCCACGGTTTTAGTTGAAGAACATTTGCCCTTGGTGCGCCAGGTCGTGGGTCGGATCAAAATGAGTTTACCGCCGCACATCGATGCGGATGATTTGCATTCGGTGGGTGTGATTGGCTTGATTGCCGCCTCTCAGCGCTATGTGCCCCAGGAGGGAAGAACCTTCGCCGGTTATGCCTACACTAAGATTCGGGGCGCTATCTTGGATGAACTGCGCAGACTGGATTGGTGTCCGCGTCGTACGCGGGCTAAAGCGCGTAAATTAAAAGACGCGATCGCTGAACTGGAGCAAAAACACCAGCGTGCGGTTACCGATGAAGAGATTCAGCAACACCTGCAACTTTCCGCCGCCGAGTATGCGGTCTGGCTCCAAGAATCTAGCCCGGCTACTTTCATTAATATCGATGCCTCTTCCCAAGATGACGGCAAGGGCCCGGCCTTTCACGAGACGATCGCGGATGAAAATTTGGAGCCCGTCTCGGCGGGCTTGGAGCGAGCGGAGTTATGGCGTTTGGTGGCTGACCGGATTGAGTCGCTGCCTGACACCCAGCGAAAAGTGCTCGCGCTCTACCATTTTGAAGGGTTGCGGCTCGCTGAAATCGCGGAGGCGATGGATTTAACCGAAGCCCGAATTAGCCAAATTCACACGCAGGCGATTCTGGCGTTGCGTAGTTTTGTAGAACGTAATCAAAACAAATAATTTTATATCATGCTCATCATCGTTGGAATACTACTTGTACTGGCGTGTACCGCACTGTCTTTTGTTTGGGAGTCCGCTTTCGATTTCAGTCGCTTGTCACTGCTATTTCATATTGCCGAATTGGTGGCGATATTTGGTATCACTATGGGGGCTGTTCTCATCGCTACGCCTGCGCATGTTTTGAAGGAGACTTTGGCCAAGATTATCGCGGTAATGACCGGTAAAACACTGGGTCAGGCGCACTATTTCGAATTAATCGGCGCTTTGTATGAACTTTTTCAGACGGGCCGTAAAAGCGGGTTGCTCGCCTTGGAAGAGCACGTTTCTGCTCCTACGCAAAGTGCTATATTTAAAAAATACCCTACGCTGCTAGCGGCTCCTGATCGCTTAGCTTTTATCGTCGATTCTTTGAAGCCTCTGGTGGATGGCCGCATTAAACCCGATCAACTCGAAGGGGTCATCGAGATGGACATCAATACGAAGACGCGCGAGGCGGACCATTGCGCGCACGTCTTAAACTTCGCCGGCGACTCATTGCCTGGTATCGGTATTGTGGCCGCGGTGATGGGTATCATTAACACGATGGCCATTATTGACCAGGGAACGGAGGCCGTGGCCTCGCACATGGCGGCTGCGTTATCTGGCACCATGTTGGGGGTGTTTGCGGCCTACGGTTTCGCCAATCCGATGGCCAGTAGTATCCGGAGTTTGAACGAAGGTTATATCCAGTACTTGCGTTGCACTAAAATCGCGGTGGTCGCTTTCGCCAAAGGAATGGCGCCTCTAACGGCCGCAGAATTGGCGCGCCGTTCTTTGGACCACTCGGTCCAGCCATCGGCTGAAGCGCTGGAGAATGCCTTGCGCGGTGGCGCTCCCGCTAAATAAGCAATCTTTAACTCTTTAACCATTATGGCTGGACACGGCGGCGGAGCATGGAAAGTGGCCTTTGCGGACTTCATGACCGCAATGATGGCTTTCTTTTTGGTGATGTGGATTCTCGCCCAAAAGCCAGAGATGTTGGTTGGAACGGCCAAGTATTTTAAAGATCCGCCCAAAATCCGCATGCCCTGGAACACTGGGGTATTGAAGGACCAGGCCAAAGAAGCGACCGTGCGAGACATCAACGCCAAGACCGCTTCGCAGAGTTCGGCTAAGGCTGCCGCCTCCGCCGAGCAGAAAAACCTCAATGCGATCGCCATGGGCTTTTACGGTATGATCAACGTCAAATCGGATGATCCCAATCGCCCGGTTGATGTGGTGGTATCCAATGACGGGGTTTTGATCACCCTTTACGATCGCACCCGAAAGCCGCTTTTCCAATCAGAGGCTTCGGCTGAACTTTCGACTTGGGGCGACTTTGTTTTTCAAAATGTAGCCTGGTTGGCGGATCGCCACGCATTTCGCGTTTCGATCGAAGGACACACGCGCAAAGGCCTGACGATGCTTTCCACGGCTTATTCGGCGTGGGAACTTTCGGCTGACCGCGCCAACAACGTACGCCGTCACATGGCCAACGTGGCGGTGGCTCCCGAACAATTTGAGCGCGTGACCTCATTTGGGGACACGCGACCCGCCAAGTCGGGCCAAGCGGATCCAGAATTTGATCATCGGGTCGAAATAAAACTGTCGCTTGGAAATCGAAAGCCGACTGAAGCCGTGTTGGACTTAAAGATCGAACCACCAAAATTATGAAGTCATTTTTATCAGGGCGAACCGGATCAGGACTCCCGGATGCTCCGAGTTCAGTCGAGTCAGAGGTTGTTTCGGGCTTATCTTTACTGTCCACGGTCATTCCCGTTCAACCCCTGACCAAAGCAGGGGCTTCCTCGGTCAATTGCGTGCGCGAAGGGGGTGTGATCAAGAAATTAATCGTCACCTGTGAATGCGGCAAAACCGTACAGATTGACTGTGAATACAACACAGGCGCGGTCTAAGGACCGATTGCATGATCAGTTTAAAGCAGATGACGCAGTTGGCCGCGTCTTCTACCGAGGTGTGGCGGATATTGCAACTCGACCTCACTAAAGACTGGGTGGCAGCACCGGGTGATCTCAAAAACAACCCAGAACGCCCAGCCGTACAACTTCAACGAGACCGCAAGTTGCTTTGGGATTTAACGTTTCGACTTAAAATCACGCTCGAAGACGAGGGTACGAATTCGGCGCTCAAGGCTAGAATGCTAGTGGATGGAGCGCGCAAACTGGAGACGCTTGACCTACAAATGTTGCCGGCGCGTGAAGACAAAAACCGACACGCTCAGCTAGTGAAGGATTATCAAATCGGTTTTGATTCAATCTGCGCAGTTTTAGATGAAGAGGGCAGCGAGTCGCTGATCGAAACGTTTAATTACCCCGAGCATGTCCTAGCGCTCGCCGAATACGCTCAATTACGACGTGAACACACTGGGCTCGAGTCACGGGGCGCGGCGCTGGAAAAAATAATTGAAGAGGCGTTGGAGGAATCGGCTGACGCCGAACACGACTGCGCCTGCGTCGAGGCTTTCTTGGGCAGGCGTAATGCACACGGGGGCATCGTGATTGCTTCTAGCTTGCTTTTAGCGGCCGTATTTTTCTTCAAAATTTTTCAATTTTTCACGTTAGTGGTTGGGTCATTAGGATTAATTTTGCTCTTGGTTGGGCTTTATTTTCGGCGTTCCCAATCCATTCTTTTCGACGCTTTTGAGGGAGGCCTAAAATTGAAGGTAAGTAGACTTAATCCTAGTGGCTTTAGAGCGATTCGGGAGCGGCTAGTTAAAGCTCAAGAAAACTTGAAGGTGCTTAAATTGCGCATGGACGTGATTAGCGATGAGCTGAAAATTATTAAGGCCAAATTGGCTAAGGTGGTGGCGCTGGAGCGGTCGTGGCCAAGTTTGACCGATTCAGAAATAGACAAAAGCGTCCAAATGATGACGGAACGCTGTCAGCAGTTCTTCGGTGAGTCGGGGGCGCGTTTAATTCTTCAGAACAAACTTGAAATTACTTTATTATAATTGGGCCCACAAGGGATTATCGATATAATATAAAAGCGGTATAACGTTCTTAAATTATTTTTAATTAGATACTAAAAATCCGGCGCTTGTGCTTTAGTATTTAGTTTTATAGACTTCAATTTTAATCCCTTGGGCCGAGTCGATATTTATTTTTTATATTATTATGATCCATGCTTTGCACTCTCCTGGTTCTACCACTTGTGTGGTCTTGGGTGGATTCATGAGTGATTGGACTGGCGAATTAAGTCGTTACAGCCACATTTTATGGTGCATAGATGCCAAGGATTTTGTTCCCTGTAGTAATCAATCGAATCGCGCAAAAATTCGCATCTTAATTATTGGAAATAATAACTTAGATTTTATTTCAATGGTGGAGGAATTTGTCCAAAAAAATGGGCGTAGCCTTCCCTGTATATTCGTCCACGAGCAAGTGCTTGAGCACGCTAGCGAGTCTTATCTTTCAGCGCTCACTGATATTCAGTCGGTTTTTG
>Ga0136642_1000314_pt1 | contig 27427 bp, 26 predicted proteins | sample LowCatLa1302831Y_FD_115313 | JGI IMG/M metagenome (GOLD analysis project Ga0136642, IMG submission 115313) | Freshwater microbial communities from Lower Cathedral Lake, Yosemite National Park, California, USA - 13028-31Y | ecosystem: Environmental > Aquatic > Freshwater > Lake ... | reverse complement strand
TAAATCTGATGCCTCAGATGTAATGAATAAATTAGTTTCTGAACTAAAATCACCAAAGAATTCTGGTGATGTAACAGAATTACTTATTGGAAAGAAATATATTGATCAGGCGGGCTGGACAAAACTCAATACACACGAGGTTGCCGAAGGTGAAAAAGCAGGGAAGCCTCGACGTAAAGTGGTTTCGCACGCTCAAGCACGTGAGATATCAGGGATTTAAAATAGGAAAGCTTTATAAGCGCTGATAGGTTTTGCCCATGGAAATTTCAGAGATGCTCGCAAAGTTAACCCTTGAAGAAAAAGTTTCATTACTTTCGGGACAGGATTTTTGGTCAACAACACCACTGCCATCAATTGGTTTACGCAGCATGGTTGTTTCCGATGGTCCTTCTGGTGTGCGCGGTCCTATCTGGGATGAGCGCGATCCTTCATTGAGTTTGCCATCAGCAACTGCAATTGCATCAACGTGGGATACCGAACTTCTTAAAGAAGTTGGGCGCGTTATGGCATTTGAAGCTCGCCGTAAGGGCGTCGATGTTGTGCTTGGACCAACCATAAATTTACATCGCTCACCACTGGGTGGTCGTCACTTCGAATGCTTCTCTGAAGATCCATATTTGAGTGGAAAACTTGCAGCAGGTTTTGTTCAGGGAATTCAAGCTAAGGGTGTGGGTGCAACACTCAAGCATTATGTTGCAAATGATTCAGAGACTGAGCGTTACACACTCAATGTAATCGTAAGTGAAAAAACTTTGCGCGAGCTCTACCTCAAAGCTTTTGAAATTGCGATTGAAGATTCAAAACCTTGGCTCGTCATGTCGGCATATAACTCAGTCAATGGCAACACAATGACTGAAAATTCATTACTAGATGAGCCACTCAAAGGTGAATGGAAATTTGATGGCGTTGTAATTTCTGATTGGACAGCTGTTCGCACAACTGTTGAAGCAGGTAATGCATCTAATGATTTAGCAATGCCTGGTCCATTTACGCCATGGGGCGCCGCACTTGTTGCCGCTGTCAATAAAGGTAAAGTTTCAATGGCGGCTATTGATGCAAAAGTTGAACGTCTATTGCTTATGGCGCAGCGCGTAGGTGGATTTGGCCCTGCTCCAAAACCAGAAAACCTCAGTGAAGAATTTATTCTCAACTTCGCTCGAAAAGCTTCAGCTGCAGGCGCGGTCTTGCTCAAAAATGAAGGTGCTCTGCCGCTGGCTAAAGAAGTATCGATTGTAGTTATAGGTGGACATGCAGCTATGGGTCGCGAGCAAGGTGGCGGAAGTGCAACAGTTGTTCCAGTAGAAGTTATCACTCCACTTGCAGGAATAACGGCGGCAAGTAAGGCAACGATTTCCTATGCCATGGGTGTTGAAGCCGATAGCAAGTTGACCCGTTTCGGAGCGCTTAATGCGATCAATCCCGCAACTAAGAAGCCAGGAATGCTTGTTGAAGCATTCGATGAGAATGGCGAGCTCACCCATAGCGAAGAACGCTATGCCGGACACCTCAATTGGATGGCTGTTGATTGGGTATTTAGAACTAAGAAACTCAAAGTTTCGCTTATTTACACACCGCAAGAAGATGGAAAACATCAATTTGGTGTGGGTTACGTCGGACTTGTAACCATTACACAAGATGGAAAAACAATTCTTGACACTGATGTCTTGCCAGATACCGACGATATCGGCGGCGCAATTCTCAATCCACCTGAGGCACGAGTAGAACGTGAACTTAAAGAAGGTGTTCCAACCGAACTTGTGTTCGAATTTGAAACAGGCGGCCTAGGAATTCCCGTTATTGCTTGCATTGTTGGACTTAAGACTCCAACTGGAACAATGCAAGAAGAACAAAACAAAGCTGTTGCAATTGCAAAAACTAGTGATGTTTCAATCGTATTTGTTGGGACAACATCTGCAATCGAAAGTGAAGGCTTCGATAGAGCAAATCTAAAACTTCCAGAAGGTCAAGATGAACTTGTAAAAGCAGTTGCCGCGGTGAGTAAGAAAACAATTGTTGTAATCAATGCAGGTTCACCAATTCTGATGCCTTGGAAAAATGATGTAGATGCAATTCTTCTTACATGGTTTCCTGGACAACAAATGGGTAACGCGCTCGCAGATATTTTATTCGGTGATGCAGAACCTGGAGGACGACTACCAACTACATGGCCAGAAAAAGAATCAGATCTTCCGGTTCGCGATGTAACACCAGTAAACGGAATTCTTGAATACAAAGAAGGAAGTGATATTGGTTATCGTGCATGGATTAAGTCTGGGAATAAACCATCGTATGCATTTGGTTACGGACTTGGTTACACGACGTGGAAGAAAGAAATGCTCTCAAACCAATGGAAAAATGGTCTAGAGCTCGAAATATCGCTTAGAAATAGTGGAAGCCGAAGTGGATCCGATGTTGTACAGATTTATGGAGCACCGGACTCTGATGTAAATAATAAGAAATTATTGGGATTCGCAAAAGTGTTTGCCAATGCAGGAGAAAAGAAGTCAGTAAGTATTTCTGTTGCTCCACATTCATTTGATTTCTGGGAATCGGCATGGGTTCGTAAAACAGGTACGTGGAAAATTTGGGTAGCCTCAAACGCACTTGATGAATCCCTTACATTTACTACAGAAATCCAATAAATAAAGGCAAAATTGGGCTCCTTGAGAAAAACAGGTAGGATTCACAGGCTCAACAAAACTAAATAGGCGCGCGTAGCTCAACGGATAGAGCATCTGACTACGGATCAGAAGGTTAGGGGTTCGAATCCCTTCGCGCGCACGAGATAAGCCTTTCGGTGCCTTTCACACTGGAGGGCTTTTCTTTTTAATGAATTAGAAGCCGACGTGAATGAATCTTACGTTTTGTCGATAAACCAGGTACGCCAAATTCCAATGCAAGTATTGTAAACAGGGATTCCTAATAGAAGAGCAGTCTCAATAATATTTGGGTTACTGCCATTTTTATCTGAGTATTGCCAGGAAAGAACTGTGAGATCTATGAGATAAAGAATCGTTAAGGGAAGAGTGATTTTTCTAAATTTTACGACTCGTACTAAATGTGGAAGCTTAAAATTAGTTAATTGCGAAATGCACAGAATTACCGAGAAAAAAAGCACTTGTTTTTCGGAAGCGTCTAAAATTAAAAATGTGGGTACCGCTAGGTTCCACACAGCAGGAAACCCATTGAACCAGTGATCCTCGGTTTCTAAGTCTGTACGTGCAAACCAGAGCGCTGATGATAAAAATATGGCTCCCGCAACTAAAACTTCGTAATGTTTTGGTAATAGACCCAAGCGAACAAGTAATGCAATCGGTACAACAACACAAGTCAAGTAATCAACAACCAAATCTAAAATATGGCCATCAATTCTTGCTGCATGAATTCTGACATCTAGTCTTCGCGCTATCGGACCGTCTAACCCATCGAGAATCTGGCAAGCAATAAGCCATAGAAGAGACGCTCTCAAATGCCCGTCAATAACTGCTTGTAGCGCTATTAGTCCCGCCACCGCTCCCGTTGCGGTCATAACATGGATTACGTAGCCAGCACGGCGTGACGTCGCGGGGGACAGGTTCGTAGTCATAGCGCCAAACTTTAGTGCAAAAGTGTCGAAACCCTTATTCTGTTGCACTATGAAGCGCTCATTAAATTTGGGATTCTTGCGCGAAAAACGGGTACAACAGCTTTGGATGTTGCTCGTTATCGCCTGGGTGTGTATTCGTGCGATTGTTATACGAGATGTTTTTGGTTCCTACGGGATGAATCCATGGGTCTATTTTGCGGTCGATTTAATTTCAGGAATTCCGTATGCAATTTATTCTGGAAGATTTGTTATCAATTTTCTGGATAAAGATTGGGATAAATCAAAGTGGAATGCGGCGATGACAGCTATTTATTTCTACATTCCAGATGTGTATGTGTTAGCCGCATCAAAAAATGTTCCCACGACACTAGTCATTGGATTTTTCATTTCAGTTCTCATTTTTTCAATATTTGCAGTAGTTGGGATACGCAAAAATATTAAGGAGAAGAAAAGCAAGAATTAACGGATTGTAAAGCCACCATCGACAACTAGGTCGGCACCATTGACCATGTCCGCGCCATCGGAGGCAAGAAAAATAACAGCGGCAGCAACTTCTTCTGGTTCAGCAAAGCGACCAAGTGGAATTTGTGCTTTATGTGCATCGCCTTTTTCACCGGCCCAGGCTTTCTTGCCTAATTCGGTGAGCACAACCGTAGGTGAAACAGAATTTACATTTATACCGCGGCCACCCCATTCGGAGGCAAGAACTTTTGTGACACCAAGAACTCCAAATTTTGACGCACAATAAGCGACATGATCTGTGAGTGCAACACTTGCAGCTTGTGATGCCAAATTGATGATCTTTCCTTTTCCAACCTTCAACATCTCTCGCCCAACACTTTGAGAAACAAAGAATGTTCCACTGAGGTTGACCGCAATTGTTTTATTCCAGTCTGACTCTTTTACAACTTCAGCGGGATCCAGGGCTACTATTCCTGCACTATTTACCAAGATATCAATGCGCCCATGTATTGAGATGATTTCTTTTACTGCCTTATCAATTGATTCAATATTAGTAACATCACACACATGCGCTGTTGAACCATTTTTGATGACAGATGCCACTTGTTGAGCAGATTCAATATTCATATCAACAACTGCGACTGTTACTCCTTTTTTCGCAAAACTTTCGCAGATTGCTTTACCTATTCCGGATGCACCACCTGTAACCAGAGCGATTCTTTTATCGAGTGGGAAATTCATATCGATGGCCATTGGTATCTCCAGCTTCTAAATAATGATATTTGAACGGGCAACTCTGGTAACTTTACTGGCAATCTGGAATACTTCAACCTAGGTTCTTTATCCTGGACGAATAGATTGGTTACACATTGCCATATGTATTGAATGATCCTGAAGATTTCGTTGATGAGGCTACCGAGGGTTTTGTAGCAGCACATGCTCATTTAGTGAGACGAGTGCAGGGTGGTGTTGTTCGAAATCAAGAGAAGACAAATGGACATGTTGCAGTTGTCATCGGGGGTGGATCAGGACATTACCCAGCATTTGCAGGAATTGTGGGTCCAGGATTAGCGCACGGCGCAGTGATGGGAAATGTATTTTCATCACCATCTACACAACGCGTACATAGTGTCTGTAAAGCCGCCGAATCTGGTGGCGGCGTTCTTCTAAGTTATGGTAATTACGCAGGCGACGTTATGAATTTTAATTTGGCGCAGTCACAACTCAACGCCGAAGGAATTCCTTGCAAAACTGTTCTCGTAACCGATGACATCATGAGTGCAAGCAAGGAAGAGTTTCATAAGCGCCGTGGTATTGCTGGAGACTTATTTGTTTTTAAGGTTGCAGCTGCGGCAGCAGAAGCGGGATATTCACTCGATGATGTTTATCGAGTAGCCGTTGAAGCGAATGAGCGAACTCGAACAATCGGTGTTGCTTTTTCTGGTTGTACCTTGCCTGGGAAAACTGAGCCATTATTTACAGTCCCTAAAGGGCGTATGGCTCTGGGATTAGGTATCCATGGAGAACCTGGACTTAGTGAGAGCGATATCCCAACATCGAAGGAATTGGCACTAGATCTTGTGACGCGACTACTTGAAGAGACTCCCGATTCATGTCGCAATGATTCAAATATTCGACTTTCGGTATTAGTCAATGGTCTAGGTGGCGTGAAATACGAAGAGCTATACGTTCTTTATAACAATATTTTTGCAATCCTCAAAGAAAAAAATATTGCAATTGTTGAACCTGAAGTAGGGGAACTCGTTACTAGCTTTGAAATGGCTGGAGCATCACTCACTTTCACTTGGCTCAACGATGAGCTAGAAGAGTTTTGGAAAAAACCTACATATACACCTGGTTATAAAAAAGGTGCCATGTCAGTGCACAGTGGAATCTCACAATCTGTTTCATCACGCGATGAGCGAAAAGAGATTTCTAAAGGTAGCGCTGAATCTCGTGATTGCGCCCTCAATATTGTAAAAATATTACAAATCATAGAAACAAAAACCTCACAACATTCAGATGAGTATGGTCAGCTAGATTCTTATGCTGGCGATGGAGATCATGGAATTGGTATGGCACGCGGAGCTCATGCTGCAGCTACTGCTGGAAAACAATATGGAGATGCAGGCGCTGGTGCTGGTTCCACTTTGGAAGCTGCAGCCGATTCTTGGTCGGATAAAGCGGGTGGAACTTCTGGAATTATTTGGGGAATCATTCTTCGCGAAATCGGAAAAGAATTTGGAGATACAAAGGCCCCAACAGTGGGTGTAGTAGCAAGCGCAATTCAAAAAGCTAGCGCTGAGATAACTAATTTTGGTAAAGCTCAACTTGGCGATAAAACACTTGTTGATGTACTTATTCCATTTTCTCAAAAATTATCGAGTGAAGCTGGAAGCTCGCTTGCTCAAGCATGGCGAAGTGCGAGCAATGTGGCAACACACGCTGCGGCGGAAACAGCGAACCTACTTCCTAAAATTGGTCGTGCCCGCCCACATGCAGAGAAAAGTCTGGGTCACCAAGATCCAGGTGCGGCTTCCCTTGCAATGATTATTGAAGCAATCGCTAATTTTTTGGAAGGTAAATAAAATGGCTAAGAAATTTCGAGTAGTAATTGGCTGCGATGATGCTGGATTTCAGTATAAAGAGATTTTGAAGAAGCAATTGGAAAACGATCCCAATGTTGAATCAGTTGTAGATGTTGGGGTCGATGCAGCGAGTAAAACTGCTTATCCAGATATTGCAATTAGTGCAGCCCAAATGATTGCTGATAATAAAGCAGATAGGGCACTTTTGATATGTGGCACCGGATTAGGTGTTGCGATTTCGGCGAATAAAGTAAAAGGAATACGCGCGGCAACAGCCCACGATAGTTATTCAGTTGAACGACTTGTCCTTAGTAATAATGCGCAAGTTCTTACCTTTGGTCAGCGTGTTATTGGTATTGAATTAGCTTCACGATTGGCACGTGAGTGGTTGACATATCATTTTGATGAAAGTTCAGCCTCTGCGCAGAAAGTCGCCATCATTACTGAATTTGAAAATAAAGATTAGTAAATGGCAGATAGCTCAACCAATCTTTTAATTGGCGTAAATCTCAAGATGTATATGGGCAAGGCCCAAACACTTTCGTGGATTGATTCTGTAATTGCAGGTATCGGTGATGTTTCAGGTAAAAAGATAGATTATTTTCTACTTCCTTCGGCGCCGTTGATTTCCGATTCCATCAGTAAGAAATCTGGGACTCAACTAAAAATTGGCGCTCAAAATATAAGTACCGAAGATTCTGGTTCCTTGACTGGAGAAATAAGCCCTCAGCTTCTCAAAGAAATTGGCTGTGTGTACGCATTGATTGGACACCATGAGAGACGATCATTGTTTGGTGAAAGCGACAAAATAATTTCACAAAAAATTCAAGCGAGTCTGAGAAATCGATTAATTCCAATTCTATGTATTGGTGAAATTAGTACTGATGTGAGTGATGCAAAAGTGGAGCTAAAACATCAAATTAGAGCGGCTCTCGAAAATGTTCAGACTGGCGAATCTTTAGTGATTGCATACGAGCCAACCTGGGCAATTGGAGCAGAAAATCCTGCATCAGATGGCCACATTAATGCAATGTGTTTGGTCATTCGTGAAGAAATGGCGAAGCTAAAAATTGAGAATTTTCGCCTTATCTACGGTGGTAGTGCGGGTAAAGGGCTCTTTGAAAAGATCGCGCCTACATGTGATGGATTGTTTCTAGGCCGTAGAGCCCACGACCCACTATCATTTTTAACAATAGTTCAAGAATGTAAATCAATTAGAGAAGCCACCAACTAGTAATGAAAGAGGATCAAGCATGAGCCCAACAATGAAGGCAGTTATATGTCACGGTCCTATGAATTATCAGTTAGAGGATGTAGAGATTCCAGTTCCGACTCAAGGTGAAGCACTTGTAAGAGTCGAAGCAGTAGGTATTTGTGCAAGTGATTTGAAGTGTTATCACGGGGCGTCAAAATTTTGGGGCGATGCAAATCGACCAGCATGGGCTGAGACTGAAGTAATTCCAGGCCATGAATTTGTTGGAGAGATTGCGCAAATTGATGAAGAAGCAAGTAAGCGTTGGGGAGTTGTAGTTGGCGATCGAGTTGTTGCCGAGCAGATAGTCCCTTGCGAAGAATGCCGTTATTGCAAGCGCGGTGAATATTGGATGTGTGCACCCCATGGAATGTTTGGTTTCAAAAGAAAAACTCCTGGCGCCATGGCCTCCTATATGGTTTTTTCAAAGCATTCTCGAGTTCACAAAATATCCAAAAACGTAAAACCAGCACATGCCGCCTACGCGGAGCCATTATCGTGCGCACTCCACGCTGTAGAACGCGCAAACATTAAAAATACAGATGTAGTTGTTGTTGCAGGGTGTGGTCCGATTGGCCTTGGAATGATTGCTGGCGCAGCAGTAAAGAAACCAGCAATCCTTATTGCTTTGGATCTCGATGATCGCAAATTAGCCGTTGCTAAAGAATGTGGTGCAACGCTCACTATAAATATTGACCGCGAAGATGCGGTTGAAATAGTAAAAGGTTTAACTGAAGGATATGGCGCAGATATCTACTTAGAAGGTACTGGTCATCCGAGTGCAGTTGCACAAGGTTTACAAATTTTGCGCAAACTCGGAACATTCGTTCTGTATAGCGTATTCAAGGAAGACGTCACTGTTGATTGGAGCATTATCAGCGATGATAAAGAGCTCGATGTTCTTGGTGCCCACCTTGGTCCACATTGCTGGCCAGCTGCAATTGCCATGATTGAATCTGGAAAATTGCCGTTGGATAAAATCTGTACCCATCAACTTCCTTTGGCGGATTTTCAAAAGGGTCTTGATATGGTTTCAGCAGGAGATCAATCAATTAAGGTTTCATTGATTCCCTAAAGATTTTATGGATAAAGCCCGCGCAATCTGTGGGCTTCAGCAACGCGCGCAACACCAATCATGTGAGCCGCTTCGCGCCATGAAACCTTCTTAGTGCGAGCCATCTCTTCAACTTCACGAAAAGTACGCATCATGATTTCATTGAGATTCAATTTTACTTCATCAGCTGTCCAGAAATAATTCTGTTTATCTTGAACCCATTCGAAGTAAGAAACAATTACACCACCAGAGTTTGCCAAGATATCTGGGACAACGAGGACACGATTCTCGTTCAGGATTGCATCGCCGCCAGGAGTAGTTGGGGCATTTGCACCTTCAACAATTACTTTCGCTTTAATACCTGAGGCATTTTTTTCTGTAATGGCATCAGCGAGTGCAGCAGGTATAAGTAGATCAACATCGAGATGTAGAAGTTCTTGTTGAGTAAGTCGATCAGTGCCAGGCACATTAAGATTGTTATTAGCTAAAAAGTGGTTCCACAGCTCACTCACGTTCTTGAATCCTGTAACTCCACCATTAACATCGCTCACAGCAACAATTTTTAGACCCAAATTTTCAAGTGCTAGTGCAGCCCAATAACCAACTTTTCCGAAACCTTGAATTGCAACAGTTGCACCCTTTGGATCAATACCTTTAATCCGCAGCGCTTCAATTGCAGAGATGGCAACACCATCACCAGTTGCAGAAGTTCTACCGAGTGAGCCACCAAGAACAATTGGTTTTCCTGTAACAACACCAGGAACTGCAAAGCCAGCGTTGACAGAATATGTATCCATCATCCACGCCATATTTCGTTCATCTGTTCCAACATCGGGTGCAGGGATGTCTCGTTCTGGTCCGATGATTGGCAAGATTTCGGATGTGTAGCGACGAGTGAGGCGTTCATTTTCACCAAGTGAAAGCGAATGCGCATCAACGGCAATTCCGCCCTTAGCCCCACCGTATGGAAGATTTGTCAGTGCACATTTCCACGTCATGAGCATTGCTAGAGCAACTGTCTCATCCATATCAATTGTTGGGTGAAAACGAACTCCACCCTTTGAAGGTCCTCGAGTTGTTGAATACTGAACACGAAAGCCTTTATACATTTCTACATTGCCGTTATCACGACGAAGCGGAACGGCAACTTCCAAAATACGACGCGGCGTTGAAAGTGTTTGCCAGTCATTTTCAGTTAGTTCTAATAATTCTACTGCACGACGTAATTGTGCTCGCGCAGTATCAAGTGCTGACTCCATTGTCATCTCAATTTCTTGAAAACTGTATTTTGTTTTAGCTGCGTAGCGCTTCCGCAAGACTGCGGAAATCTTCTACCAAAATATCAATCTCTTCTTGGCCGTGTGCCAAGCTGATCAACCATTGCTCGTCGAGTCCCGGAGGTGTAATTACACCGCGATTGAGCGACCAGAGCCATGAGAGCTCTGCGATTTTGAAATCAGTTGCTTTGTAATCGCGATAATTGCGCACTGGCGATGTTGACCAAGTGATGCAGCCTTTTACGCCAAAACCAACAGTGTGTGCTGGTAATTGATATTGCTCAATAATTTGGGTGATACGTGTCAGTGCCTGCATGTTGAGGGCTTCTGCTTTTGCAAGAGCTTCAACCGTACAGATTTTATCGACAGCACGTACACCGGCCATTGCTAGCGGATTACCGTTGAAAGTACCAAAGTGTGCAAGACGGCCATCGGCAACTGCATCCATGTACTTCTTCTTGCCACCAAAAGCTGCAAGTGGAACTCCGCCACCAATTGATTTAGCAAGTGTGATCAAATCTGGTTGGACACCAAGACGTTGTGCAGCGCCTTGTGGTCCAGCAGTAAGTCCAGTTTTTACTTCATCAAAAATAAGAATGATGTCGTAAATATCGCAGAGCTCGCGAACACCTTCAAGGTACCCAGCATCTGGGAGAACAATTGCAATATTTTCAAGAACTGGTTCCAGAATAAAGCAAGCAATGTTCTTTGCATATTCTTCAAATATTTTTTCGAGTGCAACAAGATTGTTGTAGGGAACTACGTAGACATCGCCAGGAACTGTTCCAGCATAAGCAACCGCATTAGGTGCTTGAGCATCGCCAGCCTCATCGAGTGATGGTTTTGCAGAAACCATAAGCGGATCAAATGATCCGTGGTATCCGCCTTCAATCTTTACAACGCCATTCTTTCCAGAATATGCGCGAGCTAAGCGAGTTGCATACATTGTTGCTTCGGTACCAGAGTTTGCAAAGCGAACTTGGTCAATCGCAAAGCGCTTACAGATACGTTCACCTGCATCGCGAGATATTGGTGATGGTGTAACGAAGAGCATTCCCTCTTTCAGGGAGGCTTCGATTTCGGCTACAACAACTGGGTTGAGGTGGCCAGCGAGCATTGCTCCAAAGCCCATTGATAAGTCGAGTAAGCGACGTCCATCGACATCAATCATCCATGCACCTTGTGCAGAGGCGATTGAGATTGGATATGGATCCCAATGTTGGAAGCTAGAAGGAACACCCAAGGGCATTGTCTTAAGCGCTAAGTTGCTCTCTTTTTCAGAAGCAAAAGTATTTTCTTTAAAGCGCGCCCATTCTTGATCTAACAAGGCCTGTATTTTTGTTACTGATAGCGGCTCGGATGTTACGGGTGTGGATCTAAACGTTTGCGCATGGTTAGCGTGGGTTTTCATTTTTTGCATTTTCGATTCCAAGGCTTTCCCAGAATCCCTAATGCCTTACTCCCTACAGAGTTTGTTACCACGTCAGTTTAGCAATTAATAACTTTAAAGCAAGCGCATTATTTTTTTATGCGTGTTTACGCGTGAAAAAGATGTCGTTTATTTCATAAAAAGTGCATTTAATCTTTTTGTTGTGAAAAATAATCCTATAGCAATCATTATTAAGAAATACATTGCATGGCCTAAAAGGGCTGTATTTATTTGCCCTAAGGTCAATCCACGGACTAAATGAATGGCTTGGGATAGTGGGAGTACTTTAATAATAAATTGCAACCAGCCTGGAAAAACAGATAACGGATAAAAAGATCCCGAAAATAAGAACATAGGTAACATAAATATATTAATTATTTCTAATTGCTGAAATGATTTCATATACGTTGTCAAAGCCATTCCAACTGAAGCAAATCCAAATGCAATCAATACCGCTGCGGGAATAGCCAGGATTCCCCACACACTTGGAATTAAGCCAAGAGGTGCAACAATGGCCATGAATGAAAGCGCATATAGAAAGCCTCGCAATAGGGCTAAACCAATCTCGCCAAGTGCAACATCGAGTGGACCAAGAGAAGTGGCAAGCATTCCGTGATAAATACGATCATGATTGAGTTTGAAAAATATGTTCATCGTTGAGTCGTAAATTGCGCCATTCATAGCACTCGTCGCTAACAGTGCCGGGGCGATGTAGGCGGCATAAGGAATACTCACACCACCGCTATCAATGTTGCCAATAAGTTTGCCCAAGCCGTAACCAAAAGCGAAAAGGTAAAGAACTGGTTCCACAAAGCCTGAAACAATTACCATCCAAGTTGCAGATTTGAAGGCGATATAGCCACGTTCAAAGATTGCCCTCGATCTTCCGGAGTAAACCCGTTCACCAAGTTTGCCTCTTCTTGCTTCGGCAATTGCAACCGCTGTACTTGTAATCATTTTGCTAACCTCTTTGTGAAAAGGCGCCTAGATAAAGTAACTCCAACGACTAGAAGAGAAAGAAGTATGGCGAAGTGCGTAATAGCCATATCTCGAGTCATTGCATGTCCGTAGGTAAGGTATCGACCAAGTTCTGTTGCATGCCACAGTGGTGAAATCCAACCAATCCAATGTAAATAAACGGGCATCGATGAAAGTGGATAAAAAGTTCCGGAGAAAAGAAAAAGAGGCATCACAATAAAACGATTAAAAATCACAAAAAATATATTGTCATCTTTTATTTGTGCGGCAATTGCTTGAGTAATCGAGCCGAATGCAACGCCCGCCATTACAGCGGTTGGAATTGCTAACCAGGCTTTACTAGATTCGAGAGCCCCAAATGCAAGCATGACAAACCAATAAATAACTACGGTTCCTACAACTCGAACGAATGAGGCTAAGAAAACCCCTGTTGCTATCTGATTTCCTGAGATAGGGGTTGCATTCATTCCAAAAAAATTCTTCCACCAATTAAAGCCTTCTAGTGTCGGGAAAGCAGACTCATCGATAGCACCTTGTATGGCAGAGGTAGCCAATAGCGCGGGTGCTAAGAATGTTAGATATTTAACGCCATCGATTCCTGCGGGGCCAGCATTTTTATCGATAAACGCTCCAACACCGACACCGATAGATAAAAGATAGAGAACGGGATTTGCCACCGCTATAGCCAAAATCATCCAGATCCATTTAAACATTGCAGTCAGGCGTGCTTGCGCTACATAGAGAGAGCCGCGAGAAATAATCTTTTTAGAATCGATGATTTCTAAAGATCCGCGGCGTAAATTATCTGCACTCATTAGTCAACAAGTGTTCTTCCCGTGAGCCGCAAGAAAACATCTTCTAGAGAAGATCGACGGACAAGTGATGTCTTGGGATGAAGCCCTGCGCTATAAATTTGTTCGAGCAAGACTTCGCCATCTTCGTGATAGAGCAGAATGCGATCAGGTAATTCTTCAATTCGCTCGCACATCTCGCGCAATTGATTAGCCATCACACTGTTGCGCTCTGAACCAAAGCGTATTTCCAATACTTCTTTAGTTGAATATTCCTTAATTAATAGTGCAGGGCTGCCTTCAGCCATAATTTTTCCTTTATCCATAACGATGAGGCGATCACACAGTTGTTCTGCTTCATCCATAAAGTGGGTTGTGATAATCAAAGTTACGCCTTGTTCTTTGAGGCGAAAAAGTCGATCCCATAAAATGTGCCGTGCTTGAGGATCGAGCCCTGTGGTTGGTTCATCCAACATCAATATTTCAGGCTCACTTACCAAGCCTCGTGCAATAGTGAGGCGACGCTTCATTCCGCCACTGAGGGATTCAACTTTTGCGTCACGTTTCTCTTCTAACTGTGCAAACTCAAGTAATTCTTCGATTTTTGTTTTTAGATATTTTCTTGATAAACCAAAGTATCGGCCGTAGATATATAAATTTTCGCTCACTGAAAGGTTCATATCTAAATTATCTTGTTGTGGGACGACGCCAAGGTGCGCGCGAATTTGTGGTCCAAATTTCTCAGGATCCATGCCAAGAATCGTGAGATCACCTGATGTGCGTTGGGAGGTCGCTCCAACAATGCGCATCGTTGTTGATTTACCTGCGCCGTTAGGCCCAAGAAGACCAAATGACTCACCTTTTGCAACATCAAAATCAATTGCGTCGACAGCAACAAACTCTCCAAATTTTTTAGTGAGTCCCCGAGCCGTTACAAGTGATGACGTCATTGTGAAAGTTTACCCTTTGTAGTGATGAGCCATCTCACCTAATGATTTATCTAAAAGGTCAATTCCTAATTGGGCATCGGTCTCACTGATATTCAACGGTGGGTTTATGTGAATTCGATTGAAGTTGTTGAATGGCATCAAACCGTTCTTCTTGCACGTAGCGATAATTTCATTCATCGCTGGGCTTGAACCACCATAGGCAGCAATGGGTTCACGAGTTGAACGATTTGTGACGACATCTAATCCCCAAAAACCACCTTGTCCACGTACGTCACCAACGAGTTGATGTTTCTTCGCGATTGCATAAAGACCTGGACCAAGAATTTTTTCACCAATTAGTGCAGCGTTTTCAACCATTTTTTCTGATTTCATGACATCGATAGTTGCAACAGCTGTTGCACATGCGAGTGGATGACCAGAATAAGTAAGTCCACCAGGGAAGACTCTTTCATCAAATGTTGCAACTATTGGCCCTGAAATTATTACTCCGCCCAATGGTAAATAACCAGAAGTGACACCCTTTGCAAAAACAATGAGATCAGGAATTGATTTGCTGTGTTGGTATGCGAACCACTTTCCAGCTCGACCAAAACCAGCCATTACTTCATCACCAATCCAAAGAATTCCATATTTATCGCACAGCCCGCGGATTCCATCGAGATAACCTGCAGGCGGAACGAGCACTCCAGCTGTGCCAGGAATACTTTCGATAAGAATTGCCGCAATAGTTTTTGGGCCTTCAAAAATAATTGTTTGTTCTAAGTGTTCAAGAGCGCGTTGGCATTCTTCGGTTTCATTAGTTGCCCAAAATGATGAACGATAGAGATATGGTCCCCAAAAGTGCACATGCCCCATTGCGAACTCATTGGGTAAACGACGCGGGTCACCAGTTGCATTGATAGCTGAGCCAGTGTTGCCGTGGTACGAGCGGTATGTTGAAAGAATTTTATGTTTGCCAGTGTGGATACGCGCCATACGGATTGCATTTTCAACGGCATCTGCCCCTGCATTGGTAAAAAATACTTTTTCAAATCCACCATCAGCAACTTCAATAATTCGCTTCGCTGCTTCGTTGCGGGCGATATTCGCATGCTGAGGTGCGATAGTTGTAAGTATTGCTGCTTGTTCTTGAATTGCTTTGACAACTGTTGGATGTTGATGGCCAATATTTGTAAAAACCAATTGGCATGAAAAATCTAAGTAACTTTTACCGCTGTAATCCCAAAAATAAGAACCTTGTGCACCAGCAATAGCCATTGGCGTAATCTGCTTTTGCGCTGACCATGAGTGAAATACATTCGCACGATCATCTGCATAGACTTGCGCGCCGAGTTCTGGATTAGCTACTGGTTTTTCCACGATATCCCCTTTATTTGTAACCAATCTAATCATGACCAACGCATAAAGGGGTAGTGGGTATGGGTGAAAGCGAAGTAACGTATGCCCATGAAGAGAATCACACATTGGATAAATGGCGAATTTTCAACGGCAACAGCTGCCCGCACTGGTGATATTTATAATCCTGCAACTGGTGAAAAAACTGGTGTAGTTGATTTCGCGGACCCAGCATTAGTAGATCATGCAGTTGGTGTCGCGACAGAGGTTTTTAAAACTTGGCGACATAGCTCTCTCACAAAGCGGACACAAGTTCTTTTTGCATTCCGAGAGTTACTCAATGAAAATAAAGAGAAAATAGCGGCCCTCATTACCGATGAGCATGGAAAAGTTCTTAGTGATGCACTTGGTGAAGTAACTCGAGGTTTAGAAGTTGTTGAGTTTGCCTGCGGGATCCCACATTTACTCAAAGGTGGATTTTCTGAAGAAGTTTCAACCGGGGTGGATGTTTATTCTATTCGGCAAGCACTTGGCCCTGTTGCAATAATTTCGCCATTTAATTTTCCAGCAATGGTTCCGATGTGGTTTTTCCCAATTGCAGTTGCATGTGGAAATACTGTAATTATCAAGCCATCAGAAAAAGATCCAAGCGCAGCCGTAATTATGGGTGAACTTTGGAAGAAAGCTGGTTTACCTGATGGTGTTTTCAATGTTGTACACGGTGACAAAGAGAGCGTTGATGCACTTCTCAACCATCCTGGAATTAAATCAATTTCATTTGTAGGTTCAACTCCTATTGCGCGTTATGTTTACGAAACAGGCACTAAGGCCGGTAAGCGTATACAAGCTTTGGGTGGAGCAAAGAATCACATGGTGGTTTTGCCAGATGCTGATTTGGAATTAGCTGCAGATGCAGCAATCAATGCCGGATTTGGTTCCGCGGGAGAACGTTGCATGGCTATTAGTGCACTCGTTGCCGTAGAGCCTGTCGCTGATGCTTTGATTGAGAAAATTAAAGTGCGCATGGCAAAGATAAAGACGGGTGATGGAACAAAAGGTTCTGATATGGGTCCACTTGTCACGCGTGTGCATCGAGACAAAGTTGCCTCCTTTATAGAGGCAGGCGTAAAAGATGGTGCGACTCTTGTTGAAGATGGCCGAAATGTAAAAGTTGATGGCAATGGTTTTTGGCTTGGACCAACACTTTTTGACAATGTAAAACCCACAATGAGTATTTATAAAGAGGAAATCTTTGGTCCGGTTCTCAGTGTTGTCCGCGTAAAAAGCTATGACGAAGCACTCGATTTAGTAAATAAACATGAATACGGTAACGGCACTGCAATATTTACAAATGATGGCGGTGCTGCTCGACGTTTTCAAAATGAAGTAGAAGTTGGAATGGTTGGCATCAATGTGCCTATCCCAGTACCGATGGCCTATTTTTCTTTTGGTGGTTGGAAAAATTCTCTCTTTGGAGATTCTCACGCACATGGAACAGAGGGAGTTCACTTCTTCACTCGTGGAAAAGTAGTTACTAGTCGTTGGTTAGATCCAAGCCATGGCGGAATAAACTTAGGATTTCCTCAGAATTCCTAAATTCCATTCAAATCCCAAATGTTGGAATGGATTCATATTTTTGACCATGCAAACCCTAGGATAGGGAAGTGAAAAACCGCTACCGTTCTAAAAATAAAGTTGTTAATATTTTTATGGGGCTTGGTATTGCTTATTTTGGTTTTCCGATTGCTTTTCTTTTATTTACTTCTACAAAGCCACCACAAGACTTTGGAACCACAAGTAGCCTTTGGTTTGGCCATTCCTTTAATTTCTTTACAAATTTAGAATGGCTATTTAATTCAAATGATGGAATTTATTATATTTGGCTAAAGAACACATTGACTTATTCAATTAGTGGAGCCATTGGGGCACTTATATGTTCGGCAATGGCGGGCTTTGCAATTGCTGTTTACGATTTTAAAGGCGTAAAACAAATACAAGTAATTATTTTAGGTCTCGTAATGATTCCTGCGAATACCCTGGTTCTTCCCCTCTTTATTTATTTTGCTAATCTCAACCTTATAAATACAAAATGGGCAGTAATCCTTCCTTCATTAGTAGCGCCGCTAGGTACATTTTTAATTGCATACTATGCAAAAGATAATTTACCTAAAGAACTTATTCAGGCCGCACGACTTGATCGAGCAAGCGAATTTCGAATCTTTTGGCAACTCGCACTCCCTATTTTGCGCCCAGCACTTGCAACTGTTTTTTTGCTTAATCTTGTAACTAATTGGAATAATTATTTCTTGCCACTACTTATGCTCAATGATCCAAAACTCTATCCCTTATCTGTGGGCCTTGGTACTGCATTTGGCGGTCCTGGATTAGTAATGGGAGCTTTTGTTGCCATGGCTCCCATACTTGTGGCTTTTCTTTTCTTGCAGCGCTATTGGCTCAAAGGTTTGAATGCAGGTTCAGGCGTGCACGCCTAAGAGCGTTTTATCCAAACTCAGTATTTTCATCTATAGTTTCTCTACGTGCGATTCATCAATTCACCCACGTATGACCTCACCTATGACGACGTATTTATGGTGCCTAGCCAATCTGAATTATCTAGTCGTATGGAAGTTGAACTAACGTCACATGATGGTTCAGGAACAACAATTCCTCTCGTTGTAGCAAACATGACAGCAATATCTGGCCGTCGTATGGCCGAAACTATTGCACGACGTGGCGGAATTAGTGTTATTCCGCAAGATATTCCAATTGCAATAGTGAGCGATGTTATTTCTTGGGTGAAATCTCGCCACCCATTCTTTGATACACCCATTACTTTGTCGCCTGATCAAACAGTTGCGGACGCCGTTAGCTTGCTCAATAAGAGAGCGCATGGAGCAATTGTAATTCTAGATAAAAACAAGCCGATAGGAATCGTCACTGAAGAGGATTGTGAAGGCGTGGATCGCTTCACACAACTAAAAATGGTTATGAGTAAAGATCTCATTACTCTTCCTGATTCATATGATGCGCGCGAAGCATTTGAATTTCTCCATAATAATCGACGCAAACTTGCACCAGTAGTTTCAGTAAATGGTGAACTCGCTGGGATATTGACCCGGGTTGGTGCGCTACGTAGTACTTTGTATCAGCCAGCACTGGATGCAAAGGGCAGACTGCGTATTGCTGCCGCTGTCGGAATCAATGGCGATGTAGCCGCTAAAGCAAAAGCCCTCATTGATGCAGGCGCTGATGTATTAGTAGTAGATACAGCGCATGGCCATCAAAAGAAGATGATCGATGCACTCAAAGCAATACGCGCAATAAATCCAACCGTTCCTATCGTTGCCGGAAATGTTGTGACCGCAGAAGGAGTGCGAGATTTAATCGCGGCAGGAGCCGACATCATTAAAGTTGGAGTAGGTCCGGGAGCAATGTGTACTACCCGTATGCAAACTGGTGTCGGGCGTCCGCAATTTTCAGCGGTTTTAGAATGCGCAGCCGAAGCTAAAAAATTAGGAAAATCAGTGTGGGCAGATGGCGGAGTACGACATCCTCGGGATGTCGCGCTCGCACTCGCTGCCGGTGCATCACAAGTAATGATTGGCTCTTGGTTTGCAGGAACCTTCGAATCACCTGGCGATCTTCAACGAGATTCCAACGGACGATTATTCAAAGAATCATTTGGAATGGCATCAGCTCGCGCAGTTGCTGCTCGAACATCTAACGAGGATGCATTTGATCGCGCTCGTAAATCACTCTTTGAAGAAGGTATTTCAACATCACGGATGTATTTAAATCCAACGAGGCCAGGCGTTGAAGATTTACTGGATGAAATTATTGCTGGATTGAGATCATCGTGCACATATGCAGGTGCTAAGAATTTAGATGAATTTGCAGATAAAGCAGTTGTTGGAATTCAATCTTCAGCGGGATATGCAGAAGGTCGTCCGTTGCATTCTTCTTGGACAATTTAGTCTTTAGGAATAATGCCTAATTGTTGGCGAAAACCTAAAGAATCCCAGGCATCAAATCCATCTAAAACAATTCCATCTTTAATCGTGTCAATACTGACGCCATCAACTGCGAATGTATTTCCAGTGGCACTTTGCCCCAAATATTCTGCTCCAGTGTGAGTACCTGTGAGATGCCACCGCGAAACCACGCGATCACCTTCAACGATGACTTCTCGAACATCGAAATGCAAATCTGGAAATGCAGCATGCCATTTCTTCCATTGTTCGCGAAAACTCTCTCGACCTACGCCAAATTTAGGATCATTTCCTGCAGCATCTATCGCAATAAATCGATCGATGGCGCTTTCATCTTTCTTATTCCATATCTGATCAAAAAAGTCATACGCTGATTGGCGATTATTTTCGAGTGTCATGAGTTAATTACAACTACCTTTCCTGAATGAGTGAGTTCTAGTAAATCTGCTGACATTCCAACTGCAATCTCTCCTACGTTACCCATCCCAATTTCTCCGGCAGCAAGTGCGGAAGATGAATTAACCGAATCCTCAATCGATACCTTGTAATCCTTGTGTAGTTTTAAAAAGGCGCGATCCATAGTAAGAGTGCTTCCAGCTAAAGTTCGGTTACTCACTAACCGAGCAATTCCTTCTTTTACTTCTACATCTAGTCCACCTAAGTGGTAATTGCCGTTGCCATTTCCTGCAGCTGATATTGCATCAGTTACCAAAATTGACCTATGTGCAGCGATAGCAAGAATTTCTTGCGTATCCCCATCACTGATATGCACTCCATCAAGAATGAGTTCAAGTGAAAGGCGATCATCATCAAGTGCAACCTCAGTAATAGTTCCTGCATCTGTTGCTAATTTCGGCATGCCATTGGTGAAATGGGTGATCAAGGTTGCGCCATAGTCAATCGCCTGTTCGGCTATTGCACCGGATGCTTCAGTGTGGCCAAGGGCTACAACAACACCTTCTTCAACAAGAAAATCAATTGCTTCAAGTGCGCCCTCGAGTTCAGGTGCCAAAGTAATCATTGAAATATTTCCTTGCCCAGCATCGAGCAATTTCTGTAATTCTTTGATTGTTGGTGTGCGCAGCATCGATGGATCGTGCGCGCCGCAGCGAGCATGTGAAAGATAAGGTCCTTCGAGGTGGATTCCTTTGATCGCGCTAGTTCCTACAAATGGGTCAAGTCTTTTTATTTGTTGAATTAGTTCCTCAATAGGTTCACTCACCAGGCTCGCAAGCATTGAAGTGGTTCCATGTTTTTGATGCGCTTCAATAACGCGAACTATGTCATCAGGCTCAGAGGAAGAGAAGTAAGCGCCTCCGCCTCCGTGACAATGAATGTCTACAAATCCAGGAATCAAAATTCCCGTAACTATCTTTTCTGGATTTTGTGCGACTCCATCTTCGATAGTTGAAATTGAGCCATGCTTAATCTCTAACCAAAAATTATTTCTCAATGTGCCTTCAACAATTCCGGAGGATGCTTGAATAATCATTTTCTATTTTCACTCGCTAAGAGATCTAGTGCCAACATCGCACAACCAATAGTTCCTGCTTGGGCACCATGATGAGCAATCGCAAATTGTGGAACTCGTTGAAAAGTAAGTGAATCGTTGAGAAACGATTGAACGGGGCTAAGGAGTGAGTTACCAGCTTGAGAAAGCCCACCACCAAAAATAATTATCTCTGGTGCAAGAATTGTTATAAGTAATTGACATGCTTTCGCAAGTGATTGCATGGCATCGTCCCAAATTTTTTTGGCGAGTGCATCGCCTGATCGTGCAAGCATTGCAACTTCTTCACTACTAACTCCAACCGTACCTGAAGCCTTCGCGTAGGCATTACTAATTGCTAAAGCTGATGAAGCCGCTTCTAAACAACCTTTCTTGCCACAAACACACATGAATGCACCACCAACATCTACATGACCGATTTCTCCAGCAAAACCATCTGAAGATCTAATCACTCCATCAATGATGAGAGCTGCAGCGATACCTGTACCTATAGGAATAAAAATGGCATTTTTGAAGCCTTGGGCAGCGCCACTGCGAAGTTCGGCAAGTGCACCAGCACGTACATCATGACCAAATGCAACAGGAATTTTTATTTCTTCTTCAAGTAAATGTTGAATAGGAAGATTCTTCCACTGAAGATTTCCTGACCAGCGTGATAACCCTTGTGCTTCATCGAGTGAACCAGGGACAGCTAATCCAACGGCATTAATTTCACCAGGGGCAGCTAAATTTGAAAGTAATTGGCTAATTACTTGAATACTTTTACTTCCATCGACATCACCTTGCGGTGTTGGCGCAGATGCCGTTGTGATTATTCGTAGCTGCGAATCCACAAGGGCACCCTTGATACTTGTACCACCGACATCTATTGCCGCGACAAGTTTCACGCTGGCTAGTCTAAATCACTTATCTAAAATGATTGATCTAGACAGACCACGCGGATTATCGGCATCAAGGCCTCGTTTCTTAGCAATTGCAATCGCAACACGATGGGCTTTGACTAAGTGAGCCATTGGGTCAAGCGTGCTATTTTCGAAAAGTGCACCAGTCTTCTTGATATCTCTGATTAAGTCTTCTGGAATTTCACCGAATGCCCAGACTGAGCGTCCGGGTTGCGAAATTGACAGTGGGCCGTGGCGGTAATCAAGTGCTGGATACGCTTCAGCCCAAAATTGTGATGACTCACGTGTTTTTAGTGCGGCTTCCTGCGCAAGTCCGATTGTCCAACCTCGCCCGAGAAAAGTAATTTGATCAACATTGACTAATTCGCCAAGGTCGCAGGCCAGCGCTTCTTCAGCATCTTTGACTATTGAACGTAGATCAAAACCTAAATGAATACGCAATAAACCAAGTGCTGCAGTTGCCCATCGACTTTGTAGAACTGATTTTTCATCTGCAAATGGCATAACAATAGAATGAGTTGCATGTTCAGTCACAGGTGACCCGTGAACCGAGGTGATCATTACCGATGGAATTTTTGTCTGCGCTAACATTTTTACAACTTCAGTAGTTGTGCCAGACCGAGAGATTGAAACAATCTTGTCGTACTTGCGTTCGTAATTCATTTCAGATCCGACATACACATCAGTCTCTCCGTGGCCGGCAGCTTCGCGCAGAGATGCGTACGCCATCGACATAAACCAAGAACTTCCACAACCAACAACGGCGACCTTTTCACCTTTTTCAGGAAGATGGTGGAGAACGTTCGGTGCGAAATCTGCTACCTGCGACCAGATAGCTGGTTGCGATGCAATTTCGTTATCGGCATATTCGCATGCAATCTTGCTTGTCATAGGCGTAAACCTAAGGCAGGTGCGCATAATGCGTCAAGAAAATTTGCCTATTTATGTAGTAATCTGACCAATAGCAATCATTTTGATGCACATATTTTTTCATTTATGAGGAGAATTGCATGAATCGACAACATCGATTGAGCAGCATCCTTGAACTCGTAGTGCAAAAAGGGAATATCGAAGTAGAAGATGCCGCTCACATTCTGGGCGTTTCCGCTGCCACTATTCGGCGCGATTTCGATGTCTTAGCAAAGCGCCAATTACTTACTCGCACACATGGCGGAGCGGTGGCAATCGGAAGTTCTCTGGGGCTTCCGTTGACTTATAAAGTCGCTAAAGATGACAAAGTAAAACAACGAATTGCGAAAGTGGCAGCCGAGATGGTTTCGCGCCACCAAATTATTGGAATCAACGGGGGAACAACGTCGACGGAAGTGGCACGTGCGATTGCAGCACGATCAGAGTTCGCTCCAGGTGAAACTCAAGAAGTAATGCCCGCCCTTACTGTTGTCACCAATGCACTCAATATTGCAGCTGAATTAACGGTGCGCCATCAGATAAAGATTGTTGTCACCGGTGGAGTAGCACGTCCGCAATCGTATGAACTCACAGGTCCATTTGCAGAAGAAGTTCTAAAAGAAGTAAATATTGATATTGTCTTTTTGGGAGTCAATGCATTGAATCCCACTATGGGGGCTTCAGCAAATCATGAAGATGAAGCAAAAGTTAATCGTGCGATGGCGCTGCGCTCGCAACAAATTATTGTCGTTGCAGATAGCTCAAAATTTTCTAGAAATGCTTTTGCAACTATTTGCCCACCAGAAGATATTGACATCCTGATAACCGATTCTGGAATTGATGAAAAGACAGCGCAAGATTTTCGAGCTCTCGGCATACAGATTGTTATTGCGTAACTGAGATGACCCAAAAAACTTCCTTACTTCTCATCAATGAATTATCAATTCAGGAAAAAGCCATAGGAGCATTCAATGTAATTCTTCTAGAGCATGCAGAGGCAATTGTTGCCGGGGCCGAAAGAGTAAAACTGCCAGTGGTATTACAAATTAGTCAAAACTGCGTCGATTATCACGGAGCGTTGAAACCCATAGCGTTGGCTTCAAAGGCAATTGCAGAGAGTGCGATGATTGATGTATCACTACATTTAGATCACGCTGAAAGTGAGGAACTTATTCGCGAAGCACTCGATTATGGTTTTGACAGCATTATGTTTGATGGATCAAAGCTTGAATATGAAAAAAATGTAGAAGCTAGCGCCAGAATGACAGCACTATGCAAGAGTTATAAAGCCACTATTGAAGTAGAACTTGGGGAAGTTGGCGGTAAAGATGGTGTGCACGCACCAGGTGCACGCACGAACCCATCCGACGCTAAATCCTTTGTAGAGGCCACAGGAGTGGATTTACTAGCCGTCGCTGTGGGGACTTCTCACGCAATGACGACTCGAAACGCAACACTTGATTTTGAATTAATTACGCAACTCTCAAAGAGTGCAGGAGTTCCTTTGGTATTGCACGGCTCATCAGGTGTGAGCGATGATGATTTACAACAAGCTGTCCGTGCTGGAATGCGTAAAGTAAATATTGCAACACATCTCAACCATTTATTTACTAATGAAATACGTAAAGTACTTGTATCAGATATCAAAATTGTAGATCCACGAAAGTATATAAAAAAAGGTAGAGACGTTATTGAAGATGAGTGCGCGCGGCTTCTTAAGCTACTCAGTTTGTCTTAAAGGTTTATTCTTCTAACATCTTTTCTAGTTTATTTTTCAAAACCAAAATAACCGTGGCGATTAGTACAAGTGCAACTATTGCCCAGTATTTCAAATATTTTTCTAATGAAGCCAAAGAATTTGCAAACTCATAACCCAAGAGAACGACGATTGATGAAAATACAATTCCTCCTGCAGCATTCCATTTAATAAAAATGCGATATGGGACTTTATTCATCCCGGCTAGAGCGGGCACTAGTGCACGCAATAGCGCCTGAGAGCGTCCGAAAAAGATTGCTCCTCCGTGGTATCTGTCAAAAATTGCCTGCGCTAATTTCCAGCGTTTCTCACCAACAAATTTTCCAAATTGAGTCGTTTGAATTTTAGGTCCAAAGTGTTTCCCAACTTCATATCCGACCGAGTCGCCTGCAATTGCACCGACAATCGCGCAGCCCAGAAATAACCAGAGATTCCACACATGAGAATGCGCGAGGACGCCACCAATGAGTAGAGAAGTCTCACCTGGTAATACAAATCCAACAAATGCAGCAGCTTCAGCGAATGCAAGTGTGATGAGTAATGCAAAAAGTGGAATTTCTAAATTGTGTAGCACGAGCCAATCCGCAACATGATGTATCCATCCTGACATGCCCATACTCTAGTCGTCGCCTATACTCCTGGCCTATGAGCGCAAAGACATCTGTACCGATACATTCATTATTAGCTAATCGAAAAAGTCCTCGCTCCTTTGATTCCACGGTAGTAATGTCCAAGGACGATATAACAGCAGTACTAGAAGCTGCTCGCTGGGCACCCTCCTCGAACAATATGCAACCATGGCGATTATTTGTTGGCCAGCGCGGCGACAAAGTATTTACATCAATTCTTGATTCACTCGCTCCTTTCAATCAAAATTGGGCACACCGTGCATCTCTACTCGTACTTGTTGCGGGCACAACAAAAAGGCAAGATGGAAGCGATCATGGAAGCTATCTTTATGATTGCGGACTTGCCGTTTCACAACTCTCGCTTGAAGCACATGCGCGTGGATTTGTTGCCCATCAAATGGGTGGATTCGATAAAGAGAAGGCCATTACGAATCTGTCAATAGATTCTGTCCTTGCACCAGTAATTGTTATTGCAATCGGGAAACAGAGTGGGATTGAACAAATAGAGGAAGCACTTGCGGAGCGTGAAAGTGCCCCACGTGAGCGAAAAGCTTTATCTGAAATTGTCGTACAGGGTTTACCAAACTAAAAACGAGATCTAATTTCCCAGAGATCTACAAAAACTGGATTGAAAAGCGTGCTCTGCAAATACGCTGCGCCGCTGGAACCACCAGTTCCCATTTTATGTCCGATAGTGCGCTCAACCATTTTCACATGACGGTAGCGCCACTCTTGGATGCCTTCATCTATATCAACGAGGTGCTCACAAATCATTGCACTTTCAGGACTGTTGCGATGAATATCAAGTAACACATCTTGAACCTCGGCGTTTGATTCGTAAGCCTTACTCTTATCTCGATTCAACACTGAGCTTGGAAATTTATGTCCCTGTTGATTGAGATAGAAAAGAGTTGAATCCCAGATCGAATTCCCCTTTGTAATTTTTGCAATCTCCGCTTGAACATCAGGGGGAAGGTGTCCAGCCATCTTGCTATCTCGGCGACCAAGTATTGCTTCGACTTTTCTAAATTGTGCAGATTGGAAGCCACTTGATGATGATAAATAATTACGGAAAGAGTTGAATTGAAGCGGAGTCATTGTTTCTAAGATATCTATTTGTGCAACACAGACTTTCATGATTGTTCGAATCCGACCCAATAATGAAAGAGAGTAATGAGTATCGCCTGCTTCAAGTGATTTCTGGGCTGCTTGAAATTCATGAATTAGTTGTTTGAACCATAATTCATACGTTTGGTGAATAATTATGAAAAGCATTTCATCATGCTCTGGCCCAATAGATAAAGGACGTTGAAGCTTGAGTAGTTCATCTACCGCTAAATAGGAGTTATACGTAAGTGCCGAATCAAAATTCTCTTCGCTCATGTGACTCGTGACCCACCCTCTTGAATCTTTTCATATTGGCGCGATGCCACCAAGTCCCTCATTCGTGCGAAGCCATCCCACACTTCTACGTAAGAAGTCGGAAGCGGAGAGATTGCTAGACGTATTGAATTTGGAGTTCTGTAATCAGGAATTACTTTTGCGTATTGACGAAGTGCTACACAAATACGTGCAGCGTCAGGATGTCCTAACGAAATGTGCCCACCCCGCTCTTTTGAATTACGCGAAGTCAACAATGTCATTCCTAAATCAGCTAGCCACTCATCGTAGAGTTCGATCATCATCTGTGTACCAATTGCCGCCTTTGTAGCAATTGCATCTATACCAGCTTCTTCAATTATTTCGAATGCGCTCTTGATACAACGAAGCCCAATGAGCGAAGGGCTTGCAATTTGGAACCCACGAATACCATCTGCGCGTTTGAATGTAGCACCCATTCCGAATTGGTCACCTTGTGAAAACCAACCTTGAATAGGAACTTGTAACTCTTTTTGCAATCTTTTACTTACATAGAGCCACGCAGGTGCACCAGGACCAGAATTTCCATATTTATAAGTGCAACCAACTGCAAGATCGGCGCCGTTAGCATCCAAATTCATTTCGATGGCACCAACAGCATGACTTGCATC
>Ga0136642_1000313_pt1 | contig 27446 bp, 31 predicted proteins | sample LowCatLa1302831Y_FD_115313 | JGI IMG/M metagenome (GOLD analysis project Ga0136642, IMG submission 115313) | Freshwater microbial communities from Lower Cathedral Lake, Yosemite National Park, California, USA - 13028-31Y | ecosystem: Environmental > Aquatic > Freshwater > Lake ... | reverse complement strand
GTGGTAGACGGGGTCGGTGCCAATGATGAGAATACTTCCGTTAATTGCTGGCGCCCAAGCCGTCTCAGAACTCACAGCGCCAGCAATTGAGTTAATGTCACCGTTGCAAGTTGCATCACCAATCACCAGTAACTGGAATTTGGCGAAATAAGACTGTGGCTCGGCCTGCCAGGTGGCGTCATCAATGACCGTAACTGTAAAACCTTGGGCCTCAAGCGCTAATTGCTCGATGCTGCTGGGTCCAGAAATAGTGGCCCCGTCGATAAGTGCGGTCATGGGAACGTAACCGTACGCAGAGGCACCCGCCATTTCAGTCTGCACGCCAGGTAAAGAGGCAACCAACGAGAAGAGGGTTAAGCCAAGAACTGCAATGAGCCGAGTGAGCGTAGTAAGTAAATTTTTATTATTCATATGCTACACATACTCTGCGTAGCAATTTTCTAGTGGTTTTGAACAGTTCTTCTAATTCTGAAGAGTGTTCCGCTCTGCTTGCAAACAATTTCCACTTTGGTTTTGGTCAGAAATTCTGGAGAAATCAGTCCAAGTGGGCAAAAACACAGCCAAATCAGTCCTATTTGGTCCAGCTCGCTCTTTGAGGACAAAAATGAAGTTCGGCGCTTGGACCAGTCGGAATTAAGGTTCTCTAAGTATGTGCGGCCGAGTAGCGATCTATAGCCCCCCAATTCGCTTGGCCCGCTTCCTCGACGCAGTCGTGGGTGCCGGGCTCGAGCATTCCCAACCCAGTTGGAACGTTGGACCCGCCCGAACCCTGTTTGGGCTAACCGAGAATGAAAAAGGCAGAGTGCTGTCACCTTTTCGCTGGGGGCTTATTCCGACCTGGGCAATAGATTCCACAATCGCCAATCAGACAATCAACGCGCGGCAGGAATCGGTGATGGAGAAACCCTCGTTTAGAGCCGCCTACTTGAGTCGACCGTGCATTATTCCCGTTGACGGATTTTATGAATGGGGCTCCGAGGGCCATCGCCCCAAGCAGCCGCACTACTTCACTCGGCGCGATAGCGAGCCGTTACTCTTTGCGGGCCTCTACGAGTACTGGCGAGACCCACGTCTTCCTAGTGACACTTCCCTAATCGCCACTTGCACCGTTATCACGACCGAACCTGGGGCGGATATCGATGGTATTCACGACCGCCAGCCCGTAGTGCTTGAAAAAGACGTAGCGAACGAGTGGCTGAACACACGCCACTATTCTCCCGACGAGCGACACAAACTACTCGCCCCATCGCGTCCAGGAATCTTGCAACACGTCAGCGTCGGATCTGCGGTTGGTTCGGTGTACAACGATGGGCCCCAGCTCATTGAGTTTGAAGCCCCGCAGTCGCTGTTCTAACCACGAGAACGAATACCCTTAATTCACAAGGTTTACCCAGGGCGAGTCCAGTTATCAACGGAGAATTAGCCCCCTTGTGCAATACTCAGGTAGACAGAACACAAGTTTTCAACAACTTGCACTGATGCAATTTGGTACTAAATCTGGATTACAACTGTTCTTAATTGGCTCTGAATACAAAGGGGAAACCGTGCAGTTCTTACTAAATGTCATAGATGATCAAAATGAATTCGCCTCAGGCGATGAAATAGCTGCGATTGATGCCTTTAACGAGTCCCTCGAGGCATCAGGTTTTTGGATCCGTGCCCATGGAATCCACTCCCCAAGCGAATCCATTGTCTTCGACAACCGAAGGGGTGCTGGTCAGTTCAAGCAGGGTCCACTTATTGAATATCCAGAATTCATCAGTGGTTTTTGGTTGATTGAGGTGCCAGATCGCTCCACGGCAGAACGTTTAGCCGCCGAAGGCTCCCAGGCGTGTAATCGAAAAGTTGAATTGCGCCAACTTCACTAGGCGAACAGTTTAAGTATGACGAAGATCGAGCACCAACCTTTCATCTTTGAGCACTTCGCAGGAACTACGTAAGTTCTCGCCCGTCATTATTTTCTACCGCTCAATTCGATAGGTCCAGGCGGACTTTCGCGACTGTTGTGAATCATTAAGAGTCAAACAGTGGCTCGTTGCGCTCTTCTGAAGACAGAGCTCCATGATTATAAAATGGCAGCAGCCTTGAATCGTAACTGCCATTACAACGGCCAGACGCCACGTTCTATGCTGGACTGCCTTAGCGCGGCTGTGCCTATCCGGCATCAAATCGCGATTCTTCACCTCGATAAGGACTATGAAGTAATTGCGCAGTATTCAGATTTGATCAGTGCCTAATCAATGATCTTGTCCAGCAAACTGCGTTTCGTACAGATCCTTGTACAGCCCGCCTTCGGCGTACAGTTCGGCGTGGGTACCGCGCTGCTTGATTGATCCATCATCAATGACCAGAATCTGATCGGCATTTCGAATAGTCGATAGACGGTGAGCGATGACCAGAGAGGTTCGCTCGTGCATGGTTTCTTCGAGGGCACGCTGCACCGCTGATTCACTTTCAGAGTCCAAATGCGCCGTGGCCTCATCGAGAACAACGAGTCGTGGTGCCTTTAGCAACAACCGGGCGAGCGCTACGCGTTGCTTCTCTCCCCCACTGAGGCGGTAACCGCGCTCTCCCACCACGGTGTCTAAGCCATCGGGAAGCTCGTCAACGATGTAGCCAATTTGAGCTTCACGCAATGCTTCGAACATCTGCTCATCGGTGGCATCAGGCTTAGCGAACAAGAGGTTGGTCCTCAGTGAATCGTGAAAGAGGTGAGGGTCTTGCGTCACTACACCAACGGTGGCGTTTACCGAGGCAAAACTTGCCTCACGAACATCTACGCCATTTATCCGCACCGAACCTTCACGCACGTCATAGAGTCGCGACACCAGCATCGAAATTGTCGTCTTTCCGGCGCCCGACGGCCCAACTAGGGCCGTCATGGTGCCGGGGGCCACTTCAAAGGAAAGGTCGTGCAATATTCCCTGCCGTGAGCTTTCTTCTAAGCGAGCGACGGATTCCAATGAAGCGAGAGATACCTCTTCGGCTTTGGGGTAGGAAAAGCTAACGTGTTCAAAAACTAAAGAGGCCGGACCAGCGGGTATCTCGACTGGGTGCTCGGATTCTTGAATCATTGGCTCGAGATCGAGTACTTCAAAAACGCGCTCGAAACTCACTACCGCTGAGATGTAATCAATATTGAAACTGGAAAGCTGAGTCAACGGTCCATAAATACGTCCAAGGTAGGCGGTCAATGCGACTACCGTTCCAACCGCCAAGGTGCCGTGGAGGACTTCGATACCACCGAAGCCATAGGCAAAGGCAGTCGCTAATGAGGCGGTTAGCGAGAGCGCAATAAAAAAGAAGCGCTGATAGAGGGCTTGCTGGATTCCAATGTCGCGTACCTGGCCGGCTCGATCTCGAAAAAAAGCCACTTCATCATTGGGGCGACCAAACAGTTTCACCAACATGGCACCCGCGACATTAAACCGCTCGCTCATTACCATGTTCATCTCCGCATTGAGATTCATACCCCGTTGGAACATCGTGCCGAGGCGCTTTCCGACTCGGCGGGCGGGAACCAGGAAGATGGGCAACAAGATGAGCGCCACCAAGGTGATCTGCCAGTTCAAAAACAGCATGGTCACGATGATGATTGTTGCCAAGATGAAGTTGCCGACGACATTGGAAAGAACGTCAGTAAAGGCTTGTTGGGCGCCGACTACATCGTTATTTAATCGGCTAATGAGGGCACCCGTTTGGGTGCGTGAAAAGAAGGCGATAGGCATTTTTTGGATGTGCTCGAAAACACGTGAGCGCATATCGTAAATGAGCCCTTCGCCTATTACCGAGGAGATCCTTCGTTCAACTAACGAGAGGCCCGCGCTACTGATGGCCAAAATGGCCGTAATTGACGCCAGCCAAATAATGAGTCGTTGATTGTGTTTGGCAATGCCATTATCAATAATGGCGCGAAGTAGCAACGGGGCCACAGACGAGAGCGCGGCGTCCAAAATGACCGCCGCAAGGAAAACGATTAACAGACCCCTATAGTGCCGCGCGAACTTCAGAATTCGTCGAAGGGTGCCCTTTTGGACCTGATGCTCCAATAATTTTCGGTCCCGGGTCATTGATCGCATGCCCATCCGACCTGCTCGGCCAGCCGAACCTCCAGAATGCATACTCATATGACCGACTTTCTTATTGGGCCAGTTTAAGGGTCTCTATGATTTAAGAGGGCCAAGCGCACAGGCTCAAATCGGCCGTGCGGTTAGAACACCAATGAAAATGCACCGGTAAAACTCAGATTATCTGGACAGCCCTTGGTGGAGGTGATGGGATTTGAACCCACTACCTCGTCATTGCGAACGACGCGCTCTGCCAATTGAGCTACACCCCCGAGGAGGTATTTAGTTTAGCCCAGTGCGTCTCGACGATATTTGTCGCCGTATTCCTCAGGTTCGTAATAGTTAGAGGGTTCCTGGGGGTATCGAATTTCACGGTGTTCGGCTATGTCGATCACTGATGGGGCGTCCTCAGCGTAATACGAACGCCGATAACCCATCAATCCGAAGTAGACCGCCACAAAGTACAGACCGACGTACGACAGATCAGCGAGGAGGAGAATTACGCTTGCGACAATCGCCACTCCGCCAATGAATGCGGCGGAGACCCATGAAATAATACTGAGACCACCCAAAGTAAAAGTGATCAATCGGCGGCGCTGCCACGAAGTGCGACGCGAGGTGTAATCACGTCCAGTTGGGGTTTGTGCAAAAGGCTCGTAGTCACTGGCTGGTGCGTAACCACGATCGTAATTATCATCCGCAAATACGGTTCCGCGACCAATGGGTCGAGCGTACCCTGGGTCTAGGCGATTAACCGGTTCGGCGGAAAGCTCACGGTCAGCAAAGCGAGCGTGTTCTTCGTGAAAAACCTTGATGGATTTTTCGGGTCCGCGGTCGCGAAGGTAGCCTAGGGCCAAGGGGGTGAGAATCACCGCCCAAAATACGACAAACGCTATGTAGAGCATTCCGACATACCCCGATATGGCTTAGCACTGCAACTAAAACAAATTTAGTGCTACTTTATCGTTTTTTGGTGGATAGTTAGTTTTCGTGTAAGCCGCATTCGGCCTTTTCGAGACCAGCCCACCGGCCCGACCGACGGTCTCCGGGGACAAGCGGCTTCGCCGTCATCGCCGCACACCCAATCGAGGCGTACCCCTGTTCCCAGAGTGGGTGCTCGGGTAAACCTTGAGATTTCAGGTAATACGCAATGTCATCGTCGGTCCACTTCGCGAGCGGATTCACCTTCACGAGTCCAAACTTCTCATCCCACACCACAATGGGCATAGAGGTTCTGGTTGGTCCATCAACTCGCTTGACCGAGCTCAGCCAAGCTGAATGCTCCTGTAGAGCGGAAGTCAGGGGTGCTACTTTACGAAGTTCGCAGCACCGATCGGTGCCGCAGGGATAGGCATCGGCCTCGGGACTGGGTTCGGTGGTAATGATTGTCAGGTTCCAAAGGTCCTGCATCCACTCCACGAATGAAAGCGTCTCGGGAAAGTGCCCCTTGGTGTCCAAGAACAAGACGGGAGTCGAAGGGCTCCGTTGCCAAACCATATGCAAGAGAGCAACATCTTCGAAACTGCAGGCGAACAAGATGTCATCGCCATAGGTGTCAAAGGTCCAGTCAAGAACTTCACCAGGCGTAGCTCGCTCAAACTTGGTATTTATGGCGGTGAGGTTTTCCAGCAGTTCCGGCGTTGGGCTCAAGTGAGGCATAGGCTAATTTTAACATAATCTAGTGATTAAGTAGAGATAGAATTATATTGATGGCTCCCCCCTCCAACACTCTGACCAATCACCTCGACATCCTCGAGTCACACGCCTTGTTCATTTTGCGCGAGGTAGCCGCTGAATGCGAGCGCCCCGTATTGCTGTTCTCCGGTGGTAAAGACTCGGCAGTCTTGCTCCACCTCGCCTCCAAGGCCTTCGCCCCGCAGCAACTCCCCTTCCCAATCATGCACGTGGACACCGGTCAAAACTTTGATGAAGTGCTTGCGTATCGTGACTGGGCCGCTGAGCACTATGGCGCTCGTCTCGTTGTTGCCTCAGTGCAAGAGTCAATTAACCTGGGACGCGTTACCGACCCAGGTGCAATGGGTTCTAGAAACCGACTCCAGTCAGTTACGCTGCTCGACGCCATCACCGACAACAAATTCGACGCTGCCTTCGGCGGTGCGCGCCGTGACGAAGACAAGGCCCGAGCCAAAGAGCGAATCTTGAGTTTCCGCGATAGCTTCGGCCAGTGGGACCCTAAGGCTCAACGCCCTGAACTGTGGAACCTGTACCAAGGGCGAGTCAACGTCGGCGAACACCTTCGAGCCTTCCCCCTTTCGGACTGGACCGAACTTGATATCTGGCAGTACATCGAGCGCGAGGAGATGAAGCTCCCGACGATCTACTTCGCCCACGAACGCAAAGTCGTTTTCCGTGATGGCATGTGGCTCGCAGTTGGCCCTTTCGTTGAACCCGCGCCCTCTGAACCTGTTGAGTCCAAGACTGTTCGATTCCGCACCGTCGGAGATGCGAACTGCACCGGTGCAGTTCTCTCGAATGCAGCAACTCTGGCTGAAATTGTGGCCGAGGTTTCGGTCGCCAACGTTTCAGAGCGTGGTGCGACCCGGGCCGACGACAAGTTCTCAGAAACAGCCATGGAAGACCGAAAGCGCGAGGGCTACTTCTAATGATTATCGAGACCAAAGATGTCCTTCGGCTCGCCACAATCGGCTCGGTTGACGACGGAAAGTCGACTCTCATTGGCCGCTTGCTCGTCGACACTCGTCAACTTTTCGACGATCAGCTCGATGCGGTAGCCGAAGCCTCAGAGCGCCGAGGAGTCGGCGACCTCGATTTGAGTTTCGTCACCGACGGACTTCGCGCTGAGCGCGAGCAGGGAATCACCATTGACGTGGCCTACCGCTACGCCGCTACCCCAACTCGTAAATTCATAATTGCCGACTGCCCCGGGCACGTTCAGTACACCCGCAACATGGCGACCGGCGCCTCAACGGCAGACTTAGCATTGGCGGTCGTAGATGTCGCCACTGGGCTGAAGGAACAAACCCGTCGCCACCTTTGCATTGCGGCTCTTTTGGGTGTCCACAACCTTGTCGTTGCGGTGAACAAGATGGACCGAGTCGAATGGTCCGAATCAGCATTTCTGGCCGTTGCCGATCAAATTGGCGCGGTTAGCAACGGGCTGGGCTTCGCTTCGTGTGAAGTCATTCCTGTTTCCGCCCTGCTTGGTGACAATGTTGTCGACCGCTCGGACGCTTCGCCCTGGTACCGCGGCCGGAGTGTCCTCGAAGCCCTAGAAAGGACTCACGCTAGTGATCCGTCAGCCACGGCTCAAGGCGCACGTCTTCCGATTCAGTGGGTGCTTCGCCAAAACGGTGGCGGTCGCACCTACGCCGGCATGGTTAACGGCGGAGCTTTCCACGTTGGCGACAAGGTAACACTGTTGCCTGCTGGTATTGAGACCACAATTTCTGCGCTTCGACTTGGGGGTGCCAACCGAGTTGACGCCCACGTTGGACTCTCAGCGGACATCGATCTCGTGGCTGAAACTGACGCTGGCCGAGGCGACATGATTGCCTCGGAGCCACTCCCCACTGTCACTAAAGAATTCGACGCCACCATCTGCTGGTTTGGCGAAAAGCCAATGACCCCAGGGCAAAGGTTTCGCCTCAAACACACCTCGAGGTCCACGCCAGCTCGAATCCTTCAACTTGATGGACTGGTCGACATCGAGAACTTGAGCGTTGGCTCGAATGATCAGCTAACTGTTAATGAAATTGGCCTGGCCAAAATTGCCTGCGGTGACTCATTAGTGGTCGACGAATATCAAGTGAATCGCGCGACTGGCAGCTTCGTTCTCATCGACGAAGTAACCAACGCCACCGTTGCGGCCGGCATGATTGGCCGACCAAGTTTCCTGTAGCGAACCTCCCTATCGCGAATAGCCACAGCGCTCAATTGCTTCGGTGCGGGGTCACCATGTGTCACCAATCCCTCTAAAATTGCTACTATCTTCCTACTTTGGTAGTATTAAAGTATGAAAATTAGCATGAGCCTTCCCGACTCAGATGTGGAGTTCCTTGATCAATATGTCGAACTCAAGCAGTTGCCCTCGCGCTCAGCCGCACTCCACAGGGCAGTGCGCCTTTTGAAAGCAAATGGTCTTGGGAAAGATTACGAAGCAGCTTGGAGCGAGTGGCAAATCGAAGAAGATCTCTGGGGCTCAATCGCAAGTGACGGGATTGCCTAAGTGCTTCGTGGTGATATTTACTTAGTTAATTTTGAACCAGTGAAAAGAGGTGAGGCGAGTAAGGTTCGCCCTGCGGTAATTGTAAGTAATGATGGCGCAAATAGTTCGGCGAATCGCAATGGCCATGGCGTAATCACCGTGATTCCGCTGACATCAAATGTAACCCGGGTTTATCCATTTCAAGTTTTTTTGAAATCTACGGTCACTGGCTTGAACGCAGATTCTAAGGCGCAGGCCGAACAGCTTAGATCTGTTGCGGTGACCCGACTAAGCACGCACGTTGGCGAAGTTCCACATTCACTCATGGAAGACATCGACGAAGCATTGCGACTTCACTTGGCCCTTTAATTGTTATCCAGCATCATGCGGCCACAAACAGCGCAAACTTGAACAGAATTTACTAAAACTGAATAATCATTGCGACAAACGCAATGGTCAAAATCAAGAAAACCACATCAAGACTACGAACGAGGCGCTTGCCCTCCGCAGGAGCAACATTTCCATTTTCGTGGAGCGCCCTAGCGAGTTCGCGCTCGGCGGGGAGAGTGCGAGCTTCTAAGTGTCCAACTGCGGCGAGGTAGCAAACAATCCCAATCAGGACCCAAAGCTTCCCAATTGATACGTCCTTCGTACTTGGAAACACCATCATTAAGCCAGTCAGGGGAAGGATGTGAACTACTCGGGCGGCCATGTTTCGGCGATTCGGGAGGCGACGCTTCTGGCGATCTACGTCAGCACCATTGGCAATTAAAAGTGCTGCACTGCGCATTGAGATCAGCACAATGAAGGTAGCCAAGGCCGCCACGATGTGAATGACAAAGGCGATGTCGTAGAAGGTTGATTTTCCGTGCATGGGTAAAACGCTAGCGGAGATTGCTAGAGGATTTGGACCTTCGCGCCCAGGGCTTTGAGGCGATTTTCGAAGTCGTCGTACCCCCGGTGGACATGTTCAATGCCCTCTACCGTTGTTTCCCCGGTGGCCACTAATCCTGCCAAGACCAGTGCGGCCCCAGCCCTGATATCAGTTGCTCGAACGGTGGTGCCGGTAAGTTTGGCCACTCCGCGCACTACCGCGTGGTGTCCTTCAGTCGAAATATCAGCACCAAGGCGGTTCAATTCATCAACATAACGGAATCGGCCAACGAACAGGTTCTCGGTAACGACCGAGGTTCCTTCGGCCACGCTGAGCATGGCGGTGAGAAGTGGTTTGTAGTCAGTGGCCACGCCAGGGTAGGGCAAGGTTGCAACGTCGCAGGCTTTGAGGCGCACAGGACCCTTCGCCGAGACCCCCTCTCCTGAACTATCGATGACCCCACCAAAGGCCCCCAGCTTCTTGAGCAGCATTTCCATGTGCTCCGGGTGGGCGTCAACTACCCGAACCTCGCCCCCAGTAATAAGTGCGGTGGCCAGGTAGGTGGCGGTTACAACTCGGTCCGTTACCACCGTGTGGTCAGCGGGAGAAAGTTCGCTCACTCCATCAATAGTGAGCCGTGACGTTCCTAAGCCCTCAATTTTCGCACCCATAGCAATTAACTGACGCCCCAGATCCTCGACCTCTGGCTCACGGGCAGCGTTATCGATGACACTTCGACCATCAGCCAAGACCGCGGCCATAAGGAGGTTGTCCGTGGCGGTGTGGCTCGGGTATTCCAAGGTGACGCGTGTTGCTCGGAGCCTTGTTCCCTTCGTGGTCGCGACAATGGCCGCTTCCCCAGAGGTGAAGCTCGCACCCATAGCGCTGAGTCCATCAGTGTGAAAATTGATTGGGCGCCCGCCAAAGTCATCACCCCCGGGTAAGGCCATAGAGGCCTGACCGCATCTGGCTAACAATGGCCCCAGGACCACGATTGATGCGCGCATCGCCTCAAAGAGGTGGGCTGGCGCGTAAGGGTGGATTGAGTCGGACTCCGGGACCGAAATTGTGACGACGTGACTTTCTACTTTGCTCGCCGAACAACCTAACGCCTCAAGTAGTTCAATCATGATGTCGACATCGGTGATATTGGGAACGTTTCTGAGCGTATGCGTTCCAGTAGCCAAAAGACAGGCGGCCATCTCTTTGAGTATCGCATTCTTGGCACCAAAGGCGTACACCTCGCCATGAAGCGGGCCATTGGGTGAAACCAGCAGTGAACTCACCTATTAAGTATCGCAGGTCAAGGTGTCAATAGACTTTCGCCCTCAGAATTCCATAGGTCAGGGGTAAACTTGGCCTATGGAATCTCCTCGCCCGGATCGAAATATTGCCCTCGAATTAATTCGAGTCACCGAGGCGGCCGCTATCGCTGCTGCTCGCTGGGCTGGCCGAGGTGACAAGAACGCCGCTGACGGAGCCGCGGTTGACGCGATGCGCATCGTCCTGAGTGGGGTCCAAATGCAAGGAGTTGTGGTCATCGGCGAGGGCGAGAAAGATGAAGCTCCCATGCTCTATAACGGGGAGCTAATTGGTGATGGTAATCCCCCTGCGGTGGATGTTGCCGTAGACCCCGTTGACGGCACCACTCTGACCGCGATGGGCCGCAATGGTGCGCTCTCGGTGATTGCGCTCTCCGAAAAGGGAACCATGTTCAACCCCGGTCCCTGTTTCTACATGAACAAGATCGCTGTTGGCCCGCGTGGTCGAGGGGCGATTGACATCAACGCTTCGGTACACGATAACTTGACCGAACTCTCCAAGCGACTCAAGAAGCCAATTCAAGAACTTGGTGTCGTCGTGCTGGACCGCCCTCGCCACGATGACCTCATTGGAGAGATTCGTGAAAGTGGTGCTCGCGTCCTGTCAATTTCTGATGGCGATGTCGCCGGAGCCATTGCAACGGGATGGCCAAACTCGGGTGCTGACATCTTGCTCGGTATCGGTGGAACCCCCGAAGGCGTAATTGCCGCTGCCGCTCTCAAGGGACTCGGTGGAGAAATTCAGGGTGTGCTTCACGCCAACGACGAAGAGACTCGTTTAAAAGCTGAGGCACTGGGCTACTCATTTAGCAAGGTCCTTACTACTGACGACCTAGTCGCATCGGATAATTGCTTCTTTTCCGCGACCGCTATCACGGATGGAGACTTTTTGCGTGGCGTTCGATTTACCGAATTCGGGGCCACGACTCAGTCACTGGTGGTACGTTCACGTTCCGGTACGGTTCGCACCATTGAGACTTTCCACCGCCACAATAAATTGGCGGAATTCTCCACCGCTATTTTCTAAGCGGCGTTTTACTTACTAGAAAAACCGAGACGGAGTTCTGCACGTTGCAGCGCAGCCTTAGAGACTGAAACGACAGCCGGATCTACGCGATCGCCACCCGCCAGCACTGCTTCGGCTCGATCTTTGGCACTCTGAGCACGGGGAACGTCAAGTTCTTTCAAGTCTTCGGCAACTGATGCCAGCACGCTTACGTGGGTTAGACCATCTGCGCCGGTTCCAACATTGAAATAGCCACCGTGGACGATGAATGACTCAGTACCTTCGGCGCTGGTAACCCGTACGAGGCCCGGAACCAAGTCACCCACTGTCAATGTGTGTTGCGGCATGATCGTGAATTCGCCTTCGCTCGAGCGGGCCATGAGAGCAGTTGCTTCACCGGACCATAGCGCCGCTTCGGGCGAGACGATTTCTACGAACATTGTTGCCATTAGTTTTTCGCGAGCTCCGCAGCCTTGCGCTCAACGTCACTGGCTCCTCCGGCATTCAAGAAGGCCTGCTCGGGGAACTGGTCGAGGTCACCCTTGACGAGGTGTTCGAAGCTCTCCACGGTCTCTTGAACGGGAACGTTGATTCCATCAATTCCGGTGAAGATCTTCGAAACGAACATCGGCTGTGACAAGAAGCGCTGAATCTTACGAGCACGCGACACGGTCACGCGGTCCTCTTCGGAGAGCTCGTCCAGACCAAGAATCGCAATGATGTCTTGTAGTTCCTTGTAGCGCTGCAGAATCTGCTGCACATTACGAGCTACGGCGTAGTGACGGTCACCCACGATTTCTGGCGCCAAAATGTTCGAAGTTGAGGTCAGTGGGTCCACCGCTGGGTAGATACCCAGAGCAGCAATCTGACGGCTCAACTCAGTCGTGGCGTCCAAGTGGGTGAAGGTTGTGAACGGAGCTGGGTCGGTGTAGTCGTCTGCAGGCACGTACACAGCCTGCAGCGAGGTGATGGACCGTCCACGAGTCGAGGTGATGCGCTCTTGGAGCTCACCCATCTCGTCGGCCAAAGTCGGCTGGTAACCCACCGCTGAAGGCATGCGGCCTAGGAGGGTCGATACTTCCGAACCGGCCTGAACAAAGCGGAAGATGTTGTCGACGAACAACAACACGTCCTGGTTCTTCACGTCACGGAAATACTCCGCCATGGTGAGAGCAGCCAGCGCTACGCGCAAGCGGACCCCTGGTGGTTCGTCCATCTGGCCGTAGACCAACGCAGTCTTTTCAATAACGCCCGACTCGCGCATTTCGAGCAAGAGGTCAGTACCTTCACGGGTACGCTCACCTACTCCGGCAAACACCGACACACCGTCGTGCTGTTCTGCCACGCGGCGAATCATTTCCATGATCAACACGGTTTTGCCCACACCAGCACCACCGAAGAGGCCAATTTTTCCACCTTGCACGTAGGGTGCGAGGAGGTCAATGACCTTGATGCCGGTTTCGAACATTGTGGCGCGAGGCTCGAGTTGGTCGAATGATGGTGGGTTGCGGTGAATTTCCCAATGGTCCTCGACTGGTCCAATGTTGTCGGTGTCGAGTGATTGGCCAATTACGTTAAAGACGTGACCGAGTACTGCGTCACCCACGGGAACGGAAATTCCCTTGCCATTCTGGCGAACTATGGCGCCACGAACGAGTCCGTCGGTTGGCTTCATGCAAACGCAACGAACTCGCCCTTCGCCAATCTGCTGGGCCACTTCGGCGGTAACGGTCACGGTGACGCCATCAATAACGATGTCCATCTCGACTGCGTGGTTGATCTCGGGCAGCGAGTGGGGTGGGAACTCCACGTCCACTACGGGCCCGGCGATGGCAACAACTCGCCCGGTCTCCAGGGTGTGCTTATCTGAGGCAATTGTCATCTGTATCTCACTTTCTCGAGCGGAGCGCTTCGGCACCGCTCACGATTTCCATAATTTCGGTGGTGATCGAGTCCTGACGGGCTCGGTTCATAATGCGGGTCAGGGTTTGACGCAGGTCATCTGCGTTGTCAGTAGCGGCGGCCATGGCGCGTTGCTGCGAGACGTGAAAGGAGGCGGCACCCTCTAGGAGGGCCGCATAAATTTCGCTCACGAGGGCCCGCGGTGCGAGTTCCACCAGTAGCTGCTCAACCTCCGGCTCGAATTCGGTGTACCCGGTGAGCTTCTTAGGTGCACTCTCGTCAACCACGATTTCGGGTACTTGGAGGGGCAACAGTTGACGAGTTCCCACCTGCTGCGACGCAGCCGAAAGGAAATTGGTCGAAACCATCAACACCTGCTCGACCTCTCCATCGATGTAGGGCCCAGCGACAGCTCCCGCCACCCTACGAGCATCCTTAAAGGTTGGCTTGTCAGAGAAACCAGCGAAGCTCTGGGTGATTTCAAAACCACGGAACTTAAAGTAAGCCGGAGCCTTCTTGCCAATCGTGAAGAGGCGAACGGAAACTCCCTGGCTTTGCAATTGGCGGATTAAGCGCTCTCCCGCTCGCATCGCCGACGAGTTGTAGGCACCACTGAGTCCGCGGTCTCCAGTAATCACCAATACCGCCGCGCTTGTCACCTTCTCGGGCAACTGCAACAGCGCTTTGGCACCAGCGGGGTCACTCTTAACCGCTTCGAGGACGATGTGTCGCATGCCCTCTTTGTACGCACGATTCTGCGCGATGCGCGCTTGACTCTTTGAGATCTGGGAGGCGGCGATGAGTTCCATAGCCTTGGTGATTTTGCGCGTTGCCGCTACCGACTTAATTCGTCGACGCAGAATTCTTTCTTGTCCACCAGCCATGGTTCCTCCTTTCCTCTCGTCTCGTTAACTTCGACTACTTCGTTACCGCAAAGCCGTCCACGAAGGACTTCAGTGCGGCGTCGAGAGTAGCGGTTTCGGGCAAAGTGCCCTTGGTCTTGATTTGGGTCAGCATGTCGGCGTGCTTGGCTCGGAAGGTCTGCAGCAGTTCTTGCTCGAAACGACGCACGTCAGCCACGGGCACGGTGTCGAGCCAGCCACGCGTACCAGCGTAAATTACGATGCACTGCTCTTCCACCGGTACTGGGGCGTTCAATCCCTGCTTCAGGAGTTCCGTCAAACGGTATCCTCGGTCGAGTTGCTGCTGAGAGGACTTGTCGAGTTCAGATCCGAAGGTCGCGAAGGACTCGAGGTCACGGAACTGAGCCAGGTCAATCTTCAAGGTACCGGCCACGGCCTTCATGGCTTTAATTTGAGCCGCTCCACCTACGCGCGATACGGAGTTACCTACGTTGATCGCGGGACGTACACCCGAGTAGAAGAGATCGGACTCGAGGAACACCTGACCGTCGGTGATTGAAATCACGTTGGTGGGGATGTAAGCCGAGATGTCGCCCGCCTTGGTCTCGATAATTGGCAGCGCGGTGAGCGAACCACCACCCAGCTCGTCGCTCAACTTCGCGGCGCGCTCCAAGAGTCGTGAGTGCAAGTAGAAGACGTCTCCGGGATATGCCTCGCGGCCTGGTGGGCGACGAAGCAAGAGTGAAATCTGGCGGTAGGCCTCAGCCTGCTTGGAGAGGTCGTCGTACACCACGAGGGCGTGCTGACCGTTGTCCATCCACTCCTGACCGATTGCGCAACCGGCGTATGGGGCGAGGAATTTGAATGGTGCGGGGTCTCCCGCCGAAGCCACCACCACCACGGTGTATTCCATTGCGCCGTGGTCCTCGAGGGTCTTAACGGTCTGCGCCACCGATGAATTCTTCTGACCAACGGCGACGTAAATGCACTTAACGCCATTGCCCTTTTGGTTCAAAATGGTGTCAATGGCCACGGTGGTCTTACCGGTCTTGCGGTCACCAATGATGAGTTCACGCTGACCACGACCAATTGGAGTCATCGCGTCGATGGCTTTGATTCCAGTCTGGAGGGGCTCACCAACAGGCTGGCGCCCAGTGATGCCGGGGGCCTGGATCTCCATGCGGCGCTCCTTCGCCCCCACGAGTGGTCCCTTGCCGTCAATCGGCTCGCCCAGTGCGTTCACCACGCGACCCAAGAGGGCATCACCTACGGGCATCGACAAGATGCGTCCGGTGGCCTTAACAACCTGCTCCTCTTCGATTCCGTCAACGGCACCGAGAACTACGGCACCGATGGTCTCTTCGTCGAGGTTCATGGCGAGACCTACGGTGCCATCTTCGAACTCGAGGAGTTCGTTGACCTTGGCCGACGGGAGACCCGATACACGGGCAATACCGTCTCCGACCTCCACAACACGGCCCACCTGCTCCGCACCCACGGCGGGGTTGAACTCGGTGACGTGCTTACGCAGTGCATCGGTGATTTCGCTCGCGCTAATAATGAGCTCAGTCATCACATTTTCCTTTTCTTAGTCGTTTGAAACGAGGGTCGATTCGAATATGCGTCCCGCAGAAACTGCGTCGCGCAAACTACCTAGACGACCCTTGATGGAGGCATCTAGACGGAGGTCACCCACCTCGACAATGACGCCACCCAGAAGGGCTGCATCTTCGGCGATTTGGAGTTCCACGTTTTTTCCGGTGAGCGCCGCAAGAGATGCGACCAGCTCCGCTTGGCTGGCCTGATCGAGGGCGCGGGCGGTGTGCACCCGAGCTACTCGCCAGTCACGAACCTTGGCGACGTAGTCAACGAGGTAGTCCAGCGTCCCCACGACATCGCGGGGGCGTCCTCCCTCGAGTACAAAGCGCGCTAACTCCCAAGCGGGTTCGACGACCTTGCCCTTAAGCAAGGCCTCAGCGGTACCCACGCGAGAAGCGAGCGGCGCGTCTCGGTCCAGTAAAAGTCGTCGCAATTCGAGATTGTTCTCAATGGTGCGGGCCCAACGGAAGAGTTCCTCCTCAATTGCGGCGAACGCTGAGGTCTCGTGGCGGTCTAGGACCGCGTCAGCAAAACCAGCCACTCGACGACGCGCATCCAGCAGGCTTAAGTTCCGGTGGTCAATAACTCCCGCCTGGGCGAAAGTCCGAGCGAGGTAGCTGAGTTCAGCAATCTCGTGCGGCACCTCTTGAGCGGGGGTGGAAGCGGCGGTATAGACCGCAAGTCGAAGTGTCGCCTCGCACACCTTGTCGTGCAACAGGTCCAGGAGAATCTGAGCCCGAATGGGAGCAAGCAGCGAGGTATCGGTCAACATCGCGCGCAGGTCTGGTCGAGCGAGCACGGTTTCTTCCAGCGACGCGAGTTCGCTGACCACCGTGGCGAGCACGGCCTTGTCAGCTACTTCGAGAAGCGCGGAAGCGAAACCTTCGACCTGGGGCAGCATGATTACTTGTTCGATCCCTTGCCGGCTTCGGCCACGAGGGAGGCCACGGCCTCACGAACTAGGTCTTGGTGCGCAGTCTGGTCAACTTCACGGCCAACAATCTTGGCTACGAGCTCGAAGACGATTTCACCCATCTTGGCACTGGCCTCATCGATGGCGCGCTGACGAGCCTGGGCTACTTCCGAGTCGGCGTTAGCCAGAATTCGGTCGTACTCAGTTTGTCCTCGTGCCCCCGACTCAGCCTTGATCTGGTCCGAGGTGGCCTGGGCACCGGCGACGATTTCGCGAGCTTGGTCCCGAGCTGCGCTCAAGAGCTTCTCGCGCTCATCACCCGCGGCTGCGGCTTGCGCCTGGGCCTGGTCAGCCGCCTCGAGGGCGGTGCGAATCTTGTCCTGTCGTTCAACAATTGACTTGTTGAGAACGGGCAGGACCTTCTTCTTCATGACCCACAGGATCGCCAGCACAACAACAACTTCGACAACGAAGGTGCCATTAGGCAAGAGGAATAGCGACGTTGCAATCATCTCGTATGACCTTTACTCGTAGGGATAGGGAAACGTGAGCGTGAACTCAAGGGTGGGCTATTGCGCCTTGAAGACGTAAACGAACACGACCAAGAACACGAGGTTGATGAAGTACATAGCCTCCACCAGACCCACGGTCAAGAAGAAGTACGTACGTGCCTTCGCCTCGATCTCGGGTTGACGTGCAATTGCGGCAATGGTCTGGCTACCCGCCAAACCGTCACCCACGGCCGCTCCGATAGCTCCACCACCGAGGGCGAGACCGCCACCGATAAGGGCGCCGGCGATTCGTACCGCTGATGCAATGTCTGTATTTGCCATTTTTCTTTTCCTCCTGGATTAGTTAATGCGAGGGCTCTAGCTCTTCGTGGTGCTCTTCGTGGCTCATCGCCATGCCGAAATACAGAATCGTAAGCAGCATGAAGATATAGGCCTGAATCGCGCCAATTCCGAGGTCGAAGGGTTTCCAAATAATTTCGCCGAAGGGGACGACGAAAATTGGAAGAAGGGTGGTCATCACCGCGAGCATCAGTCCACCGGAGAACATGTTTCCGAACAAACGGAAGGTCATGGTGATGGGCTTAGTGATCTCTTCGACGATGTTGATCGGGGCCAGTGCGGCGAAGGGTTGGGCGTAGTGCTTGAAGTAGCCCCTAAATCCACGGGCGCGGAATGACTCAATGTGCACCCAGATGATGACAATCGCAGCCATCGCCAAGGGCAAATTGATGTCGCTGGTTGGCGAAGGAAGAATTTCACCCGACACACCCGGCTGCATCGCGGAAGGCAAAAAGCCAATCCAGTTACAGATCAAGATGAAGATAAACAAGGTAACCCCGATTGGGACGAACTTACGCCCCTTGGGGCCAACGGCCGAATCAGCGAGCTCGCTCACCATGCCAATGATCGCTTCGTAAGCGACCTGGAGCTTGGTGGGAACGCCCGAGGTGGCTGAACGCGTGACGCGCCAGCCCAAGAAAAGAAAGATGCCGGCGGCCAGCAGCGTTGACATCAAGATGTCGAGATTTACAGTGAGACCAAAAAGACTGATGGTGGGGTGATCACCCACGTGTATCGTCTTCGCTGCGTACAGCATTCTCACTGAATTCCTCCCTGTCCCAGCACGACGCGTAATACGTTCATGACGAAGACAATTTGATACAACACCAGCCCTGCCACAATACCTATTCCCAGGGGGCCATTCAGGAGCAGGGCTCCAAGGGCAACCAAGGTGATAAGAGTCAATCGGCTTAGGGTATTTGAGCCTAATTGACGGCGCATGGCCTTAGTTGACTGCTCGCCCCGCAACTGGACTTTGGTGGTGTGCCGGACAAATATTCGAAAATTAAAGAAAGCCAGGCCCAGTCCGATGAGCTCGCCAAGAGCCGAAAGTGGCGGAAAAAAGGCCACCGCGACCGCAAAACCGATGCCCCCAATCACAATCGCCATAAGGGCGACTCTGCGCAACAAGTTGGGCATAGCACTGGGGGGGAGATTGTCGAACACGGTGTGATTTTCTAGAGGTAGTGACGAACTTGGCGAATAACGCCCAGGACGGCAAGAACCGTCCCCAACACTATCCCCAAAATGAGACCCCAGGGCGCGTGCAACCCATGCCCGTCACTCCACAGACCAGCCCAAATCCCAAGGGCCTCGCAGAGGGCTATTGATGTTCCCATCATGGCCAGAGCCGCCGCACCCGGTAGCTCCGTCAAAGCCTCTTTTTCACCGGGACGCTCTTCGCTCATAGGCGAACTGTAGCCCCTAGTGGGGGTAGCCGAAGCGCTGGCGGAACTTTTCCAGCAGCGGACTGAACCAAGTAAAGAGGAACACCACGAGGATGCCCACCCCTACCGTCACCCACACGTTGATCGAGGCGTTAAAAAGGGGCAGAAGGACAAAGCCACAGAGTACCGCGGTCCACGCCCACAAGATCACTACGGTGCGACGGTGCCCGTGACCTAGTCGCATGAGACGGTGGTGGATGTGATTCTTGTCGGGAGTGTGGAAACCCTGGCCCGAAATTGTGCGGCGAACAAAGGCCCACACCGCGTCTATGAGCGGCACACCGAGAATAAAAACTGGAATCAGTAAGGGCGCGAAAAAGAAGAAGGTCACTCCACTCGCTGGCGGCGTGCGCCCACCAATCACCATCGTGGACGCGCTCATGAGGAGTCCCAACATCAACGAACCCGCGTCACCCATAAAAAGTTTTGCGGGATGAAAATTATCCTTTAGAAAACCGAGACTGATTCCACAGGTCAACGCCGCAATCAACGGACCAACGTTGGTGACCGGTAGTAAGCCCAGTTCTTCCAGTCGAAGGCCGTAGATGCACAAGGTTCCTGAGGCGATAGCTACGATGCCGCCAGCTAGACCATCTAATCCGTCGATCAAGTTAACGGCATTAGCGAGAGCGAACACCCACAGCGCGGTGATAATCGGCAGTATCGATGGCCCGAGCACGACAAATCCAGCGAAGGGAAGTTTCAATTGGTACATCGTGCAGCCCGAGAAATACAAGATGGAGGCCGCAAGAAACTGACCGGCCACCTTCGCTGGTGCGCTCATCGGGCGAAAGTCATCAGCCGCCCCGACCGCGAAGATCACGCCGGCGGCGAGTAGAACCCCCACCATCTCATTGGACGAAACCATAACTCGGTGTAGGGCCGGGACGTTGAAGGCGACAATCATCGCTACACACAAACCAATCAGCATGGCCGCTCCCCCACCGTAGGGGGTGGGGGACTCGTGGACCTTACGTTCGTCGGGCAGGGCCTGATACCCCAGCTGCACCGAGATCAGCCGTGCGGGCCGCGTAAGGAGTGCCGTAACTAGCGCACCGACGCCCGCCACCACTGCGTACCAGGCGAGATTATTCATGTCCTACTTGGTGAAGTTGGTGTAGGGGTTGAAGGCGCTTAGCAGGCTCGCCACATCCTCACGAACTTGAGCCACCGCCGCATCATTCGTTCGATTACGCAGCGCTCGCGTTATCAGCTCCGCCACCGTCACAAAGTCTTTTTCCGCCATGCCGGCCGTGGTCTCGGCCGCCGTGCCCACCCGCAGGCCCGAGGTGACAAATGGTCCACGGGGGTCGTCAGGGACGGTGTTGCGGTTGGTAGTAATCCCGGCGCGGTCAAGCACCTCCTGGGCCTCCTTGCCCGTGAGCTCCGCGTCAAAGTCACCGAGATCGAGCAAGAGCATGTGATTCTCCGTTCCACCGGACACCAGACGAAAGCCCTCTTTCGATAAGGCCTCGCCGAAGGCGTGGGCGTTTTTAACGATCTGCGCGGTGTACTCCTGGAAGCTCTCCTGCGAAGCCTCACGAAAGGCGACCGCCTTGGCGGCGATGGCGTTCTCCAAAGGCCCGCCCTGAAGTCCAGGGAAAATCGCCGAGTCAATTTTTTTGGCGTGTTCCTCTCGGCACAAGATTGCCCCGCCACGTGGTCCGCGCAAGGTCTTGTGGGTGGTGAAGGTCACCACGTCGGCGTAGGGAACTGGTGAAGGGTGCGAGCCCCCCGCGACGAGTCCCGCTACGTGAGCCGAGTCGAACATCAACATCGCTCCGACCTCATCAGCAATCTCACGAAAGGGTCGCGGGTCAATCTTGCGGGCATAGGCGGTAGCGCCGCCAATGATTAATTTCGGACGATGGGCCAGCGCCTGGGCGCGAACATTGTCAAAATCAATTAGTTCTCCCGGGTTCTCGGGGTCATCATTGCGCGGCGTCACACCGTAGGAAACAAAATTCCAGAATTTCGACACCATCGAAGCGGGTGAGCCGTGGGTTAGGTGGCCACCGTGATCTAGCCGGAGAGCCAAGATGGTGTCGCCCGGCTCGAGCAGTGCGTTATACACCGCAACGTTGGCATTCGCCCCGCTATGTGGCTGAACGTTGGCATGGTCGGCGCCGAAGAGCGCAGTTAAGCGACGACGAGCGAGATCTTCAATTTCATCGACTACTTGGTTGCCGCCGTAGTAGCGACGTCCGGGATAGCCCTCTGAATATTTGTTGGTGAGAATAGATCCAGTGGCGGCCATGACCGCGGGCGAGGCGAAGTTCTCACTCGCAATTAACTGAATGGTCGTAGTTTGACGCTGCCATTCCTTCTGCAAAAGACCCGTAACTTCGGGGTCATTGCTAATCCATTCATCAAGTGGTGAAGTGCTCATTTATTCCCTCTCGCTCTCTTGAGCGTCAAGTACAGATAATTTATCGATTCTTTGTTGGTGGCGACCTACGCCTGGAGTGGCGTCCAACCAAGCACGTAGGGCCTCAATGGCCACCACCGATCCAGTGAGACGGCTGCCGAAGCAAAGGACGTTCGCATGATTGTGCTCTCGAGCCAAGTGCGCGCCAGTGACGTCGTGGACGAGGGCCGCACGAACGCCGGAAACCTTGTTGGCCGCAATAGAGATTCCAATTCCTGACCCGCACACCGCCACGCCGAGGTCTACCTCGCCGGCCGCAACCGCGCGACCCACCGCCGCCCCGTAGTCGGGATAGTCCACTGAGGTGACTGAATCGGTGGTGCCTAGGTCCAGAACGTCAAATCCCCATTCGACCAATGAATTTTTCAAGGTGTCTTTGAGTTCGAAACCCGCATGATCGGAGCCGAGAGCTATGCGCATGCCCTCTACCCTACCCGTCACCCCTCAAAAAGTAGAGCCTCAATAATCGAACGAGAAAGACCGCCCTCTCGGATAATCTTCCACTCGGGACTGGTCAAATCAACAATCGTTGATGCGCTACCGGAGCCGGACTGCTCCCCGTAGACGCCCGCGAATTTCTCATTAGCCCCAAAGTATGCCTCGGCCATAGCAACGGTCGCGGCCGCCGGCTGACCGTGCGGATTGGCGCTCGTCACCGCCAAAGGTCCCGAAAGGCTCAGTAGCGCCAATAACTCTTCGTGGTCTGGAATACGAATGGCGACGCTGGTAGTGCCGTGCACCCGAAGAGCTAACTCCTGAGGGGCGGGAAGCACCATCGTGAGCGCCCCGGGCCACATCAGCGACAGATTCATGGCCCGTTCAGGAATTTCTAAGCCCAGCTCTCGCGCCTGTTCTATGTCACTAACCAAAATTGGTAGAGCCATCGCATCGGGGCGCCCCTTTAATTCATAGATAATTTCAATCGCCGTTGCTTGTAAAAGTTGTGCCGCCAGCCCATAGACAGTGTCGGTGCCAACCGCCACAACTCGGCCTCCATCTAATTCGGCCTTCGCTTGAATAAGTGACAGGGTCATTGGCGCCTCGCCACCACAGTTCGCGGCTTGCCCGCGAGGTCGTCAAAGTCGTCGACCGAGCTGAACCCTGCTCTTGCGGCTGTGCGCAGGACGGCGTCACGGTGAATGTCTGCGTGCTCACAGATAAGAACCCCTCGCGCGGTTAGCCAATTAGGCGCCCCCGTGATTATTTCCGATAGGTCTTTGAACCCTGGCACGCTTTCTCCCGTCTCCGAAACAATTGCCATCACGGGCTCGTGCTTCAAGATCGGATCGAGAGTGGCAAATTCAGCTTCACCGACGTAGGGGGGGTTCGCCGTTATGAGGTCGATGCGACCGGCGAGGTCCTGGTCAACTGAGTCAAACCAGGAGGAATGTACGAAAGTCACGTTCTCCACCGCAGTGCGAATCGCGTTTTCTTTCGCTAATGCCAAGGCCGCCTCCGAGAGGTCAACGCAGAACAGTTGAACCGTAACCCCAACGCTTTCGAGTTCTTGAGAAATAGAGAAGCCAATCGCTCCCGTTCCGCACCCTAGATCCATTATGGTGACCTCTTTTAAATCCAGGCGAGTAATTTCATCCAACGCTCGAGTCACAAGTTCTTCCGACTCGGGACGAGGAATCAGGGCGCGAGAATCCACCTTCAAATCAAGATTTCGAAAGGGCCAGTGACCCAGAATGTATTGCAGTGGCTCACCCGCAACACGCCGGTTGATTGCAGTAAGCAACTCGGGGCTTTCGGATGCGCCGTACTCTTCGAGTAACCATTTGGCCTCGTGCCGTGCAATTCCCGCCGCGACCAAGTCGGCGGTGGCGAAAGACTTAGCGCCCATCACTTTCGGCCAGCTGTCGGGCTCGCTTATCGGCGAGCAGAGCGTCAACGTAGGGGTCAAGTTCTCCATTAAGAACTGCGTCCAGTGAATAGTGCGTCAGGTTGATGCGGTGATCGGTGACTCGGTTTTCCTTGAAGTTGTAGGTGCGAATCTTTTCACCGCGCCCGCCCGTTCCCACCTGCGCGCGCTTAAGGTCGCCGACCTCGCGCGCCTGTTCGTCTTGCGCGGCCTTCAAGATGCGCGAGCGAAGGACGATCAAGGCCTTGGCCCGGTTCTGAATCTGGCTCTTTTCGTCCTGCATAGCGACAACAATGCCCGTTGGGAGGTGGGTGATACGAACTGCCGAGTCGGTTGTGTTAACACTCTGACCGCCGGGGCCAGAGGATCGATACACGTCAATCTTCAGATCGTTCGGGTTGATGTCGACGTCAACCTCTTCTGCTTCGGGCAAAATCGAAACGGTCGCCGACGAGGTATGAACCCGTCCCTTGGCTTCGGTGACAGGAACTCGTTGAACCCGGTGGACCCCACCTTCTTGTTCGAGACGCGCCCAGGCGTCTTCGCCCTTAACCAGATAGGTTGCGCCATCAACGCCGCCGTGTTCAGATTCTGACTCTTCAATGACTTCGAGCTTCCAGCCGCGAAGAGCGGCGTAACGCTTGTACATCTGAGCTAAGTCCCCCGCAAAGAGGTCGGCCTCGTCGCCACCCTCCGCTCCGCGGATTTCCATGATGACGTTGCGTCCCGCATTTGGGTCGCGTGGCAACAAAAGGGTTTCGAGATTATCTTCGAGCGGTGGCAGCTTGGCTTCAGCTATGTTGACCTCTTCGCGCCAGAGTTCACGATCCTCGCCGGTAGTTTCGTTGAACATCTCTTTGGCCGTAGCGAGGTCCGACTGAACCGCCTTGAGGAGTTCCCACGCCACTGAGATTTCGTTGAGCTCTTTATGCCGACGAGATAAATCTCGTAAACGTCCTACGTCGCTGGCTACATCGGGCTCTGAAAGCGCCGCTTCGACGACTTTCAGTTCTTCGGTGAGTTTGGTAAGTGTTTCGTCTATCGAGCGCACGTGAGGGTGTCACGCCCAAAGGCATTAGGCCTTTGGTGTGCGCGCCTTTGCAGTCTTTTGGCCGTAACGCTTCTGGAAGCGCTCAACTCGACCACCGGTGTCGACGAGCTTCTGCTTGCCGGTGAAGAAGGGGTGGCACTCGTTGCACAATTCCACCACGACAACCGCCTTGGTGGACTTGGTCATAAAGGTATTGCCACAGGAACAGGTGACGGTGGCGTCAATGTAATTTGGGTGAATATCTGACTTCATGATGCTCCTTAGTGCGGGTCACAATTCTAGCGGATGCTCAACTAGAGGGTGTTGGGCCCTTAGCGATTTCGGTCAAGAACTCGTCATTTGACTTAGTTGTCTTGATTTTCTCAATTAGGAGTTCCAAACCAGCGGCGTCGCGGCCTTCGGCGGCCAGGCCGTTGAGGACTCGGCGAAGCTTCCATACCTGAGGTAGGGCCTCGCGGCTGAAGAGCAGCTCTTCGTGGCGAGTTGAGGATGCGTTGACGTCAATGGCGGGGAAAAGACGACGTTCGGAGAGTCGACGGTCGAGCTTCAGTTCCATATTGCCCGTTCCCTTGAACTCTTCGAAGATAACTTCGTCCATCTTCGAACCAGTCTCCACCAGGGCACTCGCCAGAATAGTCAGTGATCCGCCCTCTTCAATGTTACGAGCGGCGCCAAAGAAACGCTTGGGTGGGTAGAGCGCACCAGAGTCAACACCACCAGACATGATTCGACCAGTAGCGGGAGCGGCCAAGTTGTAGGCGCGAGCGAGACGGGTGATACCGTCCAAAATTATTACAACGTCCTTACCTTGCTCAACGAGGCGCTTCGCGCGCTCAATGCAGAGTTCGGCGATGTGGGTGTGCTCATCAGCGGGCCGGTCAAAGGTTGATGCGATGACTTCGCCCTTAACACTGCGACGGATGTCCGTCACTTCTTCGGGTCGTTCGTCAACGAGCAAAACCATTAGGTGCACTTCAGGGTTATTTAATTCAATCGCCTGAGCGATCTGCTTCATGATGGTGGTCTTACCGGCCTTGGGTGGTGCCACAATCAAACCACGCTGCCCCTTACCAATGGGCGACAAGAGATCAACGATACGCGGGGTCAATTCCGACTTACCCTCGGGTGACTCGAGCTTCAATTTCTCGTCGGGAAACAATGGTGTGAGCTCATCAAAACGAGGGCGAAGCTTGGCAACCTCGGGGTCGTAACCAGCAACGGTATCGATGCGCAACATGGCCGGGTATTTTTCATTGGCCTGGGCCGGACGATATCCGCCCTTTACGACATCACCCTTGCGAATGTGAAAACGTCGAACGTTATTGATCGAGATGTACACGTCGCCCGAGCTGGTGTGGTACCCCTTAACCCGCAAGAAACCATACCCGTCATCTCGCAAGTCAACGATGCCCTCGATATCGACCAACTCGCCGGAGTAGAGCGCATCATCCTTGGGCATACTTCCGCCGCCGCCTTCAAAGCGCTCGCGGCCTGGGCGACGATTGCGATTATTTCGGCGATTGTTATTGTTTCGTCCACCCTCACCAAAGTCACGGGGCTGACGCTCTTGACGGGGCTGATTGTTCTGACGCGGACGCTCTTCGCTCGACGCAGTGGGCGCCGCCGCAGGCTTGTCCGCCTTGGCGTAACCGTCATTTTCAGCGATGATGTCGTCGAAGTCCAAGTCGGGCGTTGCGGCCGTGCGACGGGAGCGAACAGCCCGGTCGGGCTTAGGGGTCTCCGCCCCGGAGATGGCCTCAATCAAGCTGGCCTTGCTCGCGCGTGAGGGCATGTCGAGACCGCGCGCGGAAGCAATTTGGGCGAGGTCCTCGCGGGACTTGCCTTCGAAATCTGATGAATTGCCGGCTGCTGTAGCCATAGTGTTCTTCCTTTCGTTCCACCAAGGAAGTTCAAATGGTGGAGAAAAACGGGAAAGTGTCGAAACTGATTAATTATCCGCAGAGGAGTGGGAGGTCGACCATGACAGTGTAGTCGCTCTAGCGCGACCCAACAACTTTAGTTAAGCTCCCCCAGGAGGGCACTTAATGTAGCGTCTACGACCCTGGGCGCCGCCGATAGCCCTACGGCTGTATCGGGATCCTTTAGTCCATTTCCGGTCAGCACACTCACCACCGTGGAGCCTTGGGGAACGCCGTACTTCAAGAGCCCCGCCACCGACGCGGCCGAGGCCGGCTCGCAGAAAAGTGACTCTGATCGGGCGAGAAAACTGTAGGCCGCCAAAATTTCTTCGTCGGTAACCGCACGAATCTCACCGTGCGATTCGTTAACGACATCAAGAGCGGGGACCCAGCTGGCGGGATTACCAATACGAATTGCGGTAGCGATGGTTTCTGGATTCTCTACTGGGTGACCCAACACAATTGGGGCCGCGCCCGCGGCTTGAAAGCCCCACATGCGAGGCAGCTGGGTAGCTTTTCGTAACTCGTGGAACTGAATGAAGCCTCGCCAGTAGGCCGTAATGTTTCCCGCATTGCCTACGGGAATACTCAAGATGTCGGGCGCGTCGCCGAGTACTTCAACAATCTCAAAGGCGCCCGTCTTTTGACCTTCAATGCGGTCAGGGTTCACCGAGTTAACAATGGTTATTGGCATGTGTTGGGTGATCTCACGAGCGAGGTTCAACGCTTGGTCAAAGTTGCCGCGAATTTGCAAAACCGTGGCACCGTACATGACCGCCTGGGCTAATTTCCCTACGGCGATCTTGCCCTCGGGCACGAGAACCACACAGTCCAGTCCAGCCTTCGCGGCGTAGGCCGCGGCGGCCGCTGAGGTGTTGCCCGTTGAACCGCAAATGACCGTTTGGGCTCCGGCCGACTTGGCCTTAGTTATTGCCATGGTCATGCCACGATCTTTAAAAGAACCCGATGGGTTTAGTCCCTCGAACTTGAGAAAGACGTTCGCTTCCAGTCGTTCACTCAAACGGTCGGCGCGAATCAGCGGGGTATTTCCCTCCTGAAGGGTCACTATTTCGTTAACGCCACGAAGGTCTAAATAATCGGCGTATTCGTGGAGGAGTCCTTGCCAGCCAGCCATTAGAGGGTCTCCCCGAGG
>Ga0136642_1000311_pt1 | contig 27554 bp, 23 predicted proteins | sample LowCatLa1302831Y_FD_115313 | JGI IMG/M metagenome (GOLD analysis project Ga0136642, IMG submission 115313) | Freshwater microbial communities from Lower Cathedral Lake, Yosemite National Park, California, USA - 13028-31Y | ecosystem: Environmental > Aquatic > Freshwater > Lake ... | reverse complement strand
GCTTCAGAGGCTTCTCCAAGGGATCTGGGCATACGAGGCTTAGAGGTAAGCGCGGGATTGAATGAAGGCTTTTTCATAATGTAGGTGATGCTATCATGGCCTCAGCTAGCAAGGCCGTGAACAGTTACCTTCAAGGGTGTCAGCAAAACCACCCCAGAACAGCTCGATTTATTCACCGCACTCGAAATAAAGACGCCAAAATAACCGCTGTAGTCACATTTTTCGATAGGCCATCCCTGTCAAATCATAGGCTTGCGTCACGAACTGCTGAACCTGGGAGCCCAAATACGAGCTAGCAGGACTTTTATGATTTGGGCGGCCTATACCTAGGCCGCCCCTCTCAGGGCAAAAAAGAAATTACGCATGGACGCTCAGCTTGTTGGGCTGGCGGTCATGGCATTAGAAGCCGGGCTGACCAAGCCCGCACTGTTTTTGGCTTGTACCGTGCACGTGTAGATGTATCCACCCGAGGTACCAGCAGACCCTGTAATTATAAGTTCACTCGCAGGCGCTGCTACGTTACCGGTTAATGTAATGGTGGTCGTTGCATTCGTACTGATGCAAGTGCCGAGGTACTGTGTCAGTGCTACGCCACCCGTGTCAGAGGGCGCCGTGAACTCCAATAAGAGACCCGCTTGACCGTTGCTATTCGCATTGTAGAGGTAGGTCAGTGTTGGAGCACTTGGGGCGGTCGGCGTCAGTGGCGTGGAGACTGCTGTGGCTGCAGCACTATTACCATTGATGTTTTGAGCTACAACGGAACAAATGTATTTGGCTCCACCCGTCAGGCCGCTTACTAAAATGGGCGAGCTGGTGCCGTTTGCTGTCCCTGTTGATGCCCCTGCTGTTTGGCTAGTGCAACTAGCTACGTATCCCGTAATGGGCGACCCACCCGTATTCGTGGGTGGAGTGAAAGCCAGGCTGACCTGGAGATAACCTGCCGTAGCAGTCAACGAGGTAGGTTGGGAAGGGGCCGTAGAGGCCGATGGGGTGGCGCTACACGAAGAGATTGGGCAGGTAGAGGGAATCAAACTCAAGCCGCTAGCGTTCTGTGCTTGAATCGAGCAGGTGTAAGCACTGCCCGAGGTCAGGTTACTCACAAGAATTGGGGAGGCCATAGCGCTTCCAGTGAAGACGGCGCCGCTGCTTGCCTGAGTACAAGAGGCCACATAGGCCGTAATAGACTGGCCACCGCTCTGGCTGGAAGGTAATGTATTGAATGAGACCGAAATCTGCCCAGTGCTGCCGGCAACGCCAGTCAAAGTGGGGGCGTTGGGAACGGTCAGAGGCGGGGGCAATAGCGTATAGAAAGACTGATTGGTCGCATTGTTAGCGCCTGACCACCACGTGCGGCCCATCAGGGCGGCCATGATGGGGAAAACATTGCCGGAATTTGGGGTACACGTCGTGTATTCGGCAAAACAAACGAAGCTCACATTTGGAGTAGCTGCAGCAATGGTGCTGTTTATGCCGACAGAAACATTGTCAAACTGCTGGTAACCGTTATTCACGTAGGAACCAGAAACCTTACTCACATTATCAGAGGTGTAGTAGCCGGTATTGGTTGCTGAATAGCCATCGCTGGTCGGCCAACCATTGATTTGATTGACGGCCTGGAAAAAGAAATTGCTGGCCGTCAGCCCTCCCGATGTTTGTGGAGACTTCAGTGCGCTGATTTGGTTAGAGGTTATGGACAGTGTGCGAAGAGCTTGTGGGCTATCGTAGGTTTCAATCGCACTGCCATTGCCGGCTGGATTAATGCCTTGGTTATTGAAGGTGGTCTCGGAATTGGTCACCAGAGTGGAGGCGGCGTACTGGTAGGACCAATTATTAGCTCCCCCTTCCACCCAATAGGTGTTGGCAAGGTATTCGGCATTGAGCCCAGTCGTGGATGTACTAAAGGTTAATCCACCAGGGAACGCATTGATAGCTGTCCCATTCCATAAGCCGATCTCATCACTATAAAGGTTGCCTGGAAAGGCGTACTGAATGTTGCTTTGCCACTGACAGGCGTTGACGTTGGGAATGGGTTGGCTATAGGCGCATCCCGGCGAACCATTGCCAGGACTCCCACTCGTAGTCACGGCATTGCCAAATTGCCCGTAGAAGTTGTACACCTCGTTCTGCAGGACGGACTGGTAGTAGATCATGGTCGACCAATAAGATAAAAAGCTCTGCAAGGCTTGAGTCTGAGTTTGGGTGTACCAGGCATACTGTGACTGATAGAGAATATTCAGCTCAGCCCATGCTGACCCACCTGCAGACCCGGCCGTGCCAAATAGCGTGTTGTTGATCACGCTATTACAGGTGTTGACCTCTGTTTGCCAGGTACTGATGTCACCACTACCACAACTAGCACCACCAGTTGAAACGCATAAGTTAGGGTTCGAGTTATTGATAGTGCCGTCCGCCCCATTGGCCAATGCATTGTAAAGGCTCCAACCCGTGCTTAAGCCGTCCGAACAGTTATTGGCGTTGATCAATTCGGTTTGCAGCGTGTTGTAGTCGACCAGGGTTTCGATTTCCGCAAGTTCTTCCTCCATGTATTGGAGTTGCGAGCTGATGCAGTCCAATTCTGTTGCAATGTTTTCGAGAGCCTCTGTGGTAGGGGAAGTATCATTGACCCCGACACTGGAGAGCAGCATGCCCGTTACTCCATCGGTCGCCGCTAGGGGCAGGCCAACGACCTCCAGTAGAGAGGCGGTGGCAATCGCACCATAGTCGGCCGTCGTATTTTCGCTACTGGGGACAGTGGTGGTACAGAGGGTCGATGAGTTGGACTGCGTCGTTGCGGCGGCCTTAAGGCCATGAGGCGCTTGCTCTGGGTTCAGTGCATCATTCAATATCAATGCGGATTTAGACTGGCCGCGGCGTTTGATGGGTGGCTTCGGGGGCTCCAGTCCATCAATGTATTCACCTGCTTTGGCTAATCGGGCGAGTTCTCGGACGAACTGGTCATAGCTGCCAGAGCGATCAATGGCTAGGTTAAGTTGTTCACCATCTACATATGGGTTGCTTACCCTAAGGGTATCCACTGCGGCTTGCTTGATGAACCGGAGAGTTCGGCGGACATCGGATGTCGCTTGTGTATAGGTCATGCGGGGACTCATCATCTGCCGAGCTGTCGTGGAGATGAGATCAAGATAGATAATGGGGGCCTTCCCGCCTACCTCGGAGGCAAGGGCCTTGAGCTGGCCATGAAACGGCTGATCGTTCACCTTGCCCCCCAACGTTTGGATGCGCAATGGGAGTTGGTGCAGCTTCTTGTTGGGGAGCCAAAAGCCAACAATGCCCCGATGATTGGTTTTGCCGCGGGCAACCAGGGCGCCCTTTGCATCCCGAACGAGGATTTTTGCATCGGCCAAATATGACAATGGGCCAGTGCTGGCCCATACATAGAAACGCGTTTTTTGTGACGTATCTAACTGATTAGACTGGGCTAAAGTGTTAGTTGAAATCCCGGCAAGCAATAAGAAGACCAATGAGATGGCGCTGAGTGAGGGTTTCATATTCATTATTTATATTGCTTGCTAGGTCCTTCGGGCCGATGAAGGAGTGTCTTGAATTTTGGTGTGCGTTCATCTTAACAGTGGACTACTACGTCTGTCTGTAACACAAAGTACATCTGTGGCCAGTTTTTCTATTAGGACAGTGAAAGAATCCATCAACGCGCCCTTTGGAATACAGCAATCCATGAGCCGCAGTCTGTTCCCCACGATTTCATGCAATCACTTCACTTGTGGGCGTGATTTGATGAAGGCAGTTTTTGCGCGGTTAAACGATAGCCCAACGCGTGCATAATGGCGTTCACACTGCCAAATTGTGGGTTACGGTTTTCTGAAAGCGCTTTTTGCACGCCCTTCCAGCTAACCCCTTTCACGCGGCTTACCACGCGCAGGGAAGTCATCAGCGAGGCCATATCATATCGCCACTCTCGGCATATTCATCAAACAGGACGGCAATATAGTCGTCCACTTCATCGGGATGATTACGGAGGTACTCTTCTTCAACCGCATCAATCGTTCTACATTTGCTCATGGCTTACAGATGCTTCAGTTTGAATTGTCAGATTGTCATATTCTTCAATGCCCAGCCACGTAAGGCTTAGAGTGGGCATCAAGGGGGACATTTCTTTCTATAGACTCAGTAAATACTCCTTCCAATAGGTTTTGGCCTCTTGAATGTCTTTGCTTTGGGCGCTTTTGTCGCCGCCGCACAGCAGCACGACAATGTCGTTGCCATGCTCCCAGAAATAAACCCGATAGCCGGAGCCTAAAAACCTGAGGCTTTCCGAGCCCACGCTCTGTCTCAGAGCGTTCCGGTAGACTCGAAAGAACGATGACTGACTCATCAGTTCAGCACGATCCCTCGCTTGGGTATAATCAGCCGTCGGACATTCCACCATCATAAGGAGACCAGCCAGTGCCGTCATTTGTCCCGGGTCAACGCTGGATCAGTGAGACCGAACCGGAATTAGGCCTTGGGATTGTTCTGTCCGTGGAGGGCAATCGAGTCACCATACTTTACGTCGCTGCCAGCGACCGCCGAATGTATGCATCGCAGAACGCCCCCTTGGCGCGGGTGCGTTTCGTCAAGGGCGATCGCATCGAAGGTCAGGATGGCATCAAGATCCTGGTTCGTGTGGTGGAGGAAGATCAGGGCATTCTGACCTATAAAGGAACCGACGAAGATGGTGAGGAAGTGCAGCTCAAGGAAATGGATCTGAACCATTTTTTGGAGTTCAACAAACCCCAAGATCGTCTTTTTACCGGCCAGCTCGATTCCGCCGAACTCTTCAACCTTCGCCACGAAACGCTGGAACATCTCGCGCGCCTCGATCAGTCGGAGATTCGTGGATTTCTCGGCAGCAGGACCAGCCTGATTCCTCACCAGCTTTACATCGCCCATGAAGTCGCCAGCCGTGAGGCTCCAAGGGTGCTCCTAGCCGATGAGGTCGGCCTCGGCAAAACCATTGAAGCCGGCCTGATTCTTCACCACCAACTGATCACGGGCCGCGCTGAGCGGGTGCTGATTGTGGTTCCAGACCCCCTCCTCCATCAATGGTTGGTGGAAATGCGGCGCCGTTTCAATCTCAAGTTCAGCCTCTTTGACGCGGAACGGATGATAGAAACCGACAGCAACAACCCTTTTCAAGACGAGCAGCTGGTTCTCGCCAGTATCGAGTTCTTCATGAAAGACCCCCAACGAGCGAGCGATGCCATCGCGGCCGGCTGGGATCTCGCTATCGTCGATGAGGCGCATCACCTGGGCTGGAGCCCATTAGGTTCAAGCCCTGAATACGCCTTTATCGAGGCGCTGGGCCTTAAGGTGAAGGGACTCTTGCTGTTAACCGCAACCCCCGAACAGCTTGGGAAGGAAAGCCATTTTGCAAGGCTAAGGCTCCTTGATCCGAGTCGTTTTCATGATTACACCCAATTTCTTCATGAGGAAGCGGAATATGAAGGCCTGGCCGACGTTATTGAGCACCTCCTCGATGACGACGTCTTGGATCTCGGCTTGTTGCAACGCCTTGAAACCCTTCTAGCGCAGGACCTGGCTGACGACCTGATGGCCCGCCTTACTGATCCTATGGCCACAGCGGAAGCCCGGAAAGCGCTGATCCAGCTGCTGCTAGACCGACATGGCACCGGCCGAATCCTTTTTAGAAACACCCGATCAACCATCAAAGGTTTCCCAGGACGGGAATTGAAGGCCACCGCCCTTCCTGGCCCAAAGGGCGATGGCATCACTGATCAGCCGCTGGGTAACGCCCTGGACCTTCTCCCTCCCGAAGCCCAGATGACATCCGCCATTCAAGGTGAAGCATGGTGGCGTCTTGACCCACGGGTCGATTGGCTGATCAAAACGCTCAAATCGATTCGTCCCGCGAAAGCACTCGTCATTGCCGCCCACCAGGAAACGGTGATGGATCTTGAGGATGCTCTGCGTCAATCGGGGCTCCAATCCGCGCTATTTCATGAAGGCCTCAGCATTATTTCAAGGGACCGGGCCGCTGCGTGGTTTGCTGATGAAGAGGATGGGACTCAAGTTCTCATTTGCTCAGAAATCGGCAGTGAAGGGCGTAATTTTCAGTTCGCTCATCATCTGGTCCTCTTTGATCTCCCTCTCAATCCGGACCTTCTCGAGCAACGCATCGGACGCCTCGATCGCATTGGTCAACGGGAAATCATCAAGATTCATACCGCTTTTCTTGAAGGCACCGCCCAAGAAGTGCTCTTTCGTTGGTATGACGAGGGCCTTAATGCCTTTAGACAGCAGAACCCCGCGGCACAAACGGTCTTCACAGCGCTTGGAAACGACTTGATGAGCCTTTTGAAAGCGCCTCAGGAAGACCAGGTAGAACCTCTGATCGAGGCCGCGAAAAACCTCTCTCAGCAGACCCTTGAGATCTTGCATCAAGGTCGTGACCGCCTCCTTGAATTGAACTCCTGCCGCGAATCTGAAGCGGCTTACCTGGTCGATTCCATCGAAACCCAAGATCAAGACCAGGAACTTTGGCCTTACCTTGAACGTATATTTGATGCCTACGGCATTAATGTCGAAGAGCACTCCGCCCTGTGTCACATTCTTCGCCCCGGCGAACATATGCGACTCCAATTTCCGGAGCTTCCTGATGAGGGGGTCACCGTCACCTTTGACCGGAACACCGCCCTGGCCCGCGAGGATATTTTGTTCCTAAGCTTCGAACATCCGATGGTTCGAGGCGCCATGGACATTATTTTAAACGGCGAGCATGGCAACGCCGCCTTGAGCATTCTCAGTCATCCCGACCTTGATCCTGGGACCTTATTGATCGAGTGCTTCCACATCATGGATTGCGCTGCGCCTAAGCGACTCCAGATAGGCCGCTTCTTCGCTCCGGTCATGATGCGGACACTCATCGATGGCGACGGCAATGATCTTAGCCACCTGGCCCCAAAAAGCTTTGAGCACCACCCACGCCAGTTCGACCAGGAACATGCCCGCGAACTTCTGAGAACTCAGAGAAAACTGATTGAGCGGGCCATTAGATTGGCGGAGAAATCGACCAGAGCCTCTTTACCCGGGCTCATTGAAGCTTCGGGTAAAAAAATGTTGGATAGTATGACCTTGGAACTAAAACGTCTGGCTGCTCTTAGGACAGTGAATCCGAATGTCCGCAAGGAAGAACTGGATCAACTGAAGGCCAATGCGCTCGAAATGCATAGCAGCATTCAGACGGCACGGCATCGATTGGATGCCATTAGAGTCATTGTAACCAGTTAAATCAGAGTGTTAGAGGAATCAAAGAGATCCTAAAGCACAACGAGAAAGTGTTGAGAGAATAATTTTTTAGAATAGGCCGCGGCGGACGTCCGCCCAGGGATCATATTCATCACGCTGAGGAGTCATTCATGCACAAGCGATACGTCTATGCCTTTGCTGAGGGAGATGGGAAAAACAAACGCCTTCTTGGCGGAAAGGGGGCTAACCTCTGTGAAATGACCCAAATCGGACTCAACGTGCCGCCTGGTTTTGTGATCACCACGGAATCTTGCTTGGAGTATCTTGAGTCGGGAACCCTGCCTCATGAATTGATGAACCAGGTGCATCACAACATCCTGACCCTCGAAACACAGACCGGAAAGACCTTTGGGGATCAAAATAATCCCTTATTGGTTTCGGTTCGTTCAGGGTCCCAGCTTTCGATGCCTGGCATGATGGACACCATCCTCAATCTTGGACTCAACCAAATCACCCTTCAGGGTCTGGTCGATAGGACCCAAAACCTCCGCTTTGGCTACGATACCTATCGTCGTTTTATTCAGCTCTTTGGGAAGGTGGCGCTCGGGGTCAACGAAGCATACTTTGATGAAGAACTTCTCGCTATCAAGCAGGCTGCAGGAATCAAAAGCGATCTTGAACTGACCGCCGAACATCTTAGGGAAACCTGCGAGCGCTTTTTAGGGGTCGTTCTTCGGGAGACCGGAAAACCCTTCCCAGAGGATGTCTACCAGCAACTTGAGATTGCGATTCGCGCCGTGTTCAACTCCTGGATGGGAAAACGGGCGATCGATTATCGTCGTGAATTCAAGATTACCCCTGATATGGCCCATGGCACCGCCGTCAACGTGGTCACCATGGTCTTTGGCAACATGGGGAATGATTGCGCGACGGGCGTTGGATTCACCCGAAATCCAGGCACCGGCGACAATGAGATGTATGGCGAGTATCTGATCAATGCCCAAGGCGAAGATGTGGTCGCTGGTATCAGAACCCCAAAAGCCGTCTCAAACATGGCGACTGAAATGCCAGACCTTTACAGACAGCTGCTGGATCTTAGGAATCGATTGGAAGGCCATTACCGCGAAGTCCAGGATTTCGAATACACCATCGAAAAGGGCGTCCTCTTCTGCCTTCAAACCCGTCAGGGCAAAATGAATGCGGCGGCGATGGTGAAAACCTCGGTCGACCTTTACGTTGAGGGTTTGATCAGCAAGGATCAGGCCCTGCTTCGGATTAATCCCCTTGACCTTGAACAACTGCTGCATCCAAGGCTTGACCCAAGGCACGCGCAGCAACCTCTGGCTCAGGGGCTTCCCGCTTCGCCGGGAGCGGCCAGTGGACGCTGCGTGTTCGATGCCGATCTCGCCGAAACCCTGGGCCACACCGGTGAATCCATCATTTTGATTAGGGAAGAAACCAAGCCTGAGGATATCCATGGCTTTTTTGCGGCTGCTGGCATTCTCACCAGCCGCGGCGGCAAAACCTCTCATGCAGCCGTCGTCGCAAGAGGCATGGGTAAGGCGTGTGTCGCCGGCGCCGAAGGCATCGTGGTGGATGCACGGCGACGGACGGCCTCTATCGGTGATGTCACCATCAAAGAAGGCGACATCATCACCATTGATGGATCCAATGGATCGGTCTATCTCGGCGCTATAGCAACGCTGCCGCCTGAGTTTTCTGAAGAACTGAATACTCTGCTAAGTTGGGCTGATGAAAAGGCCCGACTCACGGTCATGGCCAATGGCGATACCCCTGAAATGGCCAGCGTCGCAGTCGGTTATGGGGCCAAAGGAATCGGACTTTGCCGAACCGAACGCATGTTCAATGCCAGCGAACGCCTCCCCGTCGTGGTCGACATGATCATGGCGCGAACTCTTGAGGAGCGCGAAGCTGCTCTTTCAATGCTCCTTCCCATGCAGCGTCAGGATTTCGAGGAGATATTCAAGATTGTGGCCCCCCATCCCGTCACGATCCGACTCCTAGACCCTCCCATGCATGAATTCCTTCCGAGCGAACAGCAGATCATCGACGACATTGAGGCGCTGCGGGAATACCGCCTTGTCGTTAAAGGTCGAACAGTGGCGCTTACTGCACTCCCTCTCAATAACCCCGCTGAGACCGAAGCCACCGAAGATCACGTCAACCGTATCATCGCCAAGAAGGAGGGCATGCTCCGAAAGGTCCGGGATCTGCATGAAATCAACCCTATGCTCGGACACCGAGGGGTTCGCATCGGAATGACTTATCCCGAAATCTACGACATGCAGATCCGGGCCATTCTTGAAGCCGAAGCGGCATGCCTTCAGGCGGGGATCACCGTTTGCCCTGAAATCATGGTGCCTCAGGTGATCACGGTGCAGGAACTAAAACGCGTCAAAGCCAGCGTTGACCAAATACGCCATGAGGTTGAGCAGCGCTTTGGGCTGAACCTGTCCTTCAAGTTCGGCACCATGATTGAAACGGTCAGAGCGTGCACCCGCGCCGCTGATCTTGCCCATTTAGCGGAGTTTTTTTCCTTCGGCACCAATGATTTGACACAGGCTACCTACTCATTCTCTCGTGAGGATGCCGAAAATAAATTCCTCCCTCTCTATACGGAGACGGGGATTCTTCATGACAACCCCTTCGAGACGATTGATTTAAAAGGGGTCGGCGTCCTCATGCAGATGAGTGTGGATTTAGGGCGTTCGATCAACCCCCATCTCAAGATCGGTATCTGTGGCGAACAAGGCGGGGATCCTGCATCCATCCGTTTCTGCCATGAAATCGGGATCAACTATGTTTCCTGCTCACCGCCCCGGGTTCCGGTAGCGCGTCTTGCCGCTGCCCAGGCGATGCTCAAGTCACGAGGCCTTTCAGACGGCCCCGTCGTTGCCCCCAAGCCATTGGCATCAACCCCCCTTAAAGCCCCGACGGCACCGATCACACCGCCCCCAAGATCACTGATCACCCCACCCACCATGACCGCAGAGGCTAACCCGCCAGCGGCGGCGTTTGATCGTCTGATCGACATTCGTCAGCCCCCTGTTCACTCTGAGCCGCCGATCGCACCGCCATTTGAGATTCAGCCTGCCGTTCCAGAGGCCCCAAAAGAGATCGTTTCATCCGTGTCGGCAGCACCAGCACCAGCTCCTGCAGTATCAGCAACGGCAGGACAAAAGCCACTGACGAATGCCCCCCCCGTCAGTAGCTGGAAAAAACTCAAAAAGAATGTCAAGTGGTTCGTCGACTATGTCGATAAGCCACCCAAGGATCTGTGATCGAACCCACCGTCTGCTGGAATCAGCATATTTGATCGCGGGCGGTTATAGAATGAAAAGACCCGATAACCTTATATGGACTTGCCGCGGACCGTGTTCGATACTGCAGCCCATCACTCGCCACCAGGAGAATCAAAAAAATGGCTTTCATGCAAAATAAACGTGCTCTGATTGTCGGGGTCGCCAGCAGTCGTTCTATTGCCTATGGCATCGCTGAGGCCATGGCTCGGGAGGGTGCTGAAATTGCCCTGACCTACCAAAATGAAAAGCTCAAGGAGCGCGTTGAAAAGCTAGCCAGTGAACTGGGTGCCAAGATCGTTCTCCCCTGTGATGTCAGCAATGATGATGAGATTGATCAGCTGTTTAAAGACCTTGGCAACGCCTGGGACGGGCTTGATACGATCGTCCATTCCGTCGCATTTGCTCCCCGTGAAGCACTCGAGGGGAGTTATCTTGATTCCGTGACCCGGGAAAATTTTCGGATCGCCCATGACGTCAGCTCCTATAGCTTCGCTGCACTGGCCAAAGTCGGTCGTGGCATGATGGCAGGACGCGGCGGTTCCATGCTGACCCTCACCTATCTCGGCGCTGAGAGAGCGATGCCAAACTACAACGTCATGGGCGTTGCGAAGGCCAGTCTCGAGGCCAATGTGCGCTACATGGCGGCCTCCCTCGGGCCTGAGGGTATCCGCGTCAATGCCGTCTCCGCAGGCGCCATTCGAACCCTTGCGGCCTCTGGCATCGCCAATTTCCGGGAAATGCTATCAAAAGGGGAACAGGCTGCGCCGCTGAGAAAGAATGTCACCATCGAGGAGGTCGGTAATGCGGGCGCCTTCTTGTGCTCTGATTTGGCCTCAGGTATTACCGGCGAGATTCTCTACGTGGATGCCGGTTACAACATCGTCGGGCTCTCCCTGTAGGAACACCTCGCGACCCCCGGCCTAGGACACCCCCCTTCACCCATGAAACACCGTCAGGGCGCCGGTCTAAAGCTCCGGGGCATCCATCGCCAATTTGAAGGACGCCCCGTCATCAATCACCTCGATCTTGACGTGGCGCCAGGGGAATTCCTTGCGATCATCGGCCCATCCGGTTGCGGCAAATCAACTCTCCTGAGGCTTTTGGCACACCTCGACCAGGCGGATCAGGGCACCCTCGATCGCTCTGAAGCAGACCTCGATGTGGCCTTTGTGTTTCAGGATCCGTGCCTGATGCCCTGGCGTTCGGTCATCGATAATGTCGCTCTGCCGCTAGAGCTTCAAGGGGTCCCCCGGCATCACCGGATTCCAGCGGCCGAGGCTTTACTCAAGACGGTTGGCCTTGGAGACGCTCAAGGCAAATTCCCACAACAACTCTCCGGCGGCATGAAAATGCGGGTTTCACTGGCGAGAGCGCTGATCACTCGCCCCGATCTCTTGCTCCTCGATGAGCCTTTTGCAGCGCTCGACGATATCACCCGCCATCACCTTGACGATCATCTTCAAAGCCTCTGGCTGAGCCACCCGATGACGGTGGTCTTCGTCACCCATTCTCTGAGCGAGGCGGTTTACCTCGCTGATCGGGTGATCGTGTTATCGGCCGGCGGGGGCAACATCACCCTCGATTACAAAGTACCGTTGCCCCATCCAAGAACAGCGGCCAGCCGACTGTCAACGCCCTTTATTGACCATCTCAGAACCGTTTCAGAGGCGTTTGAGGGCCACTCGAGGACGCTTGCATGAAGCCGCTATCCGGGGTTCTTTGGTTGCCTCCTTTGATGAGTTTTGTCTTAATCACTGGATTGATTGAGTGTTCGATTATCCTCATGGATTTGCCCGCCTACCTCGCACCGCGGCCGAGCGCCGTGGCTTTAGCGCTCTTTATCCACGCGGAAGAACTTCTGAAAGCCACCAGGCATACCGGGATTGCGGCCATCACAGGGCTTGGAATGAGCGCGATCTTGGGCGCCCTTTTAGCGATTACCCTCGCCAGTCACCCACTGATTCGTCGTGCGTTCTACCCCTATGCCGTCTTTTTTCAGACGGTCCCGATCATTGCGATCGCCCCGATGCTGGTGATCTGGTTCGGTTACGGTCAAGGCGCCGTGGTGGCCGCTTCCTTCATTGTCTCAGTATCGCCGATCATCGCCAACACGCTGACAGGTCTCCTATCGACCGATCCCGCCCTCCTGGATCTATTTAGGATTGCCAAGGCGAGCCGCCTTGATACCCTCTTCAAACTGAGGATACCCGGTGCCATTCCACATTTTCTGACCGGACTTCGAATCGCATCAGGTCTGGCGGTCATCGGCGCCATCGTCGGTGAATTCGTCGCAGATAGCTATGAGGATGGCGGTGGGATTGGGACCGCTGTTGAAATTGCGCTCAAGGAACAACGAACGGACCTCGTTTTTGCGGCAGTTCTCATGTCCTCCCTCCTCGGGCTCCTTATTTTCTGGCTCGTAAGTGGCCTCAACCAGCTCAGCCTGAAATACTGGCATCTCGGGGAGTTCAAGGACTCATGAAGGATCTTAGGTTGTTAAAGATCATTGGGCTGGGCATGCTGATGCTGATCCTCAGCGCCTGCAAAGGCTCCCCTGACGACCCACCTGCGGAGGGGGCTTTTAAAGCGGATATTCAACTCGACTGGGTGCCAGAACCTGAATTCGGCGGGTACTACGCCGCCCGGGATAGCGGCCTCTTCAGCCAAGAGCATCTCGAGGTTCATCTGAAGCCTGGCGGGCCTGGAGTACCGACCCTCCAATTAATCGAATCTGGCCAAGTGACCTTCGGGATTACCACCGCTGACAACCTCTTAATTGCGCGCGACCGCGGGGCCGACCTGGTCGCTCTGTTTGCGCTCTACCAGACTTTTCCTGCGGGCATCATGGTCCACGCTGAACGCGGCCTCCATGGCTTGGAGGATGTTTTCAAAGAAGGGACTCTCGCGATGGAGCCTGGGACCCCGACCTTCAAGTTCCTCGAAAAACGATTCGGTTTTCACCATATCCATGTGGTGCCTTATACCAATAATCTTTCGCCCTTCCTTCACGATCCTCAATTGGCGCAGCAATGTTATGTGACCGCAGAACCCATCGCGGCACGACGAGCTGGCGCCTCACCCTTCGTCTTTCCGATCAGCGACGCCGGATACAATCCCTATTCAGGGATACTGGTCACCAAACGCGAGGTGCTGATCAAACATAAAGACGAGGTCCGCCGGCTGATCCGAGCCATCAAGGCAGGTTGGACCGCCTACCTCAAGGATCCCACCTCGGCCAATCAGGCCATGCATCAACTGAATCCCACGATGGATGAAGCCACCTTTGAAGCGTCATCAAAGATCCAAGCCCCTTTGATTGTGGGGAGTCCTGGGACACCGATCGGTCAGATGACTCTTGAACGCTGGCAGACCCTTTCGGGACAACTGGTAGAACTCGGTCTGATCCAACCGAGTGACCCCCAATCCGCTTTCGAACCATCGGAATAGCCCTTTCAATGCGCCTCGTTGAACGACTCCGCAGCTGAGGACTCCAAGGTCTTCCGAAGATCAATTTTTTAGCCTGTCCACAAGGAGATTCTTAGCATGTTGATGAAATCCCTTTTTGTTTTAAGCCTACTGGCACTTCATAGCCCCGTTTTTGCCTATGGCGGTGGTGGTGGCGGCGGTGGCCCAAGCTGCACTGAACCCAGCTTCACAGCCCTCACGCCAGCGGATAACACAAGCGTAAAGGACTTGGCCTCATTCAGCCTCGAGGCCTCCGCCAACACCCAGATGGAGACCTTAGACCTTCAGGTTAATGGGCAAAAAGTGGCGCCCAAAATGACCCCGCTTCGATCCGGGGATACGCTCCTCGAGGTCACCCTCAAGGACCCTATCATCGCCGCTGGAAGGGCCAGAATTACCGTCAGGGCCACCAGCAAAGAAGGCTGTGAAAACTTCCAGCCCTTCTACATCACCATCGCCCCTTAATCAGGACAATTCACCATGAGTCAGCCCGCCTGCCCTCAAAAAGGTCCCTACCCGATCGCTGTTGAAGCCTCGAAGGACTACTACTGGTGCGCCTGTGGCCTTAGCGCCTCACAGCCCTTTTGTGATGGGAGCCACAAAGAGTCGGGGATCACCCCGATTAAATACACCGCCACCGAATCGACGACGGCATACTTCTGTGGTTGCAAACAGTCGAAGAAGGACGCATTGTGCGATGGCACCCACTCAAAAATATAGGCAAAGCGGAATCTCATAAGGCATTTTGACCCTGAGGCCCATAGAAGAGAGCACCGATCCTATGAAAGCGATGCAGTTTAAGGCTTATGGAGACCCCTCCAACGTGGTCTCTGTAGACCTTAGCCTACCGATTCCCAAAGGACGGGAAGTCAGGGTAAACGTTCGAGCGACCGCGATTAATCCGATCGACTGGAAACTCTTCAGTGGCGCGCTCCGCTGGGTGATGCCCCTTAAATTTCCGCAAATCCCTTGTTTTGACTTCGCTGGCACGGTCGATGCCATAGGACCTGAGGCCAGCCATTTTCAAGTTGGGCAGCCTGTCTTTGGGATGCTGCCGATGCGTCGTTTAGGCGCGGCAGCGGAAGCATTGCTCGTCGATGAAAATCTGGCTGCGGCCATTCCCCTTCCGTGTGCCATCCATCCGATGGCCGCGCTCCCTCTGGCCGGAATGACCGCGCTTCAAGCACTGAAGGACCATGGTCAAATCAAAGCGGGTGAGCGTGTATTGATCATCGGGGGTGCCGGAGGTGTCGGACATTTTGGCATCCAGATCGCTTCTCAACTGGGGGCTACCGTCACGGCGATAGGCAGTACCCAGAACCTTGATTTCATGCGTTCTTTGGGGGCCACGAAGGTCCTTGATTACACCCAGCCGGACTTTGCCTTAGGCGAAAGGTCTTTCGATATCATCCTCGACGCAAATGGACAGCGCCCCTTCAAAGAATGGGAGATCGCCTTAGCGCCTGAGGGACGCTTTATTTCACTGCTCCCTTCACTCCCGATCTTCATGCATGGCTTAAGGCTTAAGATCACGTCAAAGCGGCGAATCCATATGGTCATGGTCAAACCCCAGCGTTCTGATCTTGAGTGGCTCGCGGCCGGGATGGCCGAGGGCAGCCTCACCGTGCATATCGAGAACGAATATCCCCTCGAACATCTCGCGCAAGCCTTTGAGCAAAGCCAAAAAGGCCACACCCGGGGAAAGATTTTGATCAACGTCTCATAAATGGCGGCCGCAACCCCCCCCGTGGTGATCCCCCACGAGGCGCTCGCTCCAGAAACTCTTCACGCCATGCTGATCGACTTTGTAAGCCGGGATGGGACGGATTACGGCTTCTTCGAAGTGGCAACCTCCACCAAAATCGAGGCCGTTCTCTCGAAGATCTCGCGGGGGGAGGCTTATATCGTCTTCGAACCCGACAGCGAAACATTCACTATCCTTTCGAAGGAATCCTTAAAGACAGGGATCGAGAGCTAAGGATCAACAAAGATTTCATCTGACGAAGCGGAATTCGTCATCGAACCCCTCTAGAATGGAAGCGCCTAGACCGCTCATCGGGGGACTCCATGAAAGTAAAATCATTGCTCAAAGGTCGCTTACTCATTGAGCGGACCTTCCTTCTTGTCCTGGTCGGCGCACTCTCCTATGCCTGCCTTCGGATCGTCTCGCCATTTATCCCCCCCTTCATTTGGGGCGTCATTCTCGCTCTGTCAACCTGGCCTTACTACCTCCACCTGTCAGAATGGCTTGGGGGGAGACGAAGCCTGGCCGCAGTCCTCATGACCTTGATCCAGCTGATGGTCTTCGTCGTTCCGGCGTTTCTTGCGCTCAACGCCCTCACAGAGAATGTTGATCTTGCGGAGAACCTCCTCTCACAATTGGTGGATTGGCTCCGCGGTGAGCCACCCCTGTGGCTCGAACATCTTCCTCTCGTAGGACCTGATCTTGATGCAGATTGGCGCTCCGGACGCTGGTCTCAAGCTCTGTCACCGGAAAAGATTCGTCCCATACTAGCCACTGCCGGGACCTGGATCCTTCAAGGGGGGGCTAGCCTCGCACTCAACGCACTCAATATTGTCCTGGCCGTCTTAATGGCAGGCTTTCTCTATTCGCATGGTGAAGAGGCCGCCTCCGTGGCTGAATCACTGGCGATGCGCATCGGCGGGGCATCAGCCGTCAAGGCCACGGAAACCGCCGCTAGGACCGTTAGAGGGGTCTCCCTTGGCGTCATTGGAACAGCCCTGATTCAAGCGCTGCTCTCGGGGATCGGCTTCTCTTTAGCCGGTCTCTCATCGGCGCCGATTTTGGGTCTTTTATGTTTTCTCGGCGCGGTCCTTCAGATTGGCACCAGCATCATCTGGATTCCCTCCGCCCTCTGGCTCGCTCACCTCGATCACGAGGGTTGGGCGATCTTTACGGTGGTCTGGGGCATCTCCATCAATATCATGGATAATTTCATCAAACCCTACTTTATCGGGCTATCCAGTCCTTTGCCCTTTCTGCTGATCATGGTCGGCGTTGTCGGCGGGCTTTTGGCCTGGGGGTTCGTCGGAATTTTCCTAGGCACAACGTTATTGGCTGTGGCCTATACGACGTTTTTTACCTGGCTTGAAAGCAAGCCGGAAACCTAAAACATTTGGTTTTAGTGCCCACATGGAAAGGGCCGCTTCCGCGGCCCTTTTCGATGAATGTCGCGATGAGGCTATTCCTTGGCCGTTATCTCGATATCGATGGAATCCCGCAGTCGCTTCACAAAGGTCGCAAATTCAATTTGACCACTGGTCCGTTCCAAATATTCACGGCCCGAGGCTTCCACTTTGGCATCGGGATCGGCTGATCCGCCATCGTTGATGGCGGTCACCCGAAACACCAGATGGGTACCATCTTCTAAGGTCGCATCACCTGGGGCGTCCTGTCCTTCGACAGGCCGGCCAGCCTCAAACAGAGCCTGAACCAACGCCGGAGGAAGCTTCTGATCCTCGCGCTTGACGCCGGTCGCTTTTAGCGGCGGGAGGCCTTGCGACTTCACCGCTTCACCAAAGACCTGGCCGCCCTTCATCATGTCAAGAAGCGCCCGGGCACGGCGATCGGCAGCGGCCCTCGCATCCTGTTCCTTGAGTCGTAACACAATCATCGGCTTGACTTCGGTCAACGGCTTATCCGTCGCCGGGCGGTGATCATTCAGGCGGAGAACCAAGGCTTTTTCATTGCCGAGTTCGACAGGCTCACTATTCTTTCCGGCGAGAACCTCCTCCGAGAAAGCCACTTTTCGAACCGCATCCTCGGCCACAATGCCTTCACCCCCTTCACGGGTAAAAAGAGCGGTGTGCTGAATCTTAAGGCCCAAGGTATCAACGGCCGACTGCAGACTGTCTGGATTTTCGAAGGTGATTTCAGCCAGTTTCTGGCCTCGCTCGTAAAATTGCGTCTCAGCCAGATTTTTTTGAGCGGTCTTTTTGAGTTCTTCCTTGACCGCATCAAATGGCTTGAACTGGGCAGGAACAACCTCGGTGACCTGAATCAGGTGATAACCAAAGGACGTCTTAACCGGCGCTGAGGTTTCACCCAGCTTAAGGGCCTGTGCCGCCTCAGTGAATGAGGCTTCCTGAGCCTCTGGGTTCAACAGGCCAAGATCCCCACCGACTTTGCCGGACACGGGATCTTTTGACAAGGTGTTAGCGAGCGTCTTGAAGTCCTCACCCTGCAGGATTCGCTGCCGTATAGCCTCAGCCTGCTGGCGGGCCGCCTGATCAGCAGGCTCATCAACCCCGTCGAGGGTGATCAGAATATGGCTGATTTTCCGGCGTTCTGGCGTCCCAAAGTTCGTCTTCTGCTCTTCATACAGCTTTTTGAGATCTTCGAGGCTGACCTCGAGCCCTTGGGCCATCGCCTCAAGATTCAGGAGGACATAATCCACCGAGACCTGCTCAGGATTCCTAAACTCCCCGATATGCGCATCATAAAAGGTGCTGACGTCATCATCGCTGAAGACCTTGTCGGATTTTCCAACAGCAATCTTCACATACTCGACGTCCCGGGTCTGGTTTTTAAGACGCATGAGGGTTTCAAGCTCACCCTTGGTCACAAAGGCGCTCGCCATAACCCCTTGCTGCAGCTGTTCGTTTCGAAGTCCCTGCTTGATCTGGGCGGCAAACTGGGCTGGCGTCATATTCTGAGCGGCCAGAATGATTCGATACTTTTCCTTGTCGAATTGCCCTTGGGTTTGGAAATAAGGGAGCGTCTGAATCAAACTCCGGGCTTCGATATCCGCCACAGTCAACTGACGTTCATCGGCACTTTGGGTAATGACTTCTTCACGGATCAGGCGTTCAAGTGCTTCATGTCGTAATGCCTTTTCATCAACGTCTTCAAGACCTACGAGCTTATTGAGGCTTTGTTCATAAGCGCGCGTGACATCACGATCAAAGATGTCCCGATCACCCACCACAGCGGCGGGTTTTTCCTTTCCGGTGTCGATGTAGTTTTGGATACCCCATAACATGAAGGGGACCCCCACCACAATCAACATGACCCAGGCAACAATACCTTGCGCACGTTCGCGAATCGCTTGGAGCATACCTATTTAACCTTGGATAAAAAAAGGGAATGACAGCAATCTGAAACCATCAAGACCAGATCAGTGACTAAAAAAAACCCCGCTCACTGGGCGGGGTCTTTTTTCAACGATTGTTGGCGGAGCGGACGGGGCTCGAACCCGCGACCCCCGGCGTGACAGGCCGGTATTCTGACCAACTGAACTACCGCTCCAATATGGTGGGTGCTGTAGGGATCGAACCTACGACCCTCGCCTTGTAAGGGCGATGCTCTCCCAGCTGAGCTAAGCACCCTGGAAAGCTCGTCAGTTTACAGCATCCTTAAGTGCTTTGCCAGCCTTGAAGGATGGAATCTTAGCCGCGGCGATAGTGATGGTATTGCCGGTCTGTGGGTTGCGGCCCTGACGAGCAGCACGCTCTTTAACAACGAATGAACCAAAACCTACGAGGGATACGGTGTCACCCTTCTTTAGTGCGTCCGTGATGGCGTTGACTAGGCCATCCAATGCACGACCCGCATCAGCCTTGGTCAGATCAGCCGCATCAGCAATGGCTTCGATTAGTTCTGCCTTATTCATGAATCCCCCTCTTTGTTAACTTAAGAAATTGAATGTGTGATCCAGTGGCGGGGATCTTTAAGTTCAGGTATGACTTAACGATCCAGCAACACCAATCCCACAACACCAATTTATCAGTCCTTCAAATCGGCTGTCAACCAAGAATGACGGGGGCTTCAGGGTTTTTAGTCCATGCTGATGATGGGGTGGGACCGGGTCCCACCCCATATGGACCATCAATGCGCAACAATTGGATTTTTAAGGTCGACAGCCTTGACCGCGGTCGGGGTCTCTTTAGCCGCCAACGAAAGGTCAGGGACCGGCATTCTTTCAAGCGCGTAGCCCAAGACTTCATCAATCCAGCGGACCGGGACAATGGTCAGCTTGTCTTTGATATTCTTAGGAATTTCGGCCAAATCGCGCTCATTCTCCTTCGGAATCAGGACCATCGCGATCCCGCCACGGTGAGCCGCCAACAACTTCTCCTTAAGACCGCCAATCGGGAGAATCTCACCTCGGAGAGTGATCTCCCCTGTCATAGCCACCGTCGAACGGACCGGGATTCCGGTCAGGGCTGACACCAGTGCGGTACACATCCCAATGCCGGCACTCGGACCATCCTTGGGGGTGGCGCCTTCTGGAACGTGGATATGGACGTCCTGTTTTTGATAAAAGGTGGGATCGATACCGAGCGATTCAGAACGACTACGCGCAACGGTAATCGCGGTCTGAATAGACTCCTGCATGACTTCCCCAAGTTTACCCGTGTAAGTTTGCTTGCCGGTCCCCGGCATGATCACGCCTTCGATCGTCAATAATTCACCCCCCACCTCGGTCCAGGCAAGCCCCGTGACCTGACCAACCTGATTAACCTCTTCCGCTTGTCCGTATCGATAGCGTCGAACACCCAGATAATCTTCGAGCGTCTTTGGATTGACATTGACCCGCTTGGAGGCAGGCTTCAGCAGAAGACTTTTCACCACCTTACGGCAGATCTTTGAAATATCCCGCTCAAGACTTCTGACGCCGGCTTCCCGCGTGTAATAGCGGACGATGTCTCGGATGGCGGCTTCGGTGATCTGAATCTCTTCGTCCTTAAGACCATTATTCTTAATCTGCTTCGGCAGAAGGTATCGCATAGCGATATTGATCTTTTCATCTTCGGTATAGCCTGCCAGCCGAATCACTTCCATTCGGTCCAACAACGCCGGAGGAATATCGAGAGTGTTGGCGGTCGCGACGAACATGATCTCCGAGAGATCAAAGTCGACCTCAAGGTAATGGTCGTTGAAGATATGATTCTGTTCAGGGTCAAGGACCTCGAGAAGAGCGGACGCAGGATCTCCCCGAAAATCCATCGCCATTTTGTCAATCTCATCCAGCATGAACATGGGGTTCCGGGTCTTCACTTTGCTCAGGTTTTGTAAGACCTTGCCCGGCATAGACCCGATATAAGTCCTCCGGTGACCACGAATCTCCGCCTCATCACGCACACCACCCAAAGCCATCCGCACATATTTTCGATTGGTGGCACGAGCGATAGACTGCCCTAGTGAGGTCTTTCCGACACCCGGCGGCCCCACCAGGCAGAGGATAGGCCCTTTGAGCTTCCGAACCCGCTGCTGAACCGCAAGATATTCAAGGATGCGTTCCTTCACCTTTTCAAGACCATAGTGCTCGGCATCGAGGATTTTCTGAGCATGCGCCAGATCATTATTGACCTTACTCCGCTTTTTCCACGGCATCCCCACCATCCAGTCGATATAGTTTCGAACAACCGTGGCTTCAGCCGACATGGGCGACATCTGACGCAGCTTATTGAGCTCACCTTCCGCCTTGGCTCTGGCCGCCTGCGGCATTCCAGATTTATGGACCTTCTGCGCCAACTCATCGAGTTCGCTCGGCACATCGTCCATGTCTCCAAGTTCCTTCTGAATCGCTTTCATCTGCTCGTTCAGATAGTACTCGCGCTGATTCTTTTCCATCTGCTGCTTAACGCGACCACGAATCCGCTTTTCCATCTCAAGCATATCGACCTCACCCTCCATGAGGGTCATCAATCGCTCCAGTCGATGGGTAATCTGGGGTGATTCGAGAACGGACTGCTTGTCCTCAATTTTGATGGTCATATGGGCCGCCATGGTATCGGCCAATCGACTAGGATCTTCAATGCCCGACAGAGAGTTCAATACCTCAGGCGGAATTCGTTTGTTGAGCTTCACGTATTGATCGAAGGTATTCACCACCGTTCGCACCAAAACATCCATTTCCTGATCATTGGCGCCAGGCTCATCCATCAGCGGTTCAACTTGAGCGACCAAGAAAGGCTCCGAATGATCGAAGTGACGCACCGTTGAACGCTCAGCCCCTTCGACCAGCACCTTAACGGTCCCATCCGGCAGCTTGAGAAGCTGCAAGATGTTGGAGAGGGTGCCGACCGAGTAAAGATCATCCTGACCTGGATCATCAACCTCGGCTTCCTTTTGGGCGACCAGTAAGACCTGCTTGCTGTCACGCATGGCGTTATCGAGGGCCTGTATCGACTTATCCCGCCCCACGAACAAAGGAATCACCATGTGGGGATAGACCACGACATCGCGCAGCGGCAGCACCGGGACCATTTTTTCCGGTGAGGTCAGATCGGTTGATGGCTTGTCCATGTAATCTCCCTGGGGCTATAAGATGGGAATGTCCTGTTGAGGATATGGGTTGCAGACCCTGAAATTCAAGAGAAATTCATCATATTTTAAAAACCCGCCGAGGCGGGTTTTTAAAGGGGCCTTATCCTATTCCGCCGCCGCCGCGGCGAGAGGGGGCTTTTCCTCGGCCCCATAGATCATCAACGGGGGACTTTCGCCACGAATCACCTGTTCATCGACCACCACTTTCTCCACATTTTCCTCAGAAGGAAGCTCGTACATCGTGTCCAGGAGCACATGTTCGAGGATCGTTCTAAGCCCTCTGGCGCCGGTCTTTCGTTCCATCGCTTTCTGGGCAATCACAGAGAGGGCCTCGTCACGAATATCCAACTCGCAGCCTTCCATCTCAAACAGTTTCTTGTACTGCTTCACCAGCGCATTCTTTGGTTCGCTGAGGATTCTAACCAAGGCCGCTTCGTTGAGTTCTTCAAGCGTGGCAAGAACCGGTAGCCGACCGACAAATTCTGGGATGAGGCCGTATTTGATCAAATCCTCAGATTCCACCTCGGCCAGGACCTCTCCCACATTCTTCGAATCATCTTTGCTTTTCACATCGGCAGAGAAGCCAATACCGCCTTTCTCTGTGCGGTCACGAATGACTTTATCAAGACCTGCGAAGGCGCCGCCGCAAATGAACAGAATATTGGCGGTATTGACCTGCAGAAACTCCTGCTGTGGGTGCTTCCTCCCGCCTTGCGGCGGAACCGAGGCCACCGTCCCCTCAATCAGCTTTAAAAGCGCCTGCTGGACGCCTTCGCCAGAGACATCACGGGTGATCGATGGGTTATCGGCTTTGCGAGAAATCTTGTCGATTTCATCAATATAGACAATGCCAGACTCCGCCTTCTCGACGTCGTAATCACATTTTTGAAGAATCTTCTGGATGATGTTTTCAACATCTTCACCGACATAACCGGCTTCAGTCAGAGTCGTCGCATCGGCGATGGTAAAAGGAACATCCAACACGCGCGCCAGGGTCTCTGCCATCAGCGTCTTACCAGACCCCGTGGGGCCGATCAGAAGAATGTTGCTCTTAGCTAATTCAACCTCATTCTTGCGCCCCTGCCCCTGGACCCGAAGACGCTTGTAATGGTTATAGACGGCGACCGACAAGGTCCGCTTGGCTTTGTCTTGGCCAATCACGTACTCATCAAGGACCTCCTTGATCTCCTTGGGCTTTGGCAGTTTTTCAGAGCTGCCTGCCACACTTTCCTGCAATTCTTCTCGGATGATGTCATTGCAAAGGTCCACGCATTCATCGCAAACATAGACCGAAGGACCCGCGATCAGCTTCCTGACTTCATGCTGGCTTTTGCCACAAAAAGAGCAGTAAAGCAGCTTGCTACCAGCATCCTTGGAACGTTTGTCATCACTCATTATTTACTCCCAGACGAATCACTCGCCACATGCCTCTACCAAAGCCCTTCTGCAGCTTCACTGCCGGAAATTCAGCCCACCCGTCGATCAAGCACCTTGTCAATTAATCCGTACTGAACCGCATCCTGGCCGCCCATGAAGTTATCACGATCGGTATCGCCTGCAATCTTTTCAATGGGCTGGCCTGAGTGGTCGGCAAGAATCTGGTTTAAGCGGTCTCTTATGGCAAGAATTTCACGGGCATGGATATCAATATCACTCGCCTGACCCTGAAAGCCCCCCAACGGCTGATGAATCATCACTCTTGAGTGGGGGAGGCAATAACGCTTACCCGCTGCACCGCCGGCCAAAAGCAAAGCGCCCATGCTGGCCGCCTGGCCAATACACAAGGTGCTGACGTCCGGCTTGATGAACTGCATGGTGTCATAGATCGCCAAACCTGAGGTCACCACGCCGCCAGGAGAATTGATATAGAGATGGATGTCCTTATCGGGATTTTCAGACTCGAGAAACAGCAGCTGGGCAATCACCAGATTGGCCATGTAATCCTCAACCTGCCCGACCAGAAAGATGACGCGTTCCTTGAGGAGTCTCGAATAAATATCAAACGCGCGCTCGCCACGCGCTGATTGTTCGATGACCATCGGCACGAGACCACCGGCGGCCTTGGGATGAAGTTCTGGGGGCAGATTACCGTAGCGCATGGATGACCGTCCTCGTTTAACGTTAGGAAAGCCCCGGGGCCGAGCCAGTGGCGGCGGCCATCAGGGTTTTGAAATCGATGGATTCTTGGGTGGTCTTGGCCTTGCCGAGCACCAACTCGACCACTTGGTCCTCAAGCACCATATTTTCGATGTCTTTGAGCCGCGATGTGTCTCCATAGTACCAGCGGACGACTTCATCAGCATCCTCATAACTGGCCGCGAGATCCTCTACCGCTAGCCGGACCTTCTGGGGATCCACCTTGACCGCGTGGGCGTCGATCAATTTGCCAAGAATAAGGGCCAGGGCAACCCGACGCTTGGCCATCGGCTCGAGCTGTTCCCGGAGAACCTCTTCGTCCATGGTCTGCTTGCGCTTTTTAGCGGACTCCCGGTAGGGCTTCAGCAACTCCCTGAGCTCGTCTTTGATCAAGGAACCCGGCAGCGCAATCTTATTGCGGTCAAAGAGTTGATCCATCACAACGCCCTTGGTTCTTGCCTTGAGAGCACGTTCCATCTCACGCTGCAAATTGGAGCGAATATCGGATTTAAGTTCGTCCACATCGCCCGTTTCAATCCCAAAGGACCGAGCAAAGTCATCATCGATGGGGGGCAAGACGGTGGCCTCGACCCGAGCGACGTCAATTTCAAAATGGCCGCTCTTGCCGGCCAACTTTTCACCCGGGTATTCATTCGGAAACGCAATATCAAAGGCCAAGTGGTCACCCGCCTTAGCACCCATCAGCTGATCCTCAAATCCTGGAATCATCTGACCCCCACCAATCTCAACAGGGAAGTCATCGACCCGGCCATTGGTAAAGTTTTCGCCGTCCATGGTGCCTTCAAAGGCAATCACGACCCGATCACCCTTAATGCTGGCACGGTCAACAGCGTCAAAGCGCTTCCGCTGCTCTTGAAGACGTTCAATCATGCCGTCAACATCGGCATCCGCCACCGCCGAAGTAAATTGCTTCAGCTCCAGGGTTTCGATGGGCATGACCACAAATTCGGGCATGATCTCGAAAGACGCCTCGTATTCAAGGCCGTCACCTTCATCCATTTTGTTGGCTTTGATCTCAGGCATGCCGGCCGGGTTCAGCTGTTCATCACGAACAGCATCGTAAAAGCTCGATTGAATGAGATCTGACACGACCTCTTCACGCACCTGCTGGCCGTAGCGCTTGCGAACCACCGCCTGAGGGACCTTACCAGGCCGGAATCCATCGATCTTGACCTTGTGGGACAGGGATTGAAGACGGGACTCCACCTGCTGGCTGATTTTTTCTTCAGGCAGGGTCACGGTCATTTTACGGCTCAGTTCAGACGTCGTTTCAACAGACACTTGCATGTCGCTCTCACCTCGGACAATGGTTAGGATAAGCTGGAGCGGACAACCCTTTTAGGGTATCCGGATCCGGAAAGGCCATCAGGATTGGGATGGTTAGATGCGTTCGCCTCATCGTAATGATAGAGAACGCAAAGTTCAGATTTCGAATTGGTGCGAATGGGGAGACTCGAACTCCCAAGGGTCACCCCACTGGAACCTAAATCCAGCGCGTCTACCAATTTCGCCACATTCGCTGATTGTGACCCGACTCGATGCCCGCTGCCGATAAGACTGAATCGATCAATCATTCCAAACAGATTGGGCACTGAGGTTCTGGGCATCATCGGATATTATAGGGTCTGGGATAAGTTTTTTCACGTTTTATTGGGCGATTCGTGGCCCTTGAGGAGGCTAGATGCCCGATAAGAAGCCCCCCTCCCCCTCCCCTCTCGCTGAGGGAGTCACCCAATTTGAGCTGAATTTCAACGAGGCGCCGCCTCTTGAGGAAACCCTTTTCAGCGCGCTGAACGACTGGCGAAGGATCCTCTATCAACGGGGGCTCAATGGCTGCGATCCCGCCCGATACGGAGGCCTTGCCTATGGCAATGTCAGTCAAAGAATCGGGAGTGGGTTTGCCATCAGCGGCACTCAGACCGGTGGCATCGCTGATCTATCAGCGCGCCACTACTCGATGGTCAGCGCCTTTGACATCGAATCCAACAGAGTCATAGCCCATGGCCCTTTGCCGCCCTCTTCAGAAGCCATGACCCACGGCGCTGCCTATCAAGCGCACCCTGACATTCAGGTCGTGCTTCACGCCCATGCGCCGGTGATCTGGCAAAACGCCGATGCCCTTGATCTTCAAATCACAGGCGCTGAGATCGGATACGGAACACCCGCCATGGCCCGTGCGATCGGGCGCTTCCTCAGCCAAGACCCCTTTTCGGTCTTGGTCATGGGGGGGCACGAAGATGGCGTCATAGCCACGGGCAAGACTCCTGCGGATGCGGCGCATCGACTCCTTGACACGCTGGCGCGCGCCTTGGCCCTTGCGCCAAAGAACCCCTGACATAAGACCCGGGACCATCAGGGCCGGAAAGCATCCCGACAACCGCCGTTATAATCAGCGGCTTCGAGCTTATTGCCATTTTGTTGAGACCACGCCATGTTCAAGATACGTTTTGACGAATTCCTCTCTCACTCCTTCCAGACCAGTGCCTTCGTGATGCTCTATGGTCTCCTGATTTTTCTGCCCTTGATCCGTCCCCCGGTGATCCTGACGCTTATCTTGGTCAGCGCCCTCGTTTATTTTTCGATGTATTTTGGTGCCGTCTTTGCCAAAGGCCCTCTGGAAAAGAAGCCGACCACGCCAGAATGAAACGGACATCTCGCCAGAAGAGGATCCCTTTGGGCGAGGACTCCTGGGGCGTGATCCCACCTGACCCTTTAGCCCGGCCAGGGTTGCTCCGTCATTTAGCGGCGCTTTTATACGATGGATTGCTGCTCGCCAGCGTTTATTTTGTGTTAACGGCAATCCTGATCGCCTTTCGGGGGGGCGAGGCCTTTAGTCCGGCTCATCCTGGGTACAGCCTCTTTTTGATCGTGACCGGACTCGGTTTTTTCAGCTGGTTTTGGACGCATGGCGGACAAACCCTCGGGATGCGCGCCTGGGGCCTTCGGATTGAAAGCCTCAATGGCAGGCCCTGCGAGTGGCCGCAGGCCTTACTGAGAGGAATCTGGGCCCTCCTCGGTGGGAGCATCCTCGGCTTGGGTTATCTCTGGTGTCTTGTTGACCGTGAAGGGCGCACCTTTCAGGACCACCGTTC
>Ga0136642_1000310_pt1 | contig 27589 bp, 30 predicted proteins | sample LowCatLa1302831Y_FD_115313 | JGI IMG/M metagenome (GOLD analysis project Ga0136642, IMG submission 115313) | Freshwater microbial communities from Lower Cathedral Lake, Yosemite National Park, California, USA - 13028-31Y | ecosystem: Environmental > Aquatic > Freshwater > Lake ... | reverse complement strand
GCGCTCCCCCTAGCCCCCTTGCGGGAGATCTGCGCTCCCCCTAGCCCCCTTGCGGGAGATCTGCGCTCCCCCTAGCCCCCTTGTATGAAATGGCGGAGATATGTACTACATGGCATATATAATTTTCTTCTGGTGTCCGCCGCAGGATGAACCTGGAGCAGATCCGCAACGCCATTCTGGAGACGGCCTACCTGGGCGTGCTCGCGGCCTACCTGGCGTGCAAGCGCCCGTCTTTCATGGGCAGCATCCGCGCGGGCATGCAGCGCCTGTCGGGGCGCGCCCTGCAGAAGGCTCTGTCTCAGGAAGTGGAGCAGTTTGGCATGATTCAGAAGACGGAGTTTGGCTTTGACATTCTGGATAACATGGGCAAGAAGATCCTGAAGCTGATGGGCGTGCAGCCCGATCTGTGGATCCTTCCCGAGGGCATGAAGATGTACCTCAACATGGTGCGCAAGGAGAACTTCCAGTCGCCCAACGCGGGCGCCGCGGGCGCCATAGCGCCCGTGGGATCCCGCGCCCCGAAGCAGTCGCGCGACGTGGCGGTGGACATTGCGTACGACTGCCAGGTGGTGGAGACCAAGTCGTTCGAGCTGCCGAACATGAGCGAGCCGCTGAACCCCATGGAGCGCGCGGCGACCGTCGGCGAGTACTACGTCATGCAGAACCACCTGCGCGGCCACGCGAAGCTCGAGGAGTATCGCACCGCCTGGCGCGACATTTACATCTACAACGAGGACAAGGACGGCTTCAGCCGCATCTCGCTGGAGGCGGCGCTGCAGAACTGCGGCCGCTTCGACAACGATGGCGACATCAACCCGTACAACGCTCCGAACGGCGGCAAGGGCAACGACGTGCCGCCGGACATGTTCCTGCGCGACCGTGACGACGGCGAGGGCGGCGACCGCTGGGTGCACACGGAGCACTTTGGAGACATGCACCCGATGTTCCTGCGCGAGGCGGGCCTCGGCGACTGGGCCGACAGCTTCATGTCCAAGTTCATGAAGGACCAGCCGGGCATCATGCGCAAGCTGCGCGACGGTATCGACCTCTGCCAGCGCATCGACGCCGTGGACCAGTTCGACGGCGGAGTCCAGAGCACGTGGATGCAGTGGCTCTGGCTCGTCAACTGCCTGCCCCGCGTCAGGTCGCAGTGGAGCGAGGAGCACGGCCTGCCCTTCCCGCCGACGTTGGAGGACGTGAAGGCATTCAAAGCGAAGGTGGAAGACGCAAGAACTACAAATGCTGCTCTAGTTAGAGCTAACGCTGCCGTTGCCGTTGCCGCTGCCGGTGACCCTGCCGCTGCCGCTGCCGTTGCCGCTGCCAATACCGCCGCCATTGCCGCCGAAAAATTGGTCCCATGGTGGGTTCAAGTTGCCCATGGCGTGACTCGCGATGGCGCACCCAACGGCCGTCCGGCTCTATTCTCCGGAACATCGGAGCAGATCCACGCCATGCCGGTGGGCTACGCCAGCTACCCGGGCCTATGCATCCTGGCCAACTCCAGGTACGAAAAGACGTTTGGCGGCGACCAGAAGATCGCGGCGGATTTCGTGGCGGCGTTCGACACTCTCTACAGCGAGATGCGCCAGCACGTGAACGACAGCATGTTCATGGCTGGAAACAACGCACCGCCGTGGATCAAGGCCCGCGATGGTCGCTCGACCCTCTTTTCGAACCTCATGTACATTAACGACGCTCCAGTGTGGATGAAGTATGACGATAGCACTCTGGCCGCCGTGATTGGTCTCGGGAACATCACCAACCTATATCTGAACGAGTCGAATGTCAACCAACTCGCCGGTGGCGGCGTATTTGCTGGAGCGACCCAAAACCCTGCAACCAAAAACAGTATTGACATTGTCATCACGGCTTCGAATACTGCCATCGCGAATTTCGGAGGCGTGGGACAGCAGATGGTAGCAGGAGCAGCACCTGCTGCGAATACGGTGTGTGCACCATTCAACGACGGCCTCATGGTTGATGCATTCAACCGCGCAAAGAAGGTTCTACTTCCAACTGTCAACTCAGCCGAATACGTGTACAGCACGTGGCTGGACAGCGTTCTCGAGTACATCAATAACGAGCCTCTGCTCTTGAAGGCGGACGCAACGGATCCTTCTAAGCAGACGTTCACTCGCATACTTCAGAATCTCAGGAAGCTGTTTATTGAGATTGTTCTTCCGGACCAGCTTCCGGTCCAAATAATGTGCATGCTCGTGAAGGTTGCGCTCGCCTTCAACGTAATAGTTCAGCGGCCCGACGACGACAAAGAGACAAAGCAGTTCCGCGTGGCGGCGTGGTTGAACATGGCATCGAGCGCAGGATGTACTCGGGCGCTCGTGGAGCTCTTGCACGTCACTATTGATATCTTCCGCCCGGCTGCTGGAGGCACTATTGCCGGTGCATTCAGATACACAGCCGACGAGCCTATGGCGTGGACTATCGAGAATCTCAAGTCAAAGGCGGCTGGGAATGCAGAGTATCCATCTCTTCGGACTAACATTGAACAGTGCTTGGATACGTTAACAAATGGTTACAGCTACTCTCAGATCCCGGAGTATGAATTCAATCCTCCGACTGCTGCCGGTGGTGCTGCTGGTACTGTTCACATTCCTTCGAACGCGATACAGCACAACCATGCTGGTGTTGCTGGTGCTGGTGCTGGTGCTGGTGCTGTTGCTATTCGTGGTGGTGCTGCTGCTGCAAACAGTTACGTCGTGCCAACGCACATAGTCGGCGGTGTGAATTTCCACAAGTACAGCCATGCGCTCGTGACCCGGGATCCGTTCTCGCCCCACGCTGGACCGGACATTTCGAAGAAGAAGCATTTCCAGGACCACGTCCCGCCGCTGTTCGATAAGGACAGGGCGGCGAATGTCCATACACATGCGCGTGCGGCCGGCGGTGGCGCTCTTAATGCCACCATGTTCGGAGCCAAGAGGCGTTTCGGCGCGTCTTTCGGGGCTATGCCTCCGCAGAAGCGCGGCCCGTACGGTCCTCGCGACTACTTTGAGGACGAGTACAGCCTGGATGCGGATACGTCCATGGACGATACGCTGAACCAGGATCCGTGGGGCACTGGTGCCATGTTCGGCATGGAAGTGTCCAAGGCGTTCCGCGATCGCTTCGCGCAGACGGCGCGCGCGGAGACGGACGCGGTGAGGCGCTGCATCAAGCTGGCGTTCCTGGGCCAGCGCGTGTGCCACGCGTCCTTCGCGCGCATCTTGGCGAACAACGACGTCTTCCCCTTCGGCTTCCTGCTGCTGCGGCCCTACATGACGTACACCATGGCGAGCGCCATCCTGACGGTGTCGGGGTCGGCCACGGGCGAGACGCTGGTGGGCCACGCGGACTTCCAGCTGGCGGATAACGTTGTGCAGAAGATGCACATCGGCAACTTCACCATGTACCTGAAGAGCGTGGTGTACCAGCCGCACCACGTGTGGATCGCGGACAACGTGATGGCGACGGGCTACGTGGGCGGGAACAACTGCGACTTCCGCCGCGACCCGGCGAATCTGGCGCCGCCCGCGGACGCGACGCACCCGAGCCTCTTCTCGTGCCTGGTGCCCTACGACTGCACGCAGGAGGGCCAGGGCCAGACCTGGGAGAACGAGCTGCCCAACCCTCTTGATATCACGGGCCGCTACTCGAGCAACCCGGCCCTGACGATGCTGAACAACACGGTGCGCAACAACCACTACGCGACGGCGCCCTTCTACAGCTCCCGCTACAACTGGGACAACTCGGACCAGAACATGAACGACGACTCGTACGGCACCTCGAACCGATACAACACCCTGTGCTTCGCGGGCCACTACATGATGTACAACATCCAGACGCAGCGCTACGACCTCGTGCACACCAACACCGGCCACCGCGGCGACCGCATCTACGCTGGCTGCGGCCGCGTCTGGAAGGGACTTGCCAAGCTGCTCGAGCCCGTCAACTACAACACCGCGCACGGCGGCGCGCCCGTCCGCAGCCTCGTCACCAACTCCGTGTAGACTGGTGCAGCGGGGGAGCTTGTGGGCGCAGCAGGCCCAGTAGAAACTGTAATAATGATGTTACGTTTAAAGAATACAGTTATATCATGTTAAGATAAGCACGTGAGAATTGCCGCCCCCACCGCCCTGGCGAGCGGCGGTGGCACCGCATTTCCAATCTGCTTGTAGACGGCGCCCGCTGGTCCCTTGAACTGGTAGTGAGCTGGGAACCCCTGAATGCGCGCGCACTCTTCGACGGTGAGCATGCGCATCGTCGGCCTGCCCTCCTCGTCGGTCCCCCGCACGAGCGCCTCCGCGCCGCGCGACTTGAGGTAGCCCGCCCGCAGCGTGTTGGGCACCATCCCATCCTCCAGGAACCGCACGTACTGCGGCCGCTCCTTGTGGCGCCGCTCGTAGTAATCCATCTTCTCCGGGGACATGAAGACGTCGTACGACCGATGCGGCGGCGGCTCTTTTGCGCCACTCTTCATCGCCTCCGCGTGGGACACCCGCACGCTGCCGAAGTTCAGCCCCTTCCCCGTGGCTTCCGGCCACTGGAACGGCCTGCTGTTCCGCCGCACGCCCACGACGAAGAGCCGGCGGCGCTTCTGCGGCACGCCGAATTCCGAGGCGTCCAGCACGCGCCACGAAGCGTCGAACCCCTCCAGCTCCAGCAGCTCCACCGCGCGGTCCGCCAGCGTCTTGCGTTTGCTGCTTACTTCTACTGCGGCGGACCTTGTGGAAATTCTTGTCTTATTTGATAGCTTTGCATCACCAGAGATCTCTGATAGCTTGGTGGCAAATCGTGGTACGTTTTCTATGAGCACCGCCTGAGCGCGCGTCTCCCGAGCGATGCGCACCACCTCCTCGAAGAGCGTGTCGTTGGCATGCGCCTCTCCGGAGCATCGGTTCGCGCCCGACACCGTTTGGCACGGTGGGGACGCCGCAACGAGGCTTACGCTCTCCTGCAGGTGCAGTGTGCGCACGTCTTTGCGCATGACGGCACCGTGGTTGGCGGCGTACGTCTCGCAGGCTCGGGGGTCCAGTTCGACCCCAGCGTAGTGCTCCCACCCCGCCTGGCGCAGGCCCTCTGTGAGGCCCCCAGCCCCGCAGAAGAGGTCCACAAATTTCATGGTTATGTATGCATCGTCTCTATTATATATGCCAGATTCCTTATTTGTCACAACTATGAGACGGCACAGCGCGCCTGGGGCTCCCATGCCGCGGCTCCGGAGCATGTACGCTTCCGATACTCCGTACCCGAGCCCCAACGCGCTGCGGTTCCTGCACATTGTGGCGGCGCTGGTGCACTCGGCCAGCTGCGTGGCGGCTACCTACCTCATGACCACGGCGGATGTTTACATTCCGATATGGTTCGAGCGCATTACGTATGCAACGGGTGCAGAACCAGGTAACGACCAGTTTGGTCCGCCTTTCCAATTATTATTATTTATCGTTTTCCCCAAGCAGGTTTCGTGCAGCACAGCCACAAGGAGACGGCGTTCAAGTTCCACTCGCTGCGGGTGCTCTTGGGGTTCGTGGGCACCACTGCAGTTTTCCACCTCTTCTACGCGACGCTCAGGGGCGCGGGCGCCTATGGCAACCCCTGGCGCTGGATCGAGTACGGCATCACCGCCACGATGCTGACGCTCAATGCGGCGGTGGGCGTGGGGGTCAGCTCCGTGGACGCCGTCATCCTCCTGATCGCCTCCAGCGCGTGCATGCAGGTCAGCGGCCTCGGCCTCGAACTCTCGCGTGGCATGCCCTGGATGCGCGAGATTTTCCTCTTTATTGGCTTCACCATTGTTATATCAATCATCATATCTATAGCTTGGTACTCCACCACGGCGTCCGGCTCGCTCGTCAACACCGAGCGCATCGCGTCCGTGTACGGCGTCTACTACGGCAGCTTCGGCGTCGCCGCCACCCTGCGCGCCTACGACATCGGAGCCTGGCGTTCCGCTGCCTGGACCGAGCTCGTCTACATAGTCCTCAGCCTATCGAGCAAGACCAGCCTCTTCTGGATGAGCTTCGGCGGCACAAGGCAGATGATAGAACACCTCGCCCCCGCAGAACCAAGGTGCCGTTGCAGATGTGACGCCAGTCCCCTAGACCAACACTCACTAACTAACCCAGTATCATCACATTGCAGGAAGGGGGTTGACTGGGCGTACGTGCAGGACGTGGCTGCGTTTGCGCCAGGGGCTGTTGCGATTGCGTTCCTTCTCATCGCGGCGTTCCTGAAGCCGAGGGCCCGCGAAAACAAAGCGATAGTAATGTGCGGGGACGAGCCTGGGTTCATAGCAACTATATCGTGATGATTGTGTTTCATATTGGTCCTCTCCTACGGAGTCTGCATTTCGAAGGGTGGCGGCATAGCTCTCCTCTCTGGGCTGACAGGGGGCATTTCACGTTCAGCCGCCTCCGCAGCAGCGGCTGTGGCAGCCGCCGCAGCCCTCATAGCATCAGCACGTGCGAGATTTTCCTGGTGATCCTTCCGCGCAGCCTCCCCGTTATTTTTTTCGGGAGCACCAGGAGCATGATTCCCAACGGGCGGTACTGCAGGCACGAATTGGTGTCAGTACGCGATAGACAATATATATTCATACTTTTTCATAACGCACTTTTGTCTTTTTCCGGGGTTGTATGGAATGCATCGATTATTCCCAGCTGTTCCTTCGCATTCTTACCACGACCCTCCCTCACAAGCATCTCCATATACCTAGTTTGCAATTGATGTCCAGTCAGAGAAGAACCTCCTGCGTGGTCGCTTCCGGAAGCCACGGACTCCTTCGCGGGGCTGTCGGAAGCCACGGACTCCTTTTTTTGGGGACTCTCGAACGGGTTTTGCGCAGCGGGCACGCCGTTCTGCGCTAGGAAGAAGTTTTGCATAGCTAGATCCTGGTCATGCGGCTGTTGGTCTGCTTGGACCTGATGAGGCGAGCCGGGGTTACCGAAAATGACATTCCGAACGCTTACAAACGACATGGTATATTCTCTGTACATACGGACGTATATAGTGGTGTGTTTTGAAGAGAAAAGACCACGTTCGGAATGTTCGGCGCAACACTTGTTTTGATAGTAGAGTTTTATTTTAGCAACTGATGTATGGACGTTTTTTCTGCGGGCTCACGATACTTTTTTTTTACAACGACAACAACACTTACTTCATTCATCTAAGTGCGTCAGCACACGCTTCTGCCGTAGAACCTTTTTTAATACAATTGTTGAATTGGGCGTCCGCTTTGTCTACTGCAACATGGGATCGTCCCGCGGTAGAATGGGTATCGTATTCCTTCTTTATATTGACATTTTTCAATACGGCTTCAGTTATCTTATCTATCGTTCCGTCACATTTACCATGCAGGTGTTGTTGGACCTGCTGTTTTTCCTTTTCTTTGACGTGCTCTATGAATGGTATGTAAGGTGCATTACTTGCGTCATTGCGAGCAACTGCTTTGACAAGTTTGCTCTCGAATGCGACACCTTCTTCGGTGCACATATTGCCGTGTGCTGCTTCTTGCCAGCCTTTTGTTAAACCAGCCTTGTCGGTAAGTCCAGTAATTCCGGATCTAGCGCTGTGAAAAAGTTGCACAGCCTTCGATTTCTGAATCTTGTTAGAAGTGTCCACATTGTAGTGCACTTGTGTCTTTCGACCAGCCGCAGCCGCAGCCGCAGCTTTTTCTTCTCGTATTTTCACAAGTGACAAGTGTGCTTCCTTCTCTTTTTGGACGCTGGCTTCGTATGCTCGGTGACGTTCTAGTTGTTTCTTTAGTTCCTCTGCAGCTTTCGCGTTCCCTTCTAACAGTTGCTGCGCATGTAAAGACGAAGACGCCACTGATTTTTTCTCTGCCTGTTTTTTATCATCACGTCGTTGCCTCCTGCTTTTAAATTCGTCGTCTGGATTCAGGTAATGCTGTCTGCTAGGTAATGCTGTCGCATAATCATGCTCGGACCCCCATTTGGCCAGAAGCGACATTTTATTATCACAAACAAAAGCAGGCAACGCTTTTATAGTTTTGTGTCAAAAACGACGTGTGTCCGAAAACTATAAAAACCGAATGTCAGTTCATATAACCTCTATACTGTTAGCTTGCGCGAACCTCATCCCGATCATCAATTACAACGCCCTTGCAAATTCAAACCGCAAGCAGGGAAAACGCCCCAATCGAAGACCTACGGAAATCATCAATCGCTGCTGAATGCCTAGCCGCATAGGCTCTTCGGTACGAGCTTGCTCGTATCCAATGCGAAAGTTCCACCGAGTAGCAGCCACGCAAGGATGGACTTTGCTGCGAGGCTGAGGACCGTGTAGATAATCTCGTTGTACAAATACACCCAGTGCTCCCACTTGTTGTCGACGGCCAGCGAGCCCACCATCTGGTTGATCCCAAAGATGGCAAAGAGAACGAGCTGCACCGCAGGGATAGCTTTGACGGGGTCTGGCACGTCGCTTGCGACATCGAGCGACCACTGGAACTGCGAGAAGAGAACGGTCCACACGACGACGAACGGCAGCCAGCCTGCCAGGTGCGCACCCCAGCGTATAATCCAGGGGACGTCTCGCCCATGGGAGAGCGCCATCACCTGCTCGCTGAAGAGCCCGAATATCATCGTCGACCAGTTGCAGCCGGCGAGCGCCAGGACGAGCCAGATGTTCTGCTCGCCGTTGAGCAGGCTTATGATCATCACCATCAGCGAGCTCGAAACGCTGTACTCGATGAACCGCAGCGGCTGCGTTCCCTTTTCGAGCCACCGTTTGTAGGCAGGGTATCCAACGTACGCGCTCTTCACCGGCAGGATGCAGACGAACTGGAAGATTGCGCTCAGGAAGAAGAAGGCCACCACCATGGCGCCTGAGGTTTTTTCGGGGGAACATCAGCACAAACCACCACCAAGGAGGAACAGGGTCGAGCAACGCACCGGGGTTTAATTCCCCGACGCTTCGCCAAGCCGTCTCTCGGATACACGTGTTGGTCACCGATGTGCCGTTGCCGTACGCCGAGAGCGTTCCAGTGTCGTTATAAACAGGTTTGAAGCACGTGAAACCTGGAAACAGCGGGGTCCCGATGATGCTGTAGGAAGCGCACAGCTTCATCGGCCAATTCTTTTTTGACACAATGTACGCGGCGCTGACTCCTGACAGTAGGTGCATGCCAGCCGTAACCCCGAGGAATATTCGGTATCGTTTGTAGAAACGTTCGCCTTCTTGCCACCACGGAGGCTTCATGACGACCGCCGCATCCGTGGGGACGTCAACCTTGCCGCTGACCATAGTCAGGTCAACCGATGCAGAATTTGGCGCCGGGCCCCCAATCCGAACTGACGAAAGTCTCCTCATATTCATTAGAGTTTAAAAAGTCGGTTATATACTTTCAATTTTTATTCCGAATGCACGTTTTTCCGGAATCGGGAAAACCACAAACATGCGAGAATGGTGAGAATAAAGAGCACTCCAAACCGATACACGCCCCGCAAGCATTATCCAAAGCATGTGATTGCAAAGTACCCGGAGAAGTGCGGAAATCAACTTCGGAGGAGGAAGTCAGAGAAGATGCCGTTGACGAATGGTTTTGGCGTCTCCGGAAAGGCCAAGCCACAGCCGCGCAACGTTGTCCGCGCGATGCAGCCGGACTGCCCTCACTGCGCGCGCGCCTTTGTGGACACGACATCGAACATTCGTTCGGACCACGTGAGCAGATGCCCGAAGCGTGTCGGCTGTATTTAAGATGGACTGCGTCATACGTCATGTCTTTCTTATTCAGGCATATATTCTATGGTCCGAAAAGAGGCGGTACCGACGAAGGTGGTCCGTCCAACAAGCTTGGTAGGCTTGAACTTCCGGATGAAGCTGGCAGTGACGATGAATGTGTTCCGGAAGCGTTGAAAGCCGTTTTCGAAAAGCCAGAGCTCATGCGATTGTCTGAAAGACTCGCAGAGATTAAGAATAATGGCGAGATTATCGGAGAGCTAGGGACTCTTCAATATATGCCTCTAGGGCCCGTCGGGAAATACATCAAACCGAAAAACGCGGAAAACATAAAATTGTTCGAGAACGTAGTCGACAAATTCATCACAGGGTCAATAAACGACTCCAAAATTGTCATCGAGGTCGCACCACGTACGCCGGAAGGCGACACTATGCTGAATCACGACGTAATTTTATATGTAAACTTAGAAAACGCGACTATGTATAACGTAGAAGGGAAAACGCTGGACGAAAGAGACCAAGCAGTTATAGCCATGAGTGGCTCACTTCCACCTGTTGTATTTAACTTCCTCATGGACAGCAACCCGAAAGACGAAGAAGACGAATGGTCATAGTACGAAAGTATCAGCACGTTACATGACGAGCTGCTGGCGTACTTCCTCCACGCAGAGGACCTCCCAGTCGTCCTGAACAAATGCTGGGATCAGCGCCCCTCCGCGGGCGTTGCGGCAGACGTTCTCCCACTGCACGTCGAACTCCATGGCGGCCCATCGCCCATCGAGCACAACGCGCTTGGGGGTGATCTGCCCACGAGTCGTTGAAGCGCACGCGCTTAACCTTCCCGCGCACGTTGAAGAACTTGCACCTGCATGCGGTGTAGAAGACTGTAATAGAAAAATCGCAACACAAAGTTGGGAGAATTTAATCGCACCTGTCTTCGTCGTAGAAGCACTTCTCCACATCGCGGCCCGCCATCTCATGCGGGTCACACCCTAATGCGCGTCTTGCAACGTCGAGCTGCTGCGTCTCTGGGGCTGCCGCGCTGTCGCACCCTGCCTTGTGCCCGGGCGCTTCGTCGCACCTTTCCTCGTGTATGGGCGCTTCATAGCATGCCATCTCGTGCCCGGGCGCTTCGTAGCACCCCGCACCGTGCGTCGCTGCCCGCTTCTTTCCGCGCTTTTCCAGGGGAATGCCTGAGTCCGCACGCGTTGCATAGCGAATTGGGTCCGTCGGGGTCAAACCTCCACTGCGTTGTCTTGGTTCTCGAGCGCCATGCGCAACTTTTCGCACCTCCCGCGTCCATGATTTATTGCGCACGGGAGACGAAAGTGAATTCCGGTAAAAACAAAAACAACAAATGGCCGATTTTTGTTACTTTAGTATGTCGTCTTACACTACGATAGTCAACACTGCCGAAGCGCACTTGGCGTACACCGCGAAGGACTGCGCCCCCGTGCACTTCTTAGGCACGGAAACCGTGCATACCTTGTTTCCGACGCATGCTGAAGTGACTCCGACTGCCGCAACAGGGCACGACGCCATCCCGAACTTTTGCACGTTTGCAAGCAATGGGGGAACGATTCCAGAACCTGGTGAGACACACGAAACAAAGGAGGAGGTGTCACCTCCTCCATATCACACAACACAACACAAGGAGGTGGCACCTCCTTATATCACAACACAAATCGCAGGAGGTGGCACCTCCTTATATCACAACACAAAATCGCAGGAGGTGACACCTCCGTGTTACGCAACACAACACGAGGAGGTGGCACCTCCGTGTCACGCAACACAACATGAGGAGGTGGCACCTCCGTGTTACGCATGTTACGCAACACAACACGAGGAGGTGGCACCTCCGTGTTACGCAACACAACACGAGGAGGTGGCACCTCCGTGTTACGCAACACAACACGAGGAGGTGGCACCTCCGTGTCACGCAACACAACACGAGGAGGTGGCACCTCCGTATGCGCAACACAACACACCTGGTGCGCCGCACGGGTACGTGGCAGTGGAGTAGGTCTGCAGCTGCACCGAGTCGATCTTGTTTGCTCCGCAAGACACGACGATCGAGGGGGCGGTGCTGTTGAGGAGCGAGTGCGAGCAGACGCTGGCGCCGGCAGCGGGGAGGGTGGCGGCTGTGATGGGCGTGTAGGCTGGGACGTTGGCGGCAACCGAGCGGATCCAGGTAGCAAAGGAAGACACTCGGGTGTACACGGCGTAGGCGCCGTTCTTCGCGCAGCCGTAGCCGAAGCTGACGACGCCGACGAGCGCGGCCGGCTTTCCGGAAGCGTCTGTGATTGTGAGCGGTCCGCCCGAGTCACCGACGCACGTGTCCACGACGCCGGTCCACGCGCCCGCGCATATGTGCTGCGTGGTGTTGAACGACTTGCCCCACATGCGCACGCACAAGCTGGGGTCCACGAGCGGAATAGCCACGGTCTGCAGGGTGGCCGGGAAGCCGGCCGATAGCGGCACGCCTTCCGTGTCCAGCTCGCCGGTGTACCCGTACCCCGATGCTGCGGCGGCAACGCCAGATAGCGTAGACGGACCCGTTGCGAGCTTCGTCAGGGCATAGCGAGATGGCACCGTCAGCCGCACGACTGCCACATCGTTTTGAGGGATTCCCTCAACGTACGCCGGGTGCACAGATACCTCAGCTCGCGTGAACGGAATCGCCTGCGGTGGCGTTATGTGTTGAGCTTTAACAAACAATTCATGTATTTCCAAGTTTTTTGCATCTATAGTACCTGTCCGGCGGTGGTCTTTGTCGAGAGGCCGAGGTACACTGTGCCGCTGAGGGACGTGGAGTCGAAGCAGTGAGCGGCGGTGACCACGGCAGTGCTCGAAACGACGGTTCCCCCGCACGCAACGACGCCTCCGCCGTCGTGGCTCACCTGGACATATGCGTAAAAGGGGAAGGCAGAGATGCTAGCCGGGGCGCCCCCGACGATGCGTTCTTGGGGGACGCCGCTCGCAGACGCGCAGGACAGAAACGCGGCGGAAAGGACGACAGACAGGCGCATGGAGGTTTTTTACGATGTTATCAATAGGGCGTAAATAGATACTGAGGGGTGGTGGTGATGTATCTCACCATCATCACCATCTTGGATCCATGTTTGCACGCGATTTTGCACGACCGTAAACTACTACTACTAGACATACTAACACACCTGGCGGCGGGGGTGAAGGACTCGGAGGCGGATTCGGCGGCGGCGGCGGGGACGGCGGCATCCCGCAGGCGCATATTTGGGATATTCGAACGTCCAATCGGTATCCAACTTGGCTGCAGCTTGATGTGGAAAAGTAGCAGTACGTCCCAGCCCCCGGAAATCCGCCCATACTGTTTGACATGATTGGAAACATGTAAGCGCGCGTGGTTCCGTAGCTTCCAACGATACCTCTCACCACCAATGTTGTAAGGTCGTCTACGCCTGGCACACACGATCCGTACTGGGCGAACTGTGGTGCATGTGGAGGATGTGTCCGTAAGGTACGACACCCATCCACTTTACCGTATGTGTACGCCGCGATCGCAGATCCCACTCATAGGAGCAACACGGCTATTCTAAAGCCTTTGTCCGGTTTTTTCTGAGAATCAACTGTCCTCCGTTGAGATGGAGCGCATAACGTCCGCGGACCTGTTTTCCGGAATAGGAGGCAATGCGTACGCTTTCCACTCATTCTCCAGAGCGACAATATACTGCGACATCGATCCAGCGGCCCGGGAAAACCTCAAGAACGTGATGCGCAAGGGCCACATTGACACAGCTCCGATAGCAAAGGACGTCACCAAGATTGTCATCAAAGAGCCCGTCGACATGATATGCGCATCGTGGCCATGCCAGGTATCTACGATTAGACATCAAGGTGCAAGGGGCATGATGCATATCATCCATGTGCATGCATTATGTATTCTGCAGGGTAACTCATCGGCGGGGAAGCGCAAGGGGATGGAGGACGCCAGGAGCGGTCTCATCCGCAACGTGGCGAAGCTGGTCGAGACGGTGGGGCCTTCGCTGGTCTTTCTGGAGAACGTGCCAGGTACGTATCTCAGCTCTGATGCGAAAGCATTCGATGCCTTCTGATCGAGGCTATTTTCCAGGCGTCCTCTGCAACGGGTCCGCCGAGTACATCATAGACGAGCTCGTCCGCATGGGGTACGACGTGGCCTGGTGCATCCTGGAGGCCACCGCGTTCGGCTTCCCGCACGTGCGCGCGCGCTTCTTCCTGCTGGCCAGCAAGAGCGCGTCGATGCTGCGGAGGTGCCTGCATGTCAGCTCCACCGTCGAGCTTCCCAGACAGGAGTCGGAGCCTCGCAGGGTCGTCCCGAAGCACAACAACATGAAGGACCTGGTGGTGCGGTGCGGCCTCCTTGGCAACTCGGTCGTTCCGCACTGCGTCCTGGGAGCATTCAACTTGCTGGGTGACGCGCTGGTGAGCAAGGCGAACGTCAGGGCATCTCTGATCCCCATTTCGAGCACGCGCTTCGGTTTGAAGCGCGCGGGTTCTGGGAGGCTCTTTGTCTTCAAGTCTATCAGCCGTCTGGTTGGCGGGCGGAGGACGCGGCCAGATTCGGGACGCAAGGCACCGCGCGCTTCGTTCCCCGAGCTCGTTTTCGACCCCGCCGCTTTCGTGCCGCGTCTCGAGGATGGCACCGTGAAGCCGCCGAGCAAGCTCCAGAGCACGGAGCTCTTATCTTCTCCAGTCAGGAACAGACTCTGGGCGACGCCGCGGCGGGGTCAGACGAATGCGTGCAACTACCTCACTGCGCGCTCCGTGCGGGACCTGCACACTCAGGTCCGCTTCGAGGTTCGTACGGAAAACGAAGACCGGGCAGGGTGCACCAACCCGGTGTTCGTAGAGTGGCTCATGGGGTATCCAGTAGACTATACGAAGCACGTGTGACAGTGTATTTTTACTGGCACGTGCAAGATAGTGTGGCTGGACATTTTTCAACTTCTCTCGAGTGACTTTATTATTTCGCTCGCTTCCCCGCGGTACATAATAATAAAGAGATGAAGCCGCGCGCCGCGGCTGCTGCTGCAAAGAAAAAGATGAAGAAGGGTGTCTCGAAGCCTTCCATCGCCAAGGGTGCTGCGACCAAGGGCTCCGCTGCCAAGCCGCCCGCTGCGAAGAAAAAGGGTGCGAAGGCTCCTGCGTCCAAGGCGGAGTCTCCCAAGGGCGCTGGCGCGAAGAAGGCCGGGGCTGCATCCGTCACCACCCCGGCCAAGTCCCGCGCGGTCGACGCGACCCCTGATCGCGAGGCGAGGATGGCTGCGCGCTCCGTGGTGCGCCGAAAACCTCCTCGGCCTTGCTCCATTTTCGCTCGCGCGAAAGATTCAGGTTTTCTCTACATCGCACAACAATCTTATGCCGCGCTCCCACCGCAGACTGTCGCCGCATCCGACAAGCCCTCGGAAGCCCCTGCGCGTTCGGCGCCTGCACCCCGCGCGAAGCCGGTCTCCAAGAAGAAGGCGGTCCAGATGCGCGATGGCGCCAACCCGGAGCCCGAGGCGCCTGCAGCGCACGAGGCGCCTCAGGCGCGCGATTCCCTCGCTTCTGTGCACAAGCTTCCTGAGAATGCCGTCGTGGCCTCAGATGAGGGCGCTGGTGATATAACCTAAGCTGACTGCGCGCCGCAGGAGATCCCCGCCGAGGAGGCCGCTGCGGAGGCCGCTGCGGAGGCCGCTGCGGAGGACGAGGAGGCTGCTGAGGAGGCTGCTGCGGAGGAGGAGGAGGAGGCTGCGGAGGAGGAGGAGGCTGCGGAGGAGGAGGAGGCTGCTGCGGAGGAGGAGGAGGCTGCGGAGGAGGAGGAGGCCGCTGCGGAGGAGGAGGCCGCTGCGGAGGAGGAGGCCGCTGCGGAGGAGGAGGAGGATGCTGCGGCCAGCGAGGGCGAGGGCGTGGACAACGATGACCCTATCCTCAACGAGCAGGTCTCGGATGACGAGGAGGAGGACGCCGAGGAGGAGGAGGTGGTCATGACTGATGAGCGCAAGCAGCAGATTAAGGACTACTTCGAGCGCGAGATGCTGGCGGTGCGCGAGCGCGCTAAGGCGCTGGAGAAGGCGCAGCAGGACGCGCTGGCGGGAAAGCTGGAGAAGAGCCCGCAGAAGCGCAAGCGCGACAACGGGTCAGCGGCTGCTGCGGCGAAGGGGAAGCAGGTTGCAGCGGCCAAGGTGTCCAAGAAGGCGCCTGCGCCGCCGGGCGTCAAGGTCAAGCGCGAGCGCCGCATCCACACCACCACCCTGATGGACTTCGTGGCCACCGGCTTCCTGGAGTCGGGCGACAAACTGTTCTTCAAGTTCAACAACTCCGAGGAGTACGCCGTCTCAGCAGTGAACGACGATGCGCAGATCCAGACGATAGATGCGGTGCGGTATAATACTTGACTGATATGAGCAGACTGCCACCTGACTGACATGAGTACACTCGTTGCAGATACAATTCGTCCACTACGAGACCAAGGTGCTGACGACCGTCTACAAGCGGGGCGAGTGCTTCTCCAACCCGGGCACCTACGTGGCGGCTCTCGCAAAAGTGTCGGGTGGCCGCAACCCCAGCGCCTGGGAGGAGCTCCGCGTGAACAGCAAGCAGGGCGAGAAACTCTCGGCCATGCGCGAGCGCTACCTGCAGCAGCAGTTGACTGGCAGCCTCAAGATCGTGAAGGAGTTCGACGAGGAGGACCGCAAGCGCTTCGCCAAGGAGGCAGGCGTGGTAGCGCGCAAGAAGCGCATCGCCAAGTCCGCGTCGGAGGCCGCCGCGGAGGCCACCAGCAGCGAGTGAGGCGGCAAGAAGCGTCTGCACTGAGAGAGAGTAGTGCACGAGATTTTGGGGGGGGTGTTGGGAGCATAGCAGATTTTGACTTTTGGTTTTTCTGTTCACGATGCGGCAGCCATAACTGCGAGCACGGTTCCTACGGCTGACGCTGTTGACGGGACAGACCCAGTGAATGCGATCGCCCCCCCCGTGACCAGCATGGCCTCAGCAGCGGTGGCCAGGGCTGGCGAGTGCGCGCCCCACGACGCGGCGCGCGCCCTGCACATGCCGGTCGCGGTGACGAGCGCTATGGTCAGCAATGCGTACGGCTGCTTCTCCGGCAGGAGCATGTATGGTCTCGTCACAGCTGCCCCGAAGAGCATGACGAAGGCGGTCCAGGCGGTGAATATGGATGCGGTGAAGTGCTCCCTCTTCGGGTCTCTGGTCTCGGTGTCGATCGCTTCGGCGTAGCACACGAAGGCGGACTGCGCCAGCGTGCCCGCTGCCGCCAGACCGCTGCACCCTGCGGCCACGACCGCGTACGCAGCCGCTCCCAGGATGGCGCTCGCAAGACTATGTTCGCGGGTTCTGCCGAGCGCTCGGTTCATGAGAGGGCTCACGGCGTGCTGCACTGCTAGAAGAGGCACGTAGTTAGACGCGTCCGTCCTCTCCAGGACGACGTACGACAGCGCGCTGCAGAGCACGGAGCAAAAGGCGCACGCAAGATAATTCGGGTTTGGTTTTAGATAGGACCACCCAGCCACCCAGCCCGTCGCCAACGCCTTGAACACCTCCGCCGTCGCCACAGCAGCTAATATTGAGGCTGCGTCCGGGTTTGAGCGCTGCGCGTACGCTGCTGTTGATACTGTCTGGGCGCTCCAGAGAATCGAGCATGCTATGAAAAACATCACAATCGCCTTGCCGATGCAGCAGCTTCTATCTTTTCCTGCAAGACTTGATCCGGAAGCTGGCAAATCCACGCGTGCACTCTGCTTGGATTCTTCTCGTAGTCCTCGTCGAAGGAGAATGATCCCAGTGTTACGCCAGATGATTCTGTCACTGTGTACGTCCACAACACTATGAACGTATCGCTCTTTTGCCTTGATTCCGTCACCGAATACGAGCGCCCATCGTGTTGGACTACGAACGACGCCTGCTGTTTCCTTGAGAAAAAATCAGCTGACATGCTTTGTGTGCAGCCGCGTTCCATTTATACGATACTTCATTTTGGACGTGCCGATCCTCCGAGTTCTGGGTGACGTCACCGACGTCGTAGTGTTAGATATCCACTGGGTCATTTACCACCCCCTGCGAACCCGCGAGACATATCCCAACCAGAAGCACAGACCGATTCCCAGTCGCCGCATTGCGGAGGCACGATGTGGTGCCTTCTTAATAGCGATGAAAGAACTTTTAAAACACCTCTAAGAGTATCTCAACGTTTTTTTGTAAATTTGGTTTTCTGCTTTTTATTAACTAATTTACGCCGCTCTCACGCGACAATGCATTCTCGCCCCACCGATGAAAGACAGCCCAAGAGTTTTTCCGCTGCACAGCGGCGCCTGCTCCGCCCGATCCCCGACGGTGCCTCCCTGCGGCAGGGCGGCGAGATCTGCTTCCGCAACAGGGGCGGCGAAGTGCGCAAGATGCGCGTCATCTCGCCAGGCATGCCCTGGCAGGAGCCCGAAGAAGGGTGTGGCCATTCGAGTAAGGTTCGTGGTTTGTTATTATTACTCTTCTTCGCGATTCGCACACACTCATTTCACAACCCTTCTTGCAGTTGGACTTTGAGAATCGCGATCTGCTGGTCAAGGCTTGAAGATGTACACGGTGGTCTGCGACATGGAGTGGCGCTCTGTTTCTGTCAAATACATCCTATACTTTCCGGGCGTTTCCGTGCACCGCGAGCTCCAGGAATACGCGCACAAATCGCTATACTCCATGACAAGCGAAAGAATGCCCAGTACTGCGGCCGTGCGCACCACCGTCTTCCATCACTTTGACTACACCGCGTTCCCCGCGCTGGTGTATAGGCGCGGCAGTGCAGCTCCGGCACCTGTGGATGCTTTTACACCGCTGGCTGTCGGCGGGTCGGCTACTTCACCAGAGGCCTTGTCCAAACGTTTGGTCAAGGAGTTTATTATCAACCGCGAGAAGGCCACAGCCGTGCGCAGCTTTGCCTATCAGTTTGGTCCATCCGCTATTTCAAAGATATTTACCCATCTAACCTCGTACTACGCCTACGTGCTGGAAATTCCGATCATGGCTGACGCGTTGCATTTTGAGGAGTCCCTTCGTGGCGACACATTGTCGGATGTGCCATCATGCCTCTTCACACATCCTCCGTCAGCGGACCCAGACCCCTGAAGACGTGCGAGGGCTGCAGCGCCCGAGGAATTCCCATGCACAGATGCTGGGTAAGTTCTACTGCAGCGTAGATTGCGAGCGGGGGGATTGGAAGGCTCACAAGAAGCTGTGTAAGAAGCTGAGGTGGTATTGACGTCCCCCCACATCTGTGTATTCGTTTATAGATGTGCACAACGACATCTTGACGAGGAAATAAAACTGTTTTATAACGCATAAACTCTACGTCCCCCATCTTCGTACAGTGAAATTAGTAAGAAGAGACGGCGTATTCTTCTTTTTTTCAGCGTTCAATTCATTATGACATTTTTGTACATCATATTTAAGTTCGGTTATGATTTTCGTCGCGTTCCTCATTGCTTCGTGCGATGGTGCATTATTAAGATCTTCTTTTAGGGAACGTATGGTTTTTGCCGAGTCGGTCAGCTGTTTTTGTAGGGAATGTATGGTTTCTTTCGAGTTGCGCAGCTGGTCTTCTATGGTTTCTTTCGAGTTGCGCAGCTGGTCTTCTATGGTTTCTTTCGAGTTGCGCAGCTGGTCTTCTATGGTTTCTTTCGAGTTGCGCAGCTCTTCTATGTTTTTGTTCGAGTTTTTCAATTCTCTGTCCGGGGCTTCGATTTTCATCTTAGCATCTATTTCTTTCACTTTTGCTTCACATTCGGTGTATTCAGTAGTGCCTGAAGCGTACGCAACACTGTTGATTCTAACCAAATGTTTAGATTTATATTTTGGCTCATCCCAATGTCCATCTTCTTGTTTAAAGTAGCGGACACTTTCGAAAGTAATAAGCGAGTTTCCAACCCGACCCTTCCCGATCCATATTTCGTTATCTTTGACGACGCACATATCCTTTGGCGGATCCTCAGACGGACCTGATCCGGATGGCGGCGGGCCAAAAAACAACGACATTGTATACGAATGTATTATTCTTTTATACTGAGTTGCAATCTCATTTGATTCGTAATCATCCAATATTTCATCACCGTCATCGTCTTGGATGCACACGTCATTTTCATACATATCTTGAATCTTGGTCATGTACATTACCATTTCAAGGTCGTTCATCCCTCCCTTGACGTCAGACGTGTCCTGTTCTCTGATTTCTTCTCTGCCTCCGTTTTCCATAAGCATGTTTGAAATTTCTGTGGCTGTACAGACTTGCGTACGTAAAGACACCAGAGTTTTTTTGACGCCGGCAGGGCGCATCCATGAGCAGCTATGGCATGCATGTCTTTTATAGAACTACCCCCCAAACTGCGGGCGTATAGCAACGCCCATGCTCAGCATCGTGAGCATCACCACCAGGCTCGCCCGGGACATGAACGCGGACGACACCGATGGCGTGTAGACCTCTCCGTTTCCCTCGGCGCGGGACTTGCACGAGAGGCAGACCCTGCGCTTCTTCTGCTCCCCTTCCTCGAGAGGCAGCTCCGTGGCAAAGAGACCGCACGAGTTGCACCAGTGGCTGACGCCGCCGTCGGACTGGCTGAGGTACCGCTCGTGCAGCCCCACGAGCATGCCCCATGTGATGAACGCCTCCTGCTCCATCTCGCCCGTCTTGAGCGCGCCGTTCGCCGCCGCGCCCTGCAGCGGCTGCATCGTCTTGATGTTGATGCCGCCGTTGGCGCTGCTCTCCCACATAATCTTGTCGCGAACCTGCGATCGTGTGAACACATCAATAACTTCACAAGTATCAAAAGAAGCAGGGGGGCTGTGGGGGGCGGCACGCCCCCCACCTGATGCTTCATCTTGCCGTAGTAGCATGGGGCCACGAGGTGGCGGCCCGGGAGCGGCCTGCACGTGACGGGGTCCACCATGATAGATCCTCCGCCGGGGTCCGTCATGTGGGAGCGTTTGCCGTTGCTGCCAACCTCGTCGCGAGCCAGCCGCTCGCAGAGCTCCTCGACGCTCATGGAGTCGTAGGCGGTGGCGTCGATGATACTGAGGTGGTATGAAAGTATCAGAAAGATGCTGCAATACATAGATCTTTAGCCATTTCGGGTACGCACCGTCCTTCCTTGAGCCCCACCAGGCCCCCGACCATCTCCATCAGGTGGCCCACGGTCATGCGGCTGGGGAATGCGTTGGCGTTGATTATCATGTCCGGCTGGAGGCCGGTGCCCTTCTCGAAAGGCATGTCGTTGGTCTTGACCACCCTGCCTATGACGCCCTTCTGGCCGTGGCGGCTGCACAGCTTGTCGCCCACCTCGGCCTCGCGGTACTGCACCGTTCGGACCATGGCCTTGTGCGGCTTCCCCACGGAGCTCGCGCTGCACATGACGACGCTCTCCACGCGGGCAGTGCTCCGCAGGGCCTGCTTCACCATCCCGGCCTTCTCGGTGTGCATCAGCGGGTGCTTCGTGGGCACGTCAACTCCTATCGGAGACGTGCCGTCCTCGTCCACGCAGTCCTCTTCGTCGTTCTCGTGGTTAGGAGCGTCTTCCGCGAGCGCCTTCACCGGCGGGCACACCCTCAGCCTGCGATGTACAAATTACCGAATTTTGATAAGAGGCGTCCAACACTATCAAAAACACTATCGTCGCACTCGCTAAAAAACACACCGCGCATAGGAGTCGCACTGGATGCTGTTAAAGAGGCCATTCTGGAGCGACTGCTCGTTGACTACCAGCGCGTCCTCCTGGTTGTACCCACCCATCGGGCTTATCATCATCAGCACGTTCGTGCCAGCAGGCAGGTCGTTCCCTCGAATGGACTCGTCCCCGGCGCCAGTCACGAGCGGCCGCTGCGGATAGACCAGGGCGTGCGAGCTGATGTTCTTCCACATCATCCACCCGGGATGCGCCACACCGATCACCTGCTTCGACTGCGAACTGGTCCAGAAATTGTTGCGCGTGCTCTGGTTATGGTGCGGGAATGGCACCGCACTGACGGGAAGACCCAGATGCAGAGCCTGCAAAAAAACCATTTCGATAGTGATGATACCGAAAACTGAAAATTTTGGTTCAGTGTCCAAAACTTTTTGCTCGCAAAAAAATTTCTCAACTTTTTGCAGAAACCTTATCAACACGTATCGGAGCAGACGAAAATTTTGAGCAGTATGCAGATCTTGGTTCTCTCAACTGCGAGCTTCAAAGCAGTAGCTTCTCGCCGGGCTGTGAAGGTCTCCACAAACTCGCAAGAGGTACATCCGAAAATGGATGATAGTGAAAATGATAAGCAGCTATCTTTTTTTGATAGTAAAAATGATAAGCAGCTATCTTTTTTTGATAGTAAATGGCTCACCGGGTGGAACTCGATGTGTGAGGGCTCGACCCCGCCGGCTTCCTCGACACCTTCTTTTTCGACGATCCAGACCTTGTCGCTCTCGATGGCCATTGCGTCGAGGTACTCGACCCTTCCTTCGCAGAGGAGCTGCGTGAGGCTCAGGGGTAAGACTGGGTCTGCGCCCTCCATCTCCGTGTCCGCCGGCGGCACGTACGGCGGCCGCGCCACAAGCAGTGGCCGCACCAGGCGGCCCGCGTCTCCTGATATGTGCAGTTCGATGCACTCGGACCTGCGCGTGCACGTGCAGGCGGCGGTGGCAAAGACGCCGCGGCGGTCTCGGGCCGCCGCGAGCTGCCGCAGCTGCACGAGCCGTGCCTCTCTGAAGGACTCCTCGTACGCCTCCACGCTGGCCACGCGGCCAACGCGCACCCCGTTGACGACGACGTGCCAGGGCGGATCGACGGAGCCCACGTCCATGTCGTCCTCAGTGGCGCAGCCGGGCACCCACGACATGTCGCACGTGTCGCTCGTCCGCGTGGTGGCGGCGAGCATCTTCACGAGGCCGATCATCTCGTCGTCCGTGGCGAACATGGGGCACAGCAGGCCGTCGGAGCTCCCGTGCGGCAGGCGCGGATCGCGCTTCCTGTGTGTGGAGAGCGTTTAGGAACGAGCCGATAGTTGTTACCCGTGCACATCAGCAGACGCACCTGGCCCCGCCGTCCCCAATGTTGGATCTGGTGCATCGCATGAGCGATATGTGGTACGTGGCGTTCATGCGAGTTATCTTTTCGCAAACTCCAGTTATCTTTATGCCTTCCGAGCTGGGCCACTCTGGCGTGGAGAAACCGTGCTGTATCGCCTCCGAAGCCGCCGTGCACGCGAACCGGAGCGCCTCAATGCCCGCCATCGCAATTGTCTTGGCAACGACGGCGGGGTCTCCCACGTGCTTCTGCTTCTGAGGGGTGAACTTCTTTGGGATGCCGTTCCACACCTGGTGACGATTCAAAATATGTAAAAACGTGTCACGTCTCCAACACGCACGCACGAAAAACGCGCCTTGTCCCAGTTGTACCCTGCGTTCATGGCGAGCAGGTCTCCGGCGGCGTCGAAGCGCTTGTTGGCTATGTGGTCCAGGTCGTCGGCCGTGCCCCTGGCCAGGCGCGCCGATGCGTGGGCGAGGGCACCGAGCTTCTGGTCCGGTGGCACGTGCGGAAGAATCCATTGCGAAAGGAGCTCCTCCAGCGTCAGCTCCCGGATTCCGAGGCCCTCCGCCGGCGCAAAGCGGGGCCGCAGGTGGCGTCGCAGGGCAGCCTCCGCCTCTTCGAGGGTCGCGGGCCAGGGGACGTGCTGCACGAAGCTCGGCTCGCAGACGCGGTCTGCGTAAGACCGCGCGTCCGCCTCTCCCATCAGCGCGAGCACTGGCCCGAGGGCCACCATGCGCCGCTCGCGCTTCGATGGCCCCACCGATAACGCTGGTCCGTCGTACGAATCATGGAAGCTGTACATCGCAACCATCCTGGTCGTGAAGCACGACGTGCCAGGCCACCGAGGTGGGGAACGCATGCTGCACGAAGCGACGCCATCCCGCTTGGCAACAATCCACACGCCGAAAGCGGAGTGTTCCTGGCCGCGCAGGATGTACTCCTTGCCGTGCACGATGAAGTACCCGCTCTCAGGGGGCAGCCTACCGCCATCCACGACGGCAGGCACCTCGAGGTGCGCGGTGATGCACTCCGAAGCGAGCGCCGACGATGACCTGCGCGAATTTTCCGGAGCGGACTCGCCGGGGCTCCTGTACACCTCGCACGTGAGGATTATGCTGTATCGACTCGCGAAAGTCCCAAACTCCATGACCGCAGAGTCCACGCTCGCCATCGTCTCCCCAGGGTCCTTGCCGTCCCATTTTGCTGTCATCCGCACTTCCAGCTGGTGGTGCTGCGCCCTGTGCGAAACGACCACCGGGGTCCTCAGAACCGGCGAAGAATTTATTGCCACCGCCACGCCATCGATGCCCCGCAGGTAGCTCCACTGCGGGTCGCGCAGCGAGGCTCCCACGGGCTCGTCGGGGCCGCAGCCAAACGCAAAAGATCGCGGGACCATGCGTCGTGTGTGAGGAGAAGAACTCACTCCTCGAAAATATACATATTAAACAAACGGTTCTATATCATCACGTCTTTCCAATCGGAAGACTCTTGTAGTAGCATGCAACCTTCACTGACGTCGTGGGCCACTCCGAACTGCATAGATGCGACGCAGACAATGCGCGATTCTGGCTTTATGTCCTTATGCAAGTTCGCGTATGACACGATCAATCTCTTGGTCCGCAGTACTCGTATCATGAGTGCACGCTGAAAGCATGGAGATTCTACAGGTTCAGACCCGTGCGACCCGCGTGGACCCGCAAAGAATTCGTTCCACTCCTCCTGCGTCTTGTTTCGGTCGGCATGCTCTTTGCGACCAACTCAGTAACTGATATATGTCACACCTTAAACACAACGAGCTAACATATCCATAGGATAGGACAACTTCTATATCACCTCTGAGAAGTTCCTGCACGCCGCGCCCTATATGCTCTGACAGCTCCTCCCCCCTTGCGAAAGCGCAGCCTGAACGTCCCGCACAGCGACAGTAATAAACTGCTAAACGGCAATCAGATTAACCCGCGCCGAAGCCGGGCGGTCTCGAGGCACGCGCGCTGCAGCTCCTCCTCGAACGCGTTTCTGGCGCCCACCTTCGGGGCCGGCGCCCAGGTTGGCGTGGTGGCCGCGGGCGCCCACGACGGGGCGCTGCTGAGGACCGCAGCCGGGGGCGTGGCGCCAAAGACCGGCACCGCTTCGGCAGCCTCCAGCTTCGGCTCAAAGGCGAAGCCCTCGGAGGGAGCTGGAGGCGCGCTGTATATGACGTCCATGAGGGCCTCGAAAGGCGGAGCCGGCGCCGTCACGCCCACGTCTTCCACGGCCCAGACGCTCAGGCGGTAGAGCTCCCCGAGCGTCTCGTTCACAATCTCCACGGGCGTCTGCGACGACATGGCCTCGTGCACCGACCACGCCAGACTCGCAACAGCCTTTTCGTCCACGGGCCCGGGTATGTGCATGAAGAGGTCGTGGAGCGCGGCCTGCATCGGCCACCGCGCGCGCGGAGGCGCGGGGTCGGTCCGGTCCGCGTGGTCTTTCCCGCCCCACCGAAGCTCCTTGTCGTCCAGCGCGTCCCATAGAGCCTTCTGCTCGTCCGGCGCCAGCTTCGGCATCCGCATGCGGAGAGTGGCCACGCTATTGCTGTGATTCGCGAAGAAGTGTGCCATAATTACTGCAAAGAGGCCCCGTGCGTCGATGGCGTTGTCCAGGTCGGAAGCCTCGTCGCCCGTTGACATGTGCGTCTTCAGCCCCCGGTTGAACATCTCCTCAACAAGTCGCATGTACGCCTTCTCCGAGTCCAGGCCGTCGTCTGAAATCTCCATCGCCACCTGGTGCAGCGCGGGCCCAGCGATGGGCCACTCGACGCGGGACTGCCATCCGTTGGCAGGGTATCCTCCAGCCGGAGCCGGGTACGTATCAGAGCTTAGCCGCGGGTCCTCCAGCATGCGGCACATGATAGTGGTGAAGATGTCATCGCTGATCTTCTTGCACTCGAAGGTGACTTGCTTCGGAGGATCGGGCGGGGCGCTCGGCGTAGCGCCCGCGCTCTTCGGGCGAGCTGACTTTTGGGTGATTTTAGGAGCCATGCCTATTTAATACGGCCGCTTAATATACTCCAAGGTCATCGAAGTGCCAAACTTTTGCCATGAAACGCAAATCTGCGGAAAAGAAGGTACCGGTTGACGCCATCGACGGCGGCATCGTCGATGTCATTTCGTCTCTCATGCGCGCGTGCAGGGATCTCAAGGACCGATGCGGCCGGTCTTTCAAGATAGAGCGCAAGATTGAGCGCCGGGAAGACAGCGCCCTGCTCCGGGTCGCGAGGTTCGATCGACTCAAGTTCACCGACATATTCTGCGTGCTCGGCAGCGCCAAGACCACCGACTACGCCGCCACGGGCTTCGAGGTTCATTTGGGGGGCATGCTGCCCCCCTGCAGCACCTCAGCACCTAAAGATATTCACGCCGAATTATTTTATCGAAAGCTGTAGACCAACTGTGTCTTCTGTGCCCCGAAAACAGGACAAGAGGTGCACTTTATAATATCGAGGGTGAGCGCGGTCAAGAAGCCGGATGCACCTCCGGCCCGGAGTCTGGGGTATGAGGGCCCGATGGGAGAAGACATACAGACGTGCGACGTGCTGGCGTGCCGCGAGGCGGCGGGTGCCATGATGGACATCGGCCTTGGCAACCCTCGCTTCACGAAGAAGGCGTCGTGTTACGAGGTCATCATGCCGAACGTCGCGCGCATGACGAAAGACGCGTGCATGGCGCTCAAACGATGGCCGGAGGCCTACATAGACTTTGAGCAGTCGCGGGTTGTGTGCATCGTAAACCGTGGCAAGCCCGAACTCTAATTTTCGTTCACATCCTCAGATTCGCCGGCCGCACGCGTAGGATCAATCCACACGGATACGTGTGCTTTTCGTTGGCGGCACACGCCTGATCCCCGCACAGCGACACCCCGAAGCACTTGCCGCACGGTTCTGCGCCTGGAGCTCCGCATACGCAGCACATCCTGACCCCCGCAGATAGAGAAGCAACCTGCGTTCGGTGGTTAAAAAAAATGAACGATTGCTCCGCCTTATACCTCATAGTAATATTTTTTTTTTAAAAAAAAACGCGCCTTGTGTGCCATCTCTGCAAAGGCAGCCATACCCGAGCCCTCCCAGTCTTCCCCAGTCCCGGCGAGAGAAACCTTGTCCCGTGCCCCGAGGCCTTGATCGTCGACCGCGCTCGTGATGACCCAGTCCTCAAGGCCCCCGGTGCACTCGACGTGCGACATGCACACGTCCTTGAGAATTCGCTCCAGGTAGGCAAAGTCGCGCACTCTGCCGGAACCGTGGATCTTCAGCCCCGTGCTCCTCTTGTGCCCCGCCCCCGTGACGATGCCTTCGCATGTCACGACGTCCCACTCTGCGACGGACGAAGTCCCCGCGGGGCGAACCGCGATGAGGGCTCTGCACGCCACCTTGGAATATAGCCTGACCATAACGTGTGCGTGCGTGTGAAACTCGTTCATGATGTAGGCAACGCGCTCTTGGTTCGGCAATATTGCAGGCACCATCCTCTCTTTTATGAGAGCTGCCCCTCCTCGTCAAAATGAATCAAGTCCGGCAATTTCACCTTTCCCCTATTACTATCGCGAGGGGTCTCCGGCGACTCTCCTCCCGGTTCGGTTTTTATCTCAACATGCGTCTTCAACGCAGGAATTGTCACCAACGCGGGCTCCTTATAAGCTGAAGCCTCTGTTGCTTCTGCATGCTCCTTCGCTACCGTTACTGTTACAGGCTCCGTTGGCGTTGCAGGCTTTACCACCGCTTCGGGCTCCGTTGGCGTTGCAGGCTTTACCACCGCTTCGGGCTCCGTTGGCGTTGCAGGCTTTACCACCGCTTCGGGCTCCGTTGG
>Ga0136642_1000309_pt1 | contig 27614 bp, 22 predicted proteins | sample LowCatLa1302831Y_FD_115313 | JGI IMG/M metagenome (GOLD analysis project Ga0136642, IMG submission 115313) | Freshwater microbial communities from Lower Cathedral Lake, Yosemite National Park, California, USA - 13028-31Y | ecosystem: Environmental > Aquatic > Freshwater > Lake ... | reverse complement strand
AAGATTCCACCTGTTGTAATAAAGCTATGGAAGTCTGATTCTACTGTAATATCAGATACTTGCGTATCTTCTGGCAGTAGTTCCCATTTCTTCAAGGAAATGTATACAGGGCCATTAATAGTTGTCTTCCAAATCCATGACGAACCACCATTCGCTGCATGACTAATAGCCTCTTCTACTGTTTTCCAGCTATGAGAACTGTCCTCATTGGCATACAGTGTAATAATCAGTTTATGGTCCGATGTTGCCACTAAAGTGGAGTTGTCACTAAATGTCAGCCGATAAACAGGCTTATCCGCTTGTTGGACAAACTGAAATACTACTCGTGAAGTTGTCAGCTCCAGTGTCACGGGATTGAACGATACAACTTCGTCACCTACTAATACATCCTGAATCTCCTTCTCTGTGCCATCTGCCATACGAACCATTTCATCTAGAGCCAGGCACTGATAAGAGTTTCTCGGCGACTGATTGTGGTCAGGAAAGGGGATATTGCTCGCCAGAGTTCCCAAGGCCGTACTGGGATGAATCTCGGCGTGCGTATAGGACTCCCCAGGCCTCTTTGCCACGTCATCGGACATCATGGCAATGTAGGATGACTCTGTCTCGCCAGGGTCAATATACTCAATCAGATTATTGCCGCCAGGAGTGCACCAGAGAAGGAGTTCCTCCCAGTTCTGGAGGCTCTCTACAGTTGCCAGGAGCGCCCCAGACTTGTCCGCAGCAATCTCGCGCAGAGCTTCTGCATAGAAGAGTGGGCGCAGCATCCGCCCTGCCTCTGTCGTAATCCAGATTTCACGTAGAGAGGCCTTCCAGATGATTCCCGTCTGAACGTGAATACGACCGCACCGTTTTGCCTTCCTGAGCGCATTGAGCGCCAGCATAGTCTTTTCCGCGCAAATTGTGCCAATCCAGGCCCCATTGAGAAACATGCGTGTAGACGTGTGCTTCTCCGTAACATTGCTCTGAGAAAGTGGCTTCAGGCACTTCAGAGTGTCAATGTAGTCCCGCACCGTCCGTGCATTACTGTAGATGCTCACAATCGCCGTAGATGACATGTTCTTCACCACACCTACAGAGTGACCCTCTGGTGTTTCGCTTGGGCAGATATAACCCCATTGCGTATTGTGCAGCTTGCGCGGCGCCACGAGTTTCCCCGTCTTTTCAATAGGCGTGGAGATGCGGCGTAAATGCGAAATGCCCGAAATGTAATTGAGGCGATTCAGAACCTGGCTCACGCCAATCTTGCTCGGCCCGCCAATCTTGGCAGACCCAAAGTTGCCCGTAGCCAGGGACGTCTTCAGGCCCACTTCCAGAATCACTGACTTAATTACCTTATTGATATTTGAGACATTCACAATCTCTTCAAAGTTTCCAGAAGCCCGCCAACCGCCACTGTGAATTTCCTTGGCCAGGCTGCTCCGAATATCTTTAATCATCTTTGTCGTGAAATACGTGCGGAACAGGTTTGCCAGAAGGAAGCCAGGCAGGTCCACCAGCTTGTTTGGATATGCATCACGGTCATCGTTCGGCATTCTTGCACTGGCCACCCACATAACTTTACGTGTCATATGAGCTAAGAAACATGCTTTATCGTAGTTGAAGGCGGGTGTGAGGCCAATGTGGGGAAAGAGTTCGAGGCTCAAGATGTCTTCAATAAGCATTTGCTTTGTCGTGCGGCTTGACCAGGAACTTACATGGCCAGACATCCAGGCAAGGGCGGCCTCGCGTGTTCGCACGTCCACGGCTTCCAGGATACTTTCTGCCATAAGGCCGTCGAAAGTGCCGTCGGACTCGTTGCCGATGATGAGTTCGCAGATTTCCTTGTCGTTATTGATGCCGAGGGCGCGAAAGAGAATCCAGAGGGGGATGTCCGTTTTTACGCGAGGCATCGTTGCGCGCAGCAAGTGAATCTGGGGATTTTTTGGGTGGTACATGATTTTCACGGCATTCGACTTTGGCACCTGGTCATTATCGGGCCCAATCGACTTCACTTCAATTACTTCAACCTCTTTTGTGGGATTGCGATTATTGCGGAAGACGACAGGGCGGTTGGCCGCCATGCGCTCTTGGCAAATAATCACGCGCTCTCCACCGCCTACAATGAAATAGCCGCCATAATCCTCTGCGCATTCTCCTAGGGCAATGGGTGCGAGATTCTTCTGGTCGTGAAGAAGACAGTATTTTGACCCGACCATTACGGGAATCTTGCCGAGGTGCACATTGGGAAAGAGGCGCTCTTTCACTTGTTTGACACCCCCATTTGTATTATCAATGAAAGTAGTGCGAACACGGACATCCACGAAAAGGGGGGAGGCATACGTCAGATTGCGCATCCGTGCATCATTTGGCATCATGGGCAGAATTGCACCATTATTCTCAAAGATGGTCGGCTTCCTGAGAGACACATTTTCAAATATGAGGTCGACTTGATATTCGTGCTTGGCCGTAGAACTGAGGGCAATGGCATCAGATGTACGGCCCATTAATGCATTTGCAGCACTCGTTGAGAGGCCTGTCGCGGAAGCAAGGGCGGACCGAGGACCAGAAAGGGGCGTTTCTGGACTGCCGCGAACAACAAGGGGGTTTACATGTTGGACGATTTCGGGAATATCAATGTCCATAAAATGATTGAAGGACTCAATCTGGTGAGAGGCGATTTGACGCCCCTCTGCCTGCTGGAAATAAAGCTCCAAGATGCGGCGATAATTTGGAAGCATATGGTCGGCAGAATCTGTACTGGCGATGGGATAAGCAGGCACGACAATTTTAACGGCGGCAGCAGGCATCCCTATAAACTAGTGCACTCGGCGTTTAAGCAAGCAAACCGATTTTATATGACCTGTATAGATGGCAGATCCAAATATAAAGACTATTCAGCTGACTGGTGGGTTGCAAGAAGGCGGTGGAAAAAGTCGCAAGGCCGGCAGAAAACAGAGTCTGAACAAAACCTACAAAATAGGTGGTGGAGCGACGAGCACAGGCACACTTACACAGCTCCAGACGTCGCGCGTTACTCCCGGTACGGAAGTGGCGGGTCTGCCTTCCCCTGTAGGTGTTGACAGCTCCCTAACTGCGGCAGGCGCGCCTGTTGGCGGGGCAGCTGCAAAAACAGAGGTGAAAGTAGTTCTTGCCGCGCCCAAAAAGAAGGCCGCTAAACTCATTTTAAAGCCGGCAAAACATGCCGCGGGCACGGGCGCCGCCGCTGCCGCCGCAAAAACAAGAAAGATTTCACACTCAACAAAAGTGCGCGTGACAATTTCTAGCCTGAGTAAGAAGATTCATCAAGCAAAAGATATTCGCAAAAAAGCCACTGATTCCACTATTTCAGAAGTGAAAAAAGCTCTCGAGAAGGCGGGACTGATTAAGGTGGGGTCTAAAGCGCCTGATACAATGTTACGGCAACTTTATGCAGACTATATGACTCTAAAAGGTCGTGCTCTTTAATAGGAAAATGCCTACAGCCAATGAAAGATTATTAAAAGCATGTGAAACTGAAAATATAAATAAAGCCGAAAAAGCATTGGAAGATGGTGCTGACCCTAATTGCATCGATACAGATTTAGACTTGACAACACCCCTTATGTACGCCGCGGAAGCAGGAAATGCAGAGCTTTTTGCTTTACTCTTAGAAAAAGGGGCACTCGTTAAACAAAACATTGAAGTAATTGCAAAAGCATATGAAAAACCTGAGATTCAGGAATTGTTAATTAAATCAGATCCAGATTTCATTGGTTCTGTTGCAAGTAATAATGGCCATGTTATAGGTTTATTAAGAGAAAAAAGAAGAAGAGGCCTTGAATCAAAGGGAAAAACATATGAAGAAATACAAGATGATGAATTTATAAAAGAATCTACGAACTATATTGATTATTTACATTCCCTCAAGCAAAAAGCTATTTCCCAAATGCGTGGTAGTGGTAAAAGTAGACGGCGGAGGCGCAAGAGGACCTATAGGCGTCGCACGTTTAAAAGATAGAGATGTCAAAGCTTATCGAACAATATATTAGCCTTCATAATACTCACTCTGCAGTGTATGGCCCTAATACAGCTATCTTAATGCTCGTAGGAACTTTCTACGAGCTCTATGATATTCCTGACCCCGTCTCAAAAGAACCGCAGACGTCCATGAAACGCGCAATCGACCTTATGGGCATCAAACTCACTACAAAAGTCGGAAATGGCCCCAATGGCTGTGACACACTCTTTGGGGGATTTCCAGAAGACCAGTTGCACAAATTTGCCAATCTTCTGACGCGCGAAAACTGGACCGTGATTGTCCTTGACCAGAAAAAGTCGGCGCGAGGAAAAGTCGAGAGCCGTGAGATTGTGCGCATTCTCTCACCAGGTACACATATTGAAAGCTCGACAGCCGACACCCTCTATGTAGGTGGTCTTTGGCTCTCCCCTGCACCATGGACAGATACACACGCCTCCACATCTCCCTCTTTTGCCGCCACAGTAGTGGATATTACCACGGGCGCCACACACACTTTTGAGAGCACCACTTCAGGAACAAAGACGCTCTGGTCATCCGACGACCTTGTACACTTTTTCCAAGTATATTTGCCGCGAGAGATTATTGTATGGTGGGCGGGCGATGCCATTGACACGCCGGCCGAGCTGTTTCTTCGCCGTCTAACGGGCCTCTCTAGCACACATCTTCATATTCGCCATGTAACTGCACTGCTTGCTCCCCTCGCTCGCGAAGAACTTCTTCGCCGCTGTTTCAAGCCCAAATCCATCCTTCCTCTTCGTGCCACACTAGGTATTACGGAGTTTCCTCTAACAGAACATGTCCTCTGCCATGCCCTCCAGTTTCTTCTGGACCATCATCCTGCCGCCGTCTCCCTGCTCCGCCTCCCCACCATTTGGTCACCAGACGATTCCGTCTACTTGGGAAATCATGCCCTTTCACAACTCAATATTATTACTGCAAAAGAGGACAATTCTGTTCTTGCCCTTTTTCTCAGAACATTTACTGCCATGGGACGCAGGGAAATGCGTCGGCGCATCTTGTATCCTATTACGAGCACGGCGGACTTGGAGTCCCGTTACGGAGAGATTGATTGGTGCTTGGGAGAGGGTGCGGCAGCCTATAGTGGCATGGCTGCTTCTCTCCGCTCCTGCGCTGATTTGACCAAGTTACACCGCAAAATCATCTTGGCTGCAGTAGAGGCAGAAGATGTTTTGGCTCTCGACCAGACATATCATTCTGCAAAAACGATTGCGGGACTCATTGGCGGCGGAACACCTCTAACGTACGAGGCGGTCGCCGCGGCTGAACTTGACACATGGATTGCCGCCTTTCTTGCCACTTTTGATATTGAAAAAGCGCGAGCAGCTTCGAATGACGCCTTCTGCCTTACTGCCGCCGCTGGGCCACGTTGCGCTGCCATAGAGGCCGAGATTGCTGCAAAGAGGCAGCAAATCGCCGCGATTCACCAGGCTCTTTCAACGTGGACAGGGATTGATATAGAGTATTTTCGGCTAGAGGAAAAGGAATCCTATATTCAAATTGCGGTAAATAAAAGTACAGGAGTTCATGTGAGTGCCGCTCTCAAGAAGAAAACTCCTGTACTTCTAGAGGGCACCACCGTCTTCTCTAAAAAAAGTTCTCAGACGCTAGAGATTCCTGCCCTCACAGCATCATATAATCGCATTTTGAGCCTGAGGGAGCAACTTGCCTGCGCTATTCGCGAAGAGTTAGGGGCCGCTTGTGACCAGCTCTCGCAGTACACGGCCACTTGGGATTCTGTAGAGGCGTGGCTGAGCAACATAGACATGTCTATAACAATCGCGGTCGTCTCAAAAAAGCAGGGATTTGTTCGCCCCAGCCTCTTGCCAGGCGCCGTCTCACAACTCCATATTGAAGGTCTGCGTCATCCTCTTATTGAGATGCAAAAGACGCGCACGGAATATGTGTGTCATGATGTGCATCTCGATGCGGCCACGCAGGGTTGGCTTGTTTATGGAATGAATGCGAGTGGGAAATCGAGTCTAATGAAAGCTGTAGGGATTGCAACGATTCTTGCCCAGGCCGGCTGTTATGTTCCTGCCCGCCGTTTCGAGTTTTGTCCCTTTTTTTCTCTTTTTACGCGTATTCTCAATCGCGATGATTTATGGGCCGGCCTCTCTTCTTTTGCCGTGGAAATGACGGAGCTCGTGGATATTCTGAAGCGCGCTGGGCCGCAGAGTCTCGTCCTGGGAGATGAAGTATGTTCTGGAACAGAATCTGCATCGGCAATGTCTATTGTGGCTGCGGCTATTGGTCACTTAGCTTCTCACGGGGCCAAATACATTTTTGCCACGCATCTCCACGGCCTACAAAGTGTTCCAGAAGTGGCGGAGATTAAGGCTCTGCAAGTATGGCATCTTCGTGTCCGCCATGACCCTGTAAAAGACCTTCTGATTTACGACCGCACTCTTCATCCTGGGGCGGGAAGTTCTCTCTATGGTCTTGAAGTCGCAAAGGCAATGGGACTACCTTTTAGCGTTCTAGAGGTGGCTCATGGAATCCGCCGGCGTATTACAGGGCAAGTGAATGACACAGAGGCGGCGGCAAGTACGTGGAATGCGGCTGTTACACGGCGTGCATGTGAAGTCTGTGATGCAGAAATTGCGGCGGACCTGGAAGTGCATCATATTGTGGAGCGTCATACGGCCATCGGCGGTCGACTCCCCGACGGAACGGCTATGAACGCCCCCCGTAATCTTATCGTGGTATGCGAGGCATGCCATGATAAGCATCATGCTGGTCAAATACATATTGGGCCGTTGAGGCAGACGAGTGAAGGGCCTCTCCGTGAGGTCACGCGTTTTGAGCAGTTTGCGCATAGACCCCAGGCCACGGGTCTCACAGAAGAGCAGGTGGCCATTGTACAACGAGAACTGCGCGCATTTCCTACCCTTTCCGTTCTACGAATGATTTTTGATTTGCGCCAACGCTATGGAATTAATATTACTGCCCCTCGTCTCCGAACAATTCGCAGTTCTTTATAGAGATGGGAAATAACAATGCCAATAGAGGTGCCAGGCAGCGCTCCAGATACGTACTTTAAAACGCATGAGAAAGGAAAGGGCAAATATAGGAGGCACTCTACTTCTTCAAAAACCCAGAACGTGGTTAAATTGGTGTGGAGCCCAAAACTGTTTTTGCAAAACGCAAAAAAACAACACTTAGTAGATGCCAACCAGTTCTACACGAAAAAGGCGACGTGAAAATAATAGTAATAATGAAAATAATGGAAGTAAATATAGGAGTAAGAATCGAACAAAACATGCAAGAAATGTAAATAGGATACTTGGTTCAAATCCTTTTGCTATAAAGAATTATCATAAACTTAAAGATAATATAAGTTATCAGAGACAACTAAATTTAGCTGATAAATCACCTGTTGCAAATGTTTACGGTTTTTTAGCTATGGCACGCTCTAGGCGAAATATGCATAACAGAAAAGAAAATATAAAAGCACAAATTCTCAATGATCCAGAACTTTCAAAAGAGGTAAATAAATCGGGACGGCTTATACACACAATGAAACATACGTTAGGGTCAATGTCTCCCAAGTCTCCCTATTTGACAAAAGCAAATAAAAGAAATTTGATTGCTAGAAGGTTGGCAGAGTTAAAAGAGCATGAAAAAGCCATTAAAGCACAAAAAATAATAAATTCTATGGCAGAAGGCTTCTGATTTTATTTAACTCTGCCCGCCACTCTTGGGCGCATCCGCACTTTCCGAGTTCAAGACTTCTCCAAACGAATTCGCAGGCCTCTCGGCACTTTTCATAATCTCTATTCGCGTAACTATTGCGAATAAAGTTGTAAATAGGCGCCTCTGCCGCCTCGTGCACATACATATAGTTGGTAATCATCTGGCGATAATCTCCGTAATAATGTTCAAATAGAGCTTTATTCTGGAAATAGACTGGACTGAAGAGCTGTTCATCTGCGTGCCCGTATCCCGCCTCCAGATACTCGAGGAATTTGTTCTCTACAAGGTCGCACACCTTGTACATATATTCTGCATTTCCCGTGAAGAATCCACTGCACATACTGCAGCGCCCCCAGCGATAATAATCCTCCGTATTTTTAATCAAGTCTTCTGGAACATAATCAATATAGCAGGTGGAAAAGCGGTCCCTCTTTATTGCGAGAGCCTCATCCAGCCTTTGAACATTTGTGTAACCCATTCGCTCAATACAAATATTAATCCAAGCAAAATGAGTAGAGGCAAAGGGATTCTCCTCAATAACCTCCTTGAGCATGAGATAGCGGGACATGCAAAAAAGATAATAACTGGCAGTATTACGATTGTCGAAATTATAGGGATGCTTCTTCCGATTATCAATAATGCGCGCGCGATAGTCTTGAAATGTATCTTTCAGAGGCGGGCTCTTTTCAAAAGAAAGAAGTTCAAAGTTACATGTGACATAGCGCGTCTTGGCCTGCAGGTAGGCCGGTCGCATTGCCTTCAGAGCCTCCACATTACTCTCTTCGCAATATACGATTAGATTGTAGGGAAGGGCCATTGTGGAAACGGCATTTGTCAAATAATGTGCCGAATCCCTTTTTCGGATTTCCTCGCTCGCGTCTGGGCATTTTGTAAGGTCAAAATACGCAGTCACAAGAGTCCAGGCACTATTATCATTCCACGGAAATCGCACTGCAGGAGAAAAGTTAATCACGCCCGTACCGGACCAATGACCGAGATTGGTCAAATCATGGCGTTCAGCCGCTGGCACCTTGTACCAGAAGTTGTCACGCATTTCCTTAAAGAACCAAATATCATCGCAGATGACAAATCCCCTATAGTTAATCTTCTTGAGCCATGTGTAAAACTTGATTTCCATTGTTCCATTGTGTGGGTCTACATCCAAAAAAATAAAGGGAGCACTCATAATCTTTTCCTGCCAAATCGCCTGTCCCGCAGGCTCGAACAGATTGTCAAAAGAGAATACAATGTTCTCGCGGGATTTAATTCCGACATTCTCGATTTTATTATGAATATCAAACGTATAGACGGTATTTGCAGGATTGTAGGAGAGAGCGAGAGCAGAAGAACCTCTGTGCGTACCAATGTCGATAATGGTCGCACCATTGTAAAAAGTGGAGAGGTAGGAAAGAAGTTTATAGTGTTCGCGACCAAGAGGTCCGTGAAACTCGGGGCAATCAGGGATAATTTGGCGAAAGGCCGTATAATCCACCGCGGCAAGAATAGCATTTGAATCAATCTTTGTAAAATCCATTGTCATAATATATATTTATACGGATGCCTCTTTAATCCCTATTTGACGGTTACTCATACTTATGAAAATCACAAGCAATAACTAGTTTTTTCCCGTTTTTTACCCATTGCCATACCATTTCAACATTACTTCCCAATTTCTTCCCTAGTTTTTTAGAAGCTAATGCCATTTGTTTGGCAGTATACTCATCTTTGACATATACTGTAAATAATAGCATTTATTACTATGCAGAAAAATATACTGTGAAATGCCAATTTAAATCCACCCCCTGGGGGGACTTAAATGTGCATATTTGCCTACAGTTGTGTTGTAAGCTTGTGGGGTGGACTTAATTTAGCACAACACGGTACATAGCTATTTAGGGTCCCTGGTCGTCAGATTCTGCGGCAGCGGCAGCGACGGCGGAGCACATGCAGACGCCAGCAGGGCCAACGGGGCCAGCAGGGCCAGCGGGGCCAGCGGGGCCAACAGCACCCTTGGCACCATTTGCACCATTTGCACCCGCAGGACCGGGAGGGCCAGCAGGGCCAACAGGTCCCTCTGCACCATCTGCACCATCAGAACCATTTGTTCCAGATGTACCAGGAACGCCCGCAGCACCAGCAGAGCCCGCAGGTCCAGTAGGCCCGGGAGGACCAACTGAAGCCGCCGCAGCGCTCGTCTTCAAAGCCTCAATCGCCTTCTTCAGGGTCTCTACATCCGCCTTTAGGGCCCGAACCTCGCGCCCAAGGGGATTGCCATTCTGATAGTTCAGACCGCTAAGATTAAGAACTGAACTCATTTCTGTAGGGTACAATGTTATTCCCGGGAGGCATCTGTACGCAGTCCGTTGGCACTCGACGGTAAAATTGGACCTACATAAAACTTTTTAAACAGGTATAGAAAGAGATGATTATTCCTATTCGATGTTTCGAGTGTGGCAAAATGATTGCGGACAAGTGGAGGGGCTACCAAAAAGCCCTGAAAAAGTTAAAGGGGAATGCTGCAGAGCAACGAGTCTACTTTGACGGAACCAAAATCCCCGAAACTGCAGAAAAGAAGGTCCTCGACATGCTGAAAATCAATACGTGTTGCCGCACACACTTCTTAACGCAGGTGGATTTGATTGATAAGATTTAGAATGTTAGTATGAAAAAGAGAAGGCATGGAGTTCTTCATTCCGTCACTATTTATTATGATGCTTGCACTATTGATTTTGGCATTACTGATTGTAGTTGTCCCATCTTCGGTATTGCTGGGTATAGCGGTACTATTTATTACAATAGCACTCTACGCCCATTATACGATTTTTACGTCCGAATATCGCTATATAAATTTATTTACGACTGCGTCTGCTTCTGGAACGGCCCCCTATGTAATATCTGGCCTGGTCGTCTCCCTTTTATTAGGGTACGTCCTCTACCTTTTTTCGGGCAATAAGTTGCCCAGTCTTCCTGCACCCCCTGCTTATATGCCTTCTCCTCAGAGCGCAACGAACTTTGTAACGCGAAACATTAACCAGGGCCTTTCTTCTCTCGGAGTACCTGTAGCAAATAGTTATACAACTCCCACACGCACCCCTAATCAAGGCCAAAACTACTTGGCTTCTGCTGTAAACTATCGGACATAAAAACTGCACTATTACTAAGAGGAATGTCGGATGCCAAGAGGGTGACAAAACGCAAAAAGACAGTAACAACATTGCCAGAGTTGAAGGGGATTTTTACTTCCCTGCGAAAGGGTACACTCGAGATTCTGAGAAGTTCTTCCAGCACAAAGGAGCGTATTACGAAATTCAAGAAGCTCTGGTTTACATTAATGCACAGTCCGGTAGAGCCTGTTGCTGCAGAGGCTTATTTGCGCGTAATGGAAACCGGCTCTAGCAGGAAGAATACTACAAGAAAGGCGCAGAAGGGTGGCGCAGCGCAGCAGGCAACAGGAGCCCCCCTCGACTACCAAACACGCCCCGGTGTCGACGGTGTTTATGGTTCTTTTCCCCAATACCAGACTGGCGGCCTCTCTTTTTATGATACGATAAATAAACAGGGCATGTTTCAAGAGTGTGGAAAAGTAGATATTACTCCCACAGTTCCTGAGAGCATTAGCTCAAATAAAGTTCAGGGCGGAGGAGGTATTCTAGATACATTGAGTGATGCAGTGACTCTTGCCACAACTCGCCCTTTTGTTGCCCAACCAGTCCCTGGCATAGGTCAGACTGCAGTGGCAACAATGCATGGTATGCCCGCCCCACCATCGCCTCAAGCCTATAAATAGTAGCGGCGGACCGCCTCCGCCAAAGTTAAGAGCCTTCATGGTTCTTACCTTTGGCTGTGCCTACACAAAGCATGTTCCCCTCTAAGATTAGAGATAATGGAAGAGACCATTCGAGGTGACGATGCAAGGGAACTTTCAGAACGCCTCTTAAAAGTTTTTTTCAGAACCCAGGATTATCCCTATACGCGCCACCACATTGATAGTTATGACCATTTTGTTTCACAGGACCTTCCCGCCATTATAAAGGATACAAATCCGCTTCTTCTTCTCCAGGGCCCCATTGGAGACACGGAATTCTATGCTTATAAGGCCGAGATTTTTGTAGGAGGCATGAATGGCGACAGGCTCTATATTGGTTCTCCCACTATTAGTCTCCAGGATTCAAAAGAGGTTCGTCTTCTGTTTCCCAATGAAGCCCGCCTTCGCAATCTCTCCTATTGTTCCACGGTAGAGGCAGATATTGTAATACGCCTCACATATTCTAGTCCAAATCCGGCAGGTGGACGCGGCCTAGTGAATCGCGAAATCATTCTTGACCCGGTTGCAGACCCTGTACAGTTTGGATATTTAGCGCATTTTCCCCTTTTCAAACTCCCTATCATGCTCCACAGCCGGTTCTGCCTTCTTCACGGAAAGCCCACAGCTTTCATCAAAGAGGCCGGCGAATGCCAATACGATTATGGCGGCTATTTTGTAGTAGACGGCTCCGAAAAGATTCTTATTACGCACCAAGAGCAGGCCTTCAATGTTCTGAATATTACGCCGCAAGAGCGCGACCCGAAAATCGCAATCTTCTCTTCGATTTCCTGCCTCAATCCCGTTTCGCGCCGTGTGAAGCGCGTGGCCTTTGCCTTTCTAAAACGCGAAAATACTCTGCAAGTGAGCATCCCCTTTGTGCGAAAACCTCTTCCTCTTTTTCTTCTTTTTCGTGCAATGGGTGTACAAGCAGACGAAGATATTTTACGCATTATTTTTCCCGACCCCGAAGCCGCAGAAACAAAGATTCTGGAACCTCTTCTTCACGAATCCATTCTAGAGGCATATCCCTTCTACGATACATACTCTGCAATACAATATATTAAAGTTCTGACAAAGGGGTTTTCAGAAGCACATGTACTCGATGTTCTTCATAATCAGACATTTATTCACATTGATGATACTCCCAAATCCCGCGTCTTTTTCTTGGCCGAGTGTGTTCGAAAAATTCTGCGTGTAAAGGCAGGGATTGATGCAAAATCCGACCGCGATGATATTCGTAATCAGAGGTGTATTACTTCTGGTGTCCTCTGCCGCATGTTATTCCAGGGAGTTTATACGGGTTGGGCAAAAGCAACTCTTTTAACGATTGATAAAGAATACAAATTCAATAAGGGCATTTATGAAGGTGATAAATTCCAGAATCTTTTTCTACAGGGGACTCTAAATGCAATGTTTAATGCCGGCATGATGACGGAAGGAGTTATGCGTGCATTCAAGGGGAAATGGTCGAGTGGAACAGGGGCAGGCGTGGGTGAGGAGAAGACCGGTGTCATACAAGCTCTCTCTCGCCTCTCCTATATGGATTTCATGTCGCATTGTCGCCGCGTCGTACTCGATTTTGATACGGGCATGAAACTCCCTGGCCCGCGTCGTCTTCATACCAGTCAATATGGCTATTTCTGCACAAGCGAGACGCCTGGAGGAGCAAGTATTGGTATTAGTAAAAATCTGAGCATGCTCGCCTCTATTTCCACTGCATCAGAGCCTGCTCCTATTCTTGCGTGGCTCTATAGCCGCGGCGAAGTAATGGGATGTGACCAAATGACGCCTGCCACTCTATGCCTAGCGGTCCCTGTATTTCTGAATTCCGGTATTATTGGCTACACTTTTCGCCCTATTGCTCTTCGCGACACTCTTAAAGTTCTAAAGTGGACGGGGTGTCTTCCGCCTTCTGCAAGCGTCGGATTCAGTATTCGCGACCGGCGCGTCTTTATTTTTGTGGATGAAGGGCGACCAATGCGCCCTCTTATACACTTGGGTGTCCGCGGTAAAGTGCCCCTTGCTGCGCTTCAGGGAGCAACCACTTGGCGAAACCTAATAATGGGCATTCTTCCCCAGACGGCCAAACGCAGCCTCACCCAGGGCGGATTTGTCGACCCTTTTGCATCAGAAATAGCTCCCACTCTTGAATCCTATGTAGAGCGTCTCGCCGCCGATGCAGGTGTAATCGAATATATGGACCCGTATGAAATGAACGAGGCATTTATTGCGAATTTCCCCGAACAAATCAGTGCTGACACGAGCCACTTGGAGATTCATCCTAGCACTATAGTGGGCCTCTTAACAAGCATGATTCCTTATGCAAATCATAATCAGTCCCCGCGTAATCAGCTCTCGTGCTCCCAGTCGAAGCAGGGGCTCTCCGTTTATTCCACGGCCTTCCAGAACCGTTTTGACAATCAGGTCCACATTCTCTGCTATGGGCAGGCGCCTCTTGTTCGTACCCTCTACTATGACTATCTTGCCGATGGCCAGATGGGTTATGGGCACAATCTTATTCTCGCTATGGGGTCATTCACAGGATACAATCAAGATGATGGAATTCTGATGAATGCGGACTCTTTTGCACGCGGAATGTTCAGAAGTACATTCTATAGGTCGTATGAGGCATTTGAAGAGGATGCGACAAAAGTGAGCCTAAAAAAACGAATCGGCAATCCTGCGCAGATTCCTGGATGGACATCGCTCAAACCTGGGATTGATTATTCGAAATTAGATGAGCGCGGCATAGTACGTGTAGGAGAAGTAGTAGATGAGACTTCCGTGTTAGTAGGAATGTATATGCAAACAGAATCGGGGGATATGCGCGATGCTTCTGTCACGGCGCAGGTATGGACGCGGGGGCGTGTAGAACGTGTTTCTGTGACTGTCAATAATGGAGGGCTCGCCATGGTAAAAGTCCGTGTTGTACAAGAACGTATTCCAGAGTTGGGAGACAAGTTCTGCGTGACAGAGGACCATGAAGTTCTTTCTGGAGGCGGTTGGATTTCTATAGGGAAGCTTCCTCTAACTGAGACGGTTGCACAGTTAGATACGCGCACTGGTGCAATCGAATTCGTTAAACCTGAGCATTTTGCGGCAGAGCATCGCAGTGAAATGTACGAATTTTCAGATGACACGAGGAGCATCTCTATTTGTGTAACACCAGAGCACCGAATGTATGTGTGTGATGCGAGCGGCAATACAGAGTTTATATTGGCTTCTGAATTATACAACTCAGATAAATCATATTTTTTTACTGGAATACAGGAGCACTCTAATACGAGGATTTCCAGGCTCTCGCGTCATGGTCAAAATCCTGTAGGAAACTCGGTACACTGCCTCACAGTTCCCTCTGGCATTTTCCTTATTCGCAGAATAGGTTCGCGAAACTGTATCTGGACAGGAAATTCAAACAGGCATGGGCAGAAGGGCACTATAGGAATGCTTCTTCGCAGCTATGATATGCCACGGACGAACGAGGGAATTCCTGTAGATATGATTATGAATCCGCATGCAATTCCTTCTCGCATGACAGTGGCCCAGTTAATAGAGGCGATTGTAGGAAAGGCCGCACCCCTTCTTGGCACTGTGGGCAATGGAACACTTTTTATGAATGACGGAAATCCAATGGAAGCAGTAGGTGCCGTTCTTCGCGACCACCTGGGGATGGAGCCGTTTGGAGAAGAACTTATGTATGATGGGATGAGTGGGCAACTTATTCCGACACAGATTTTTGTGGGAAATGTCTATACAATGCGTCTGAAACATATGCCAGAAGACAAATGGAATGCGCGTGCAGAAGGGCGGAGAGAGCAGAGGACACATCAACCTACGGGAGGGCGTGGAGCGCAGGGCGGCCTTCGTATTGGTGAAATGGAACGTGATGCAATTTTGGGACATGGCATTGCCGGTTTTCTGAATGAATCAATTATGAAGAGAGCAGATGGATACTCGACGCTGGTCTGCAATGGTTGCGGAACAATCCCAATTTACAATGAAAAAGAGTGCCTGACTATCTGTTCCATGTGCGATGGGCCCGTACAGTTTATTGGAGAGACGGCGACAAATCTGGAGATTCTTCCGCCTTCAAAAAGGAGTGTGGCAACATTCTCGAAAGTGGAAATACCTTACGCTTTCAAATTGCTGGACCAGGAGATGAATGCATATATGAATATGGGGATGCGCGTTTTAACGGAGAAGGATGTGCGAAAGTTTCGCGAACCGGATTTCCAAGAGTTGGCTGCAGATGAGCAGGAGCGGCTCTTGAAGGAGCCCTTGCCGGCGCGTGTAGTACTTGATACGGAAATTGCTCCAGAGCGTATTGTAGAGGAAGAGCAGCCTGAGGCATCCCTGACTGACTTGGCTGGGCTAGGTGCGACAGAAGGAGCGGCAGAAGTGCCAAAAGAGGAAGGTGCACCGCAAATTGTAGAACTTCCTGTAGAGCCTGCTAAGAACTCAATTACAATTGAACTGCCAAAGGGTATGGAGGCGGCGGCGCCAGCGGCGCAAGCGGCAGAAAGGCTAGAAGAAGTAACAGATGGATTGGATGATATTCCTTATACAGGGGAGGCCGCGGCCGTGCAACAGCAGGGAGGTGGTCATAGCCAGAGCCAAGGCCAGGGCGTAAATGTTCAGACAAGTACTCAGCCAGTTCTTGTGATTCCTATGAATGTGGGGCAGAGTGTGGCACCTACAGAAATCATCCAATCACCAATGCCAGGTGCTCCAAGAACAATTGCAGTTGATACGAGTGATTCTGCCTTGCGAATGATTGGAGGGGGGGCAACGCCTCCAAGAGCCAGATCGACTAGTCCAAGAAGAGGTGGGAGTGGCGGAAACACACCTGTAGTGACTGTAAATAGGCAGGGTTCTTCTGGGCCAAGTTTAAACTCAAATCCGAATGTACGCGTTACGGTAATGAAACAGGGCTGAGGGGCACGACACGGTAAATTTGACGAACTAAAGTTCCATTAAATATAGTAGGACATAATGGATTACGAAACACTGAATGTTTTATTTCAGAGTCGCAAGACCTTGCTTAGTATCTTGGAGAATAGGGGGTACAATACAAAGGCCTATGAGAAATTTGGCCCTATAGAGATTGCTGCAATGGCAGCTGCTTCTGTTGGTTCCGCAGGAACTGGGGCATTTCGAATGGACCTTGTTAAAACGGAGAAGGGGGCTGGCATTACAGGATGTCGTGTTGAATATAGTTTGAATCGCATTAAGAACAAGATTTCAGGATTTCTGGAAGCTCTCACGGAAGAGGGGAATGACGCAGCAGTAAATCCGGCCACTACAGAGCTGGTAGTAGTTCTTTTAGAGCCGATTGTAGAGGCTTTCCATGTTGCTGCCCTCTCAATTTTCGCCTCCAAAGGTCTGCGAGTAAACTTCTTCCAGGCTCATACAATTGTAAATAATCCCACGGAGCATGTTCTGGTTCCCAAACATGAACTTCTTCCAACGACGGAGCACGCAGAGTTTATGCAAAAGAATCGGATTAAGTCCAAGACACAGCTTCCTTTGATTAAATTTCATGAAGATATGATTGCACGGATTATGGGTCTTCTGCCCGGCGATATTGTAAAGATTACTCGGCCGAGCCCTTCTGCTGGCGAGTACATCTCTTATCGCGTATGTGTTCCCTAATGGAGCAACCTGTTAATCTAATATACCTGTAGGAAATGATGGGAAGTAGAGATTTTTTAGAGCGGCCAAATGAAGGATTTCAAGCAGGCGGCAGTCCACCTCCAGGCAGTTTTCCTGGCAGTCTTCCTGCCGCCAGTCCTCCTGGCGGCAGTTTTCCAGGCAGTCCACCTCCAGGCAGTCCACCTCCAGGCAGTCCACCTCCAGGCAGTCCACCTCCACCCGCAACCCCACCTCCATCCGCAACCCCACCAAGTACAAGTGGATGTAGCTCTAGCCAATCTGCGATTATAGCTTCTGACAGCGCCTTCTTTGCTTGGCATAATCAAAAAAGTGAGATGTTAAATACTTATATCCAGCAAAAGGCACACTCTCCAAGAGATTTACAGGATATTGCACTCGTATCAAATGATATTAAGTCTGTAAATAGTTGCCTCGCCACATCTATACAATCTTCTAGTTCCGCTGCAAATCAGATTTTCCTAATGCAAGAACAAATTCTCACTCTCCAAGACCAAATAGAAAGAGAGGCAGAACATACGCGGATTGCAAAAGACCGCTTGGCATATTCCCAAGAACCTGTCAAATATTCCAGCAATTATTCCAGTTGGTTTCCGGCCACACGACCTCTCTATTATATAACAATCGTCGTTCTCCTTTCAATCTCTCTTTTTATTGGAATGTTTGGCCTTCTTTTCGCCCTTTCTCTTATAGGAATCGATTTATCTTTTTTCAAGAACAACATGTATGACAGCCGTTTTCAATACGGTTATACGTTTGCCTTGCAGTTTACTACACCATTCTGGATTGCAGCGGCAGTTGGCGCAAGCCTCTTAATTTATATTTTAGTACGTAAATAATGGCACTTAGTGTTGAATGTATTTTAGCACAACACGATAGAGAATGAGTTGCGCAGCTATAACATCAATGAAACAGGCAGAGGCCAATATTCCTTCTTCACTCTTACCTATAACAGGTCTTCGCAGAGATTCGCAGGGCAATCTCACACAAGATGCGCTTACAACAGTTGTAGATGGAATAAAAAGCCGCGGCATTGACCCTACAAATCCAGCGATGAAGGAAAAGTTAATCGGCGAATTAGGCACTCTTCTTTGTTCGGTCAACAATCAATATGAGTTTCTAATGAAAGAACTTTTAGCACGTGTTTCCGCCAATGAATCCGTTGAAACTGCTCTTATTGATAAAGTACGGGAAAAAAACTTATTTATACAGGATATTCTGAATGTTTCCCGGCATTTGAAGGGAATCACCGTCTTTGACAAGAGTTCTGAATATATTGAGGGCTGGCAGAAGACAGTTCCTCTAGATTTACCTGCCACAAAAGAGGGATTCCAGGCATCTCTACAATCTGATATGGCAATGTTAGACACAAAATCATACTCTGATTTGCGAAATAGAATGATTACAGTCTCTGCAGAGAAAAATGAGATGGCAACAAATTATCTCGGTGTTTATGGGTTATTAAATATTGTTGCCGTCGGTCTTCTTATTTATGTGAGTGTGGTACCAGCTAAGGGAGGTGCACCTTGAGAGCACACTTTACTTCTGGACAACACAGTAGAGGATGGCCACACCTGCGCATTATGATACAGAATCTGCGACCAGGCAAGTGCAGATTAATGAATGGTCGTATAATAACAAAATGGACACGCTCTTTGTGTTTCAGATTGTCTTTATTCTCCTACTCTTTTCAAGTATCCTGGTAATTCTCAGGCAAATGGGAACGTTTGGCGCGCCCTTCATGTATTATTCGATTTCGATTGCAACAGCTATAGTAGCAATAATCATTATTAATCGAATAATGTTCACGCAAAAAAAGAGGGACCATGTTTATTGGAATAAAAGAATGTTTGCAGAAGATAATACGAAAAAGACGCCACTGAGTGCTGGCGACCCTTCGTATCAGGCTTACATTGCAAGTCTAGAGAAGAGGACTGGTGGGTCCAAGGCTGAAAACTGTGACTGTAAGAGTTAGACCTATGCAGATTTTAAATTGCGCATGGAGCTAAAGGTATACCATCAAGTATATCGTGTTGTGCAGTTTATTTCTGCACAACACGGTAGAAGGATATGGCGGTGGGAAGGGGTCAAGTACCAAGAAGTGTATCAAGTGGTAATGAAGGCGTCGGTGGCGGAGGCGTTGGTGGCGGAGGCGCTAGTTTAACCACGGCGCCTGGCGAGCAACAAATATTAGACGCCCAAGGAAAACTTGTACAGGCACAGCACATGTACAATGATATTTATAAAACAATTAAAAGTTTGCCCAGTTCCATTCAACAGAGCAATCTTGCAATGAAAGTTGCTGCAATGAAGTTGGAACTTGCAGAAATGAAAAATATGACAGAAGTGCATGACAGGGAATACGTGGATTTAGCACAAACAGGTAAGAAACCAACGGTCCTACAACTTCACGGTCTTTCAACAGTGCAAGATTGGGTCCTGTTCCTTTTTTTCACAGTATATGGTCTCTTTGTTCTTGGTCTTCTAATTGCTGTAGGAATGTCTGGACAAAATGTGGTTATGGGACTTTTTAGTGTAACACTTGGCTCCCTGGTATTTGGTATTATGATTTCCACAATTATTATGAGATATGGATAAAAGCTTCTCTAAGAGTTGTTTGCCGCATGTGCCATGTCCCAGTCAACTACTAAATCATCCCCTGCAAAGACGCAAATCGCCGGCCATTCCTTGCCATTATTTGCGGGTTCTCCGAACTCTTCGGTAAACCTGTTAATGACATCCTGGAAATTCAACTCGACTCGCACATCCTTTGCCCACTTGGAGACAATCGTCTTAATGTCCTTCGTCAGCATGGGCTTCTCACGAAACTGAATCTTCTCCTCCAGCGTCGTAGGCAGTCTAACACGCTCCGAGCGAAAGCGCGCGTACGTGTCGAAATCATTCTTGTACTTGTCACTGGCCTTCATTACCGCCGCGGGCACGGGATTGAGGCCGAAAGGAATATACTCCGTCTCGTAAATGTGCACCAACAAAGCCAAGAACGGCTCGCGCCACGTCCGCAGCTTCTTGTCCAGCATATTATCCATAGGAAACACATTTGGCCGGCGCTTCTCAATGAGGTCCAAGTCATCCGGTGGCACAAACTTGCTCACAAATTCAATGACACGAATACGGCGCCACGTACCACGGTCCATGGTCGTCACTGGCGGCAGTTTATTGCACATCATAACAAGTTTGCCCATGATAATAAACTTCTCCTGGTCACCATACAGTGCCCTCGCCTCTACCATGTCCTCGCCTGAAAACTGCTTCATCCGCGACGTATTCAGAGGCTCTTTGTCGTCGGGCTCCTGTAAATAGATGAATCGCCGGCATTTTGCCGCCATGATTTCCGGATTCGCCGCACCCGCCTCGGGCCGCTTTCTTGTGAGTACTGTAGACTGCAGAGCCGTCTGATAATCACCGAACGTGAGTCGCATGAGCTCCACCAGCTTTGACTTGCCATTACCACCACCACCCGTAGCAATATAGAAGCACTGCTCGCGATTGAAGCCCTCCAGGCACGACGCCAGGAGACGCAGAACGTAGCGGCGCAACTCCTTGTCGGGAAAGAGCTTTTCGAAGAAGTCGGCAATCTCGTGTTGAAGAGAGTCAGCAGCATTATACGGGTGATATTCAATCGGCTCCGTCTCTGGATGATTCTGACCCGCAAGGAAGCTCATATAATCTTCTGGACGACCCTGGCGAAAGAGTACGTGCTCGCGTCCATCCGAACCTGGTGTCCGCAGCTCCAAGATTCCATTGCGACAGGCAAAGAGATTGCCGTTAATATTGAGTTTAGCCTGGAAATCGGCCTCGTAAAACTGTTGGACGCCCATCTTCATAACAGAGTCACCGAACCCAGTACTGTATAAACTCATCTGAATCTTCAGAATCGCCTTTGCTTTCAACATATTTTCCTCACGAATCTTGGGAGAATCGTTGCCGAGTCCTATATTATATTTACGTGCAGCCTTTGAGATTTCATCAGCAACGTGCGTACTAAGTTTGAGGCGGAGTTCGATGCCCTGGTTCAACTTTTTCCACATGTTTTCATCCTCGTTGTAGTTATACCACTCCGTATTTCGCGCACTCACAGAGGCCACATAGTTTGCACCATACATCTTTTTCATTAACTTGGTCATATGCCAGTGGGTAGGTTCCAACTCTTGGCGGATATATTCGCCCAGGTATTCGCTCTGAATATTATCATATAGCTCCCTATTATCCATTTTTGCCCAGTGGCGGAGGGAACGTTCCGTCAGGCGCGGCCCGTCATCGCGTTTCTTCCACCCATTAAACCAATCACGGCGCAACTTTGCCGTATTATTCTCCCCCGATTTTCCAGACCGCGCACTGAAATCCATCCAAAGCTGGAAATGCTCCTCGCTCGGACTAATATTGTGTAGACACCAACCCACACGAATCCACGTTTCATAGTTGGACGCCCTCTCTTCGCTCAAGCATTCCATGACAATCCGCCAAATCACCGTCATCTCTTCGGTGTCCATATCGACTGGATAGAGGGCATGGATTGCTTCTACCAGAGTGTTTCGTGCTTCAACATTGTCGACGATTGCCTCCGCGTCAGCTATAGGCGGTCGCAGCGTATCCCCGTATACCTTCATCTCTTCGTACAAGTTAACTGCCTCATCGCGAATCGTCGTCGTATCGGGCACAATATTGTAGCGGACACTCAGAAGTGCCATAAGTTTCCGCGGAGTATATGAAAGGGGCGATTCCTCTTCAAAAGTATCAGTAGAAGGAGTGTAGGTAAAGATGCGCTCCAACTTATACGGCTGGATACTTGGTTTGGATTCTCCATAGAATATCCACCCCTGTTTGTGAGTCATTGCCTGGTCATAAATGCCAGGGGGTTTGTTCACGTATTCTGTCCCGGAGAAACAAGTTTCGATTGCATTTTGGGAGAGCATCCAGTTGCGAAGAACGGTCTGGCGGTCATCCATGAAGGAAATATCGGGGCAGAGGATGTGGATTCCGTCCTTGCGCTCCTTACTGCCTGCGGTAGAATAGGGGGCGGGGCGCAGAGTCACAAAGAAGCGAAGGGACTCGTAATCCTCTACATCGAAGAAGATTTTCAGGCCATTTACCAGCATTTGGCAAAAGCTCCTGATCTGCTCGAATGTAAAGGTTCGTACGAGTGCCTTTTCCGCCGAGTACTTGAAATCCAAGTCAATCAGAAGGGGCTTTGCCTTCCCCTTTCTCGGCTGCTCTACAAACGCATTTGGCGCCCACTTTTTTTCAAAGAGGTAGTTGTGCATAAGGTCAAGAAACTTGGGATATTCCTCGTCAGAAATGTACCACTTTCCTTTCTTGTCGCCCATCCCAGTCATTGACGCAGTTTTCGGGTCCGTCGCACGATGCGCATCCAGAAATCGGAAAAGCTCGTGGCGATTATGGTCCAAAGTTGTCATGATTATACTCATGCCTGAGATTTAATAGTGACAAATTTTATACGGCGGGCGGCAGCGGCCGCCCTAAAGAAGGCGCGCCAATACTAACAGAGCTGCATGGTAGAGGCATATTTCAAACGTCTTACGCGAGAGCGGATATCAATAGTAAAGGAGCGCGAATTTTATCCAAACATTTACTATAGTTTTGATGATGCAAACATGTTAAAGGCGCGTTCAATGATTATTGGTCCGGCAGGAACGCCCTATGCGGATTGTCCTCTTGTCTATGATATAGAGTATCCAAAAGACTATCCGCATATACCACCAAAAGTGCTATTTATAACATCTGATGGTGCGACGCGGTTTCATCCAAATATGTATGTGGATGGAAAAGTGTGCTTGTCGATTTTGGGGACGTGGAGTGGGCCAAAGTGGTCGCCGGCCTTGTCGACGGGAAGTATAATGGCGACGATTCAGAGTCTCCTAGATGAAAATCCGCTTCGTAATGAACCTGGTGATAGAGAAATACTTAGCCTGGAGAGTCCGCGAGCAAAAATGTATGCGGATGCAGTACAGTCGCGCTTGACATCCTTTAGTTTTCGACGACTTTGTCGATGGAAGATTGACGGTATTGTTCCGCCAGAGTGGGTAGGATTTGAGGAAGTACTGGAAAAACGGGGAGGCGGACTTTTGGCAAACATGTATGGGCGTATAAAAGTGGCAGCAGATGCAGATGATACGTTTATTGATTGCAGGGAATATCCAAGAATGGGTGTGCAAACAGAGTGGAAATCTCTCGCAGTGATTGGTAAAAATGTGTTTGAATCGAGTTAAAATAGCATAACACGGTAGGAATGGATCCTTTAACAAAAGATAAAAAAGAAGCAGAACTTCATGATTTAGTAACAAAAAGTGGGTCAGTTGAAGATATACAAAAAATTTTGAAAAAATATCCAAGCTTGGTGAATGCGACGGGGCACAGTAACAATACTTTATTGATTCGCGCAACTATATTTGGTAAAGTCGAAATCGTGCGGTTATTATTAGAGAAGGGGGCCGATACGGGACTAAAAAACATTGCGGGAATTACGGCTCTTATGGCGGCGGCCATGGAACATAGGGTGGAGATTATAAAAATATTGCTTGATGCAGGGGCAGCAAAAGGAGCCAAAGATGGAGAAGGAAACACTGCGCTTAATTATGCTAAAGAGGGCGAGTCGGATAATAAAGAGGAAATCTTGCAATTGCTAAAGCTTACAAGTCGCGGGACTAGTTCCGCAAAAACTGGTTGTCGTGGAAATAGCTGTAGTATTATGGGAGGTAAACGACAAAAGCGCAGAGGCAAAACGCGCCGCTTAAAATTGTCGCATAAAGCTCGTCGTATATAAGTAGTTACGATGAAAGTCTGTTCGACATGTCAAAACATGTATATTATGAAACTTCAGCCAGGTGGGGCTCTGGTTTGGAAATGCCTTACATGTGGCGTGGAGGAGCCGCAAGTAGGGGGTTGTCTTCTTGTGGAAACTCTTGTACAAGAAAGGTCAAGTGAAGGGTATAGGATTCTTCTGAATGAATTTACCCGGCAAGATTCTACCCTGCCACATGTTAAAAGTGTTAAATGTCCAAAGGGCGACTGTGCAAGCAATGGGGCTGGAACAGAGCGTGATGTCATCTATATTAAGTATGACGCAGTCAATATGAAGTACATGTACATCTGTAATGTGTGCGGGGAGAGCTGGAGAAGTCGGTGAGCTGTCGGTCATTAACAATACCACAATAAGTGCGCCCTATAAGAGAGCACTTATTTTAGTACAACACGATAGGAATAGGTGTTATGCCTCCATTAAAAAGAACATTACGATTGAATCGCCAAGTACGCGGGGATAAAACTCGTAAGAAAGTTTTTATAGGTGGTGCAAAGGGTTCAAGGCCGAGAAAGCCGCCACCTGAAAGAGTTGTTGCAGATAGAGCAAAAGCAACTGCAAAAGAGGAATATACAGTAAAGGAGGAGGCGGCAAGAAAGGCAAAAGAAGAGCATGAAGCTGCAAGTAAAAGAGCTGTAGAAGCGAGGGCAAAATCTGCCAAAGCGGAAGCGGATGCAGGGCCACAAACAGGTATTGCAAAAATACAGGCGGATGCTGATGCAATGGTGGCAAAAAAAGAGGCTGATGCAGCAGTACGAGAAGAAGCTGTTGCAAAGGCAAAATCCGAGGCCGCAGAAACTGGTAGGAGGGCTGCAGATAAGGCAAAAACCAAGGCAGCATTAAAAGTTGAGGTGATAAAAGCAGCAAAGGCAAAGGCGGAGGCAAGAGCAATAAAAGCGGAAAAAGCGGCGAAAAAAGCAAAAAAAGCGGCAAAGGAGGCGGCGGCGAGGGAAAAGGCGGCAAGGGAAGATGCAGCTGCCAGAGAAAAAGAGGCAAAGGATAAACAGGAGCAAATAGCTGAAAGTGCACACAAAGATAATATAGAAATAAAAATTAAGTCAAGTTCGTTAGGCAATCTGGGAGCATTGTTATTACTTGCAGGACCCTACGTAGCAGGATTAATTGCCGCTATTGTTGGATTTTCTATATTAAAAAATATAAATTTTGCTGATATATCATTATCTAGTTCAATAGCACGTTTGGAAGGTGCTATAAATAAAATGAGTGACATTAAAATTATACCGCCTGCAATAGCTGATTCGGCAACAGGGCTTTCTGGAACAGCAACAGGGCTTTCTGGAACAGCAACAGGGCCTTCTGGAACAGCAACAGGGCCTTCTGGGCAACATGGTGGGGCAACAGGTCCTTCTGGAACAGCAACAGGTCCTTCTGGAACAGCAACAGGTCCTTCTGAAACTGCAACAGGGCCTTCTGAAACTGCAACAGGACGCACTACAGATATAATTGAACGGCGTAGTAGTATAGATATAATTCCTAAAACGGCAACAGAGTCTTCTGAAACGGCAACAGGGTCTTCTAAAACGGCAACAGGGCCTTCTGGTGGCAAAATAATAGATTATAATGACCCTGTTGAACAGAGCAAATATATTAGGAAGTTGTTTCGTAAACTAGCAAGGGAATATATAGCCCTAGGCCCCTCTGGCCCTTCTGGCCCAGGCCCTTCTGGCATAGATGTATATACAACTAGTGTTGACGCATGGAAAGACCCAAAAAATCCCCTCCTAGAATTCTTTCCAACATTACGTATGTGGAAAGCTGCACAACAAACTGCTGCTTTAGAACTTGGAATTCCCCCTGACTCTTTTGGACCTTCTGGACCGTCTGGTCCTTCTGGACCGTCTGGTCCTTCTGGCCCAGAAGACGAAACTGGCGGCATATCCATGTACATTAATGGCCTATTTATGAATGAAAAGGGGTACATTTTTGCAAGTGGGCAAGAAATTACACCTGAAGGATTTTTATTAAATGAAGATGAAACAATTCAATATATTGATGACCCGACGGATGATACAATGGATATACCTATACTTGTCAAAGGTGATGTTATATATGATTCAAGTGGATTTGATATTAGTGGATTAACAGATGAACAAGCTGCTGGACCAGGTGGGACTGTATTAGACTTGGAGGGAAATATTGTACCAGGATTGACATTAAAACAGGCACCATTAAATCCACCACCTATGGCAACTCTAGCAGACCCTGCAGTGTTAAAACGTATAGGAGAAGGAACAATCACCATGGGATGAATTTAAAATGGCATTTGACGGCACAGCATTTTTGAAAAATACTTCTTTAAGAACTCCCTGGATTCTTAAAGAATGATTTGACGCTACATTACGGTATAGTAAATATATGTTACTCCTGTAGGAATGCCTATAAGAAAACTGACTCCCAAAAGGGACATACTAACACACCCATTTGAACCTGAAGCTGTAAAAAAGCAGGAGCAACAGATTGCAGACCTTGTTAGCAGAAAGCAACAAACAGAAGCTGCTAAGGCAAAGTTGGCCACACTACGAGAAAAAGCAAAAGTATCTACATCATCAAAATATATAAAAGGGAAAGCTGTTCAAACATTTCGAAAGATGGTGAGATTAAAAAAACCAAAAGCTACACCCCTCGCTAGTAGACATTTATCGGTAGATTCAATTGGGCAATTTAAAGTAGACATTTCCAGTACTTTATCCAGGGCATCAGAACTGTCACGACAGAGGCTTGAAGGGTCAAAAAAGGGCGAATTGGATACATTAAAATCAAATGAAGCTGCTACGCGTGTTGCTGCAGATGTGCGAGCAGCTAAGTTGTTACACAAGCAAGTTGACGATACACTTTCTTCTACACAGAACACAGTTGGAAATAATGTTTTAGATTCAGCTATGCATGGTCATTTAGCTAAAGATGGTGCTAAAAGAACTAGGGAGGCGCTTAACAAGGCAAAAAGCGAAGTTGCCAGGCTTACTGAGAAAACTTTTGGAGAAGAACCTAATAAACCCCCTTCAGTTGCTGATACAATTGCAATGGCTGAAAATACAGTATATATAATTAAAGGAGATGCTAAAAAGGCAGGGGAAGAGGCAAGAAAGGCGGCAGCGGAAATAGATACTCTAGACCCTTTTATACATGGTCTAGAACGCATAGTAGTGCAACCAGATGCCCCCCCTCACGAACCATTTACTACTCGTTCACCAGACGAAATAAACGGGGGACGCACAGATGTTGCAAGTAGATTAAATGGCGCAAAAGAGGGGCTCAAGGCAGCAAAGGATGCAGGTACAAAAGCAGATGAAAATGCAAAAGCGGCAGCAAAAGAGATAGATGCAGCTAATAGAAATTTAGCTGACGAACAGGCGAATTTAACCCGTGCGGAAGCTTCACGACCTACAGAAGTAAAAGGGAAAGTTGACCCTGCCAAGAAAGCATTAGAGGATGCTACGAATGCAAAAGATGCAAATGGGCGCCAAGAAGGCAGTACTCGTGGGGAGCTAGATGGAGTAACTAGTGATTTGGACGCAGCAGGAAAGCGGGCAGGAAAAAATGATGGGGAAGTTGTTGATGCAACAGTT
>Ga0136642_1000308_pt1 | contig 27687 bp, 22 predicted proteins | sample LowCatLa1302831Y_FD_115313 | JGI IMG/M metagenome (GOLD analysis project Ga0136642, IMG submission 115313) | Freshwater microbial communities from Lower Cathedral Lake, Yosemite National Park, California, USA - 13028-31Y | ecosystem: Environmental > Aquatic > Freshwater > Lake ... | reverse complement strand
TAATGCCCTTTCTATTAATTCAATTTCGGAAATTGCAGACAAATATTCAGGAGACGAAAACATTTCTGCCAAGAGTTTTGCTTCAATTTCAACTCTCTTTTCTGTTGATTCCTTAATTTTTTTTCGAAGCGAACTTCGCGCAGACACTAATGTTAACCAAAGAGACTTTGCCATGGAGCTAAGATCATTGAATAAGGAATAAAGGTGAATCTCTTCAGTGGACGTTTTTTGAAGCTGAACGTCACCAAGTGCAAGAATCAAATTCTTGGATGGCGGACTTAAACTCTCAAATCCTATCGATGCACGCTTTGGTATCATTGATTGACCATCATTTTGATTTTTTTCATTTAAAACTGAATATTTAAATACTTGGTCTGAAAGGAGATCGGCAGACTGGTATTGTATCCATGTTAAGTAAGACTCATAAAGTGTATAAAAAATTGAAAAATCTTGCTTTTCTTTGTCCTTCTCCTTCTCCTTTTCCCTGTCTTTAGCTGTAATTGTGGTCAATGACGAATCATCATCTCTTTCCTTTTGCTGCTTTTTTTTAAACTCCGATTCAATTGACTCATCATTCTTTTCACTTTCACTGGCTCGCGAGAGTAACAAGTTTCTTTCTTTTCGTATCAAATCCATGCTTCTTTGTTTATTTCTTTAGTTTGCATGTTGTAGAGCACAACATACTGCGTTCCGAACTAATCAATTTATTTAAATTTATGTTTTTGTTGTTGTTAGTTGTTGTTGTAAAAAAAACAAACAAAAACAAGAAAAAAAATAAACAATGCCTCCTAAATCTTGGAGACAGTTAAAGAAGAATGAATCGATTCCGTCATCATCCTCAACTGAATTAACAGTATTACCTAACACTTCTAATACTAATAATGCAAATACAAATGCAAATGCGACGAGTATAGGCGAAGATTTTCAACCTCAACTGTCGTCCTGCTTATCATTTTACGATACGCTTGTCCAGTTTGGTGGCGCATGCGCTGAGGTTTGGCCTCATGATACCGAATTAAAGAATCTTTTAATTACTCTAACAGAGAAAAAGGGGGATCCAGGATATGCTAAAATGATTACGGTAAAGTTTCATGAATCCTACAAAGATCTTTACATATCTTCAAACAAAAAGGATTCATCTATTTTTGATGGAGACAAGCCTCTCTTTTCGCGGCTGCACGTAAAGAAGAAGTTTGAAGAAGCATCGGCTGAAATTAAGGAAACAGTTTTTGAATACATTCGACTCCTTGTGCAATGGGCAGGAATGCATTCCATGTACGCAAAGTGCCCCGACAATATGATGTCTTCAATTGCAGCCGCAGCCAGGGATTTCAGCTCCAAGATCGAGTCCGGCGACATGGATTTTTCAAAGCTCAATCCAATGTCATTGGGTCAAGAATTGATGGGATCCATGTCAAAAGATGACATTGACAGCTTTACTCGCTCCATCATGGAAGACGGTGGAGAAAACATTAAGAACATGATGACCGGAATGGTCAATAATTTGGCCCAAGGCGGTGCGGGGTTACCTGGAGGAGAAGGAATGGCGGATATGATCAAGATGATGATGAATTCGACGATGCCCACTGAAGACAAAATGGATTGATTGCTTTTTGTGTTGTTGTTTGTTTTTGAAAAAAAAGTATCTATTTCTCTCCTCCTTTTTATCCTTCCCAATTCAATTTGTTAATAAAAAAAAAAGAAATGGACATTGCCGCTACGAGTACAAATGTTGTGAAAAAGGTAACGAACGCCGGGTTGCAAGGAATCGCAATTGCAATCACGGTTCTTTCAAGTTTTATTTTATTAACGTTCTTGTTCCTGTGGGCATCTTTTGGACGTGTTTACAAGAACGTCCACCGTCGCTCACGGGCTAGAGTGCACGTGAATGCTGAGCGCGAAATCTCGTTGCTTGACTTTCAAGACCCGTACAATATCTTAAAAGGCGCCGCATACGGATCGACTGAGAACGGATTAAATCAAACAAATTCGCTTGGAACATTTTTTATTGGTCTCCCAGCAAACTCAAGGTACAATTTTACAAAAGCAACTTTGATTACTACGGTAAAAAATGGCTTTGTTGTTTTAACGGACATTGGCTACAATTTGCTTACGCTAGCGCCGTATCAGGTTAGCCGCGAGGGAGACAATTACTTAATTGAGCCAATTACTGATTCGTATGATATGTATGTTACAATAGAGTGGGAGCAACCGGCTAGTTTGTAAACTATTTTTTCCCAGCTTGGTCTTAGCTACTCAGATCCACTTGAGAATTTTCGCTAACTGGCTTAAAAAAAAACTAATTTAAATCTAAAAGAATTAATTGTTTTCCAACTTCTTCAGATATAATCCCTCGAATAACTTGTTTCTTTACTTCAATTGTTTTTTGCATTTTTATCACATTTTCGTCGCTCGTTGTTGAAGAACACATGAATGCAAAAAGATGAGGATATTCCTGAGCAAACAAATCACACTCTGGTCCTATTTTTTGTTTCACCAAATGCCGTAAATCATTATCGCATTTTTTATGTTCTTGCTCTTGCTCTTGTTCTTGCTCTTGTTCTTTAAACACGTGTCGACATTTCAATGCCAAGACAAGAACGGCGTCTAATTTCTGTACTTCATTTTCACTTTCCATTCCTTCTTAAGGTATCCTATAAAAGAAAGAAGGATACAAGAAAAATGGCCGAATTTGACGATTTTACAATTGATGACAGGATTGCAGGATTAAAAGACGAATTAATTAAGGTTGACAAGGAAAGGGCAAAACAGATGATGTTAAGACAACGTTTTGATAATATTAATACAAATGATGAATTTTTTAATTTGCAGCAAGAAGAATTTGCATTTCCGTCTCCTCGTAATCCGATTAAAATTGAACATAAGAACGAACCTATATGGTCGTCGAATGTGAATGAAAAGAAGAAGAAAGCACTTGAAACCCTAGAAAAACTTTCTAACGAATTGGAAAATGAATTTAAAGAAAACGACAAATTAAAGGTGAGTGAGAACCAAAAAAAAAGAGAGCGAAGAAAGAGAACGCAATTAGTTGAAAATGAAAAGGAGGAAAAAAAAGAAAGTAATACCGACGTAAAAGCTCTTGTCTTTATCTTAACAATTATATTTGGGGTGTATGTGACAATTGGTCTTGGAAAAGCCTACCTGAAAAACTTGTAATCTGGTCTTTTGGAACATATCTTTCCATCTATAGAAGAAAGATATTTGCAAAACAAAATGAGTACAGGAACTTTTATTATTGTAATTGCCTTGGTTGCAACTTCCTTAATAATCGCTTCGCAAATTATCAATAAAAAGAATCAGGACAACCAGAGGGCTCAAAATGCTGCATTTATTGCCGCACAGCGCGCAGAATTGAAAAAGGAGGAACTGGATAATGAGCTTTTAATAGCTGAGAAAGAAAAGGAGAAGAAGGTCAAGGTGTCGTCATGGGACAGCCTGAACACAAAGCCAGCCGAGATCACCAATCGCGACGTTGCAGACGGAGTAGAGGGCCGTGATGGTGAAACAAAGCCAACTGTAAATTTAATGCCTCAGCCGTCGCAAAAGCCTGTGGATGAATTGTGGGCGTCTGAGCCCTTGGAAGAAGATGTAAACCTTGCTGAAAATTTGTTTTCCGTTGTAAAGGACGAAAACGATGGAGAAGGCGGAGAAGAGAGCCTTTACTCGTACAAGAATTTGACGCATGCGCATTCCTTATCTCGTAGAGAAACGCTTCCTACGCGCGATGCATGGAGCCGCGCCGACAATACGAACGCTGCACTTTGGGACTCACAAGTACAATTTATGAAGGACGAAATAAAGGCGTCGGGTCAAACGCTTGAGGAGTTTAGGGAAAACACGTTAATGCCGTTACCAGAACAATTCACTGCATTGTGGAAGGCTGCGGACGAAGAACCTACAAGACAAGTTGGTGCAAAATCTGCGTCTTCGTCCATACCTAAACCACCGCCGCGTCATGCGGTCGCCGAAGCAGCGTCGTTAGTGCGCGATGCAACACAGCACGTACATTATGAAAACGCGGATTTGGCTTCGCAAAGTATGATTGAAATTGCCAAGGCAATCAAACGGTCTTCTGCTTTGGGAGTAACCCTGCCGACATTGCCCCAGGCAACTGCGGATGCAGTCAAGAAATGGGCAGCGTCGGACGACGATCTCGCAAAACTCGCAGCAATGTCGCTCGTCAACATGATCTAATTATGTCATTTTTATAATAAAAAAAAAGAAAAACCTTAAGTAAGAAGATAAGAGGATTAGGGAGTGAGAAGAGGATTAGGAAAGAAAGGGTTTAATTTATATTTTTTAACACACAACTACAGATCGTTTTCCGGAAGCTCCGAGAGCGCCGCCTTTGATGACGATGACGAAGAAGAAGAAGAAGAAGACTTCTTCTTCTTGTGCGAAGACTCATCGCCGGACTCGGCCTTCTTGCGCTTCTTGTCACCCCCCGCCGCGCCTTGGTTGTTGTTAGATGAAGAAGAAGAAGAAGAAGAAGAAGACGAAGAGTGGACGCGCTCGCTCACAACTTCCTCTTCCTGCACTACACCAGAATCAACCTCCTCGTCCTTTGCCACATTGTTGTGAGTGGTCGACCTGGAGTCCTCCTCCTCCTCCTCGGGCTCCTCGGAATTCATCAAAGCCTGAAGCGCGCGCGCGGCTTGCAGAGGGTCCACGACCTGCACAATCTTGGCGCCACCGAGAACGCCGCGCTCGCGCGGGGGCGCCGGCTTGATGTAAACCTCGCGGATGGCGTTAATGGGGCCAAAGGAGGCCGCGACGTACAGCTTGCTCATCTGGAAAACAACCGTGGCCTTGCTGCCGCGCATGCAGTCACCGGGCCCCACCCATCGGTACTGAAGGTTGTTGCGCTCGTCCTGCACGGGGCGTCCCGTGGCGTCCGTGATGGGCACGCGCTCCGTGTACGTGTCCGTGTTCGTAACCGGGTCCTTGCCCATAAAGAGGTAGAAGCGAGTATCGCCCTCCTTGAAGTTGCTCATGCGGCCAGACGGGTCGCAGATGCGGGGCTTCCACTTTACATTGTCGACCATCTTGGTGTTGGGTACGCCCTTGACCGTGCAATCCTTGTAGACAATGTGGTCGACATAGTCCTTCCAGCCGTACACCTTGCCGTGAATTGAATCGTCGTACTTGGCACCCTCTTTCGCCTCCTTGCCCTCCTTGATAAAGGGCGTGTAGGCGCCGCGCACAACGTCGACGCTGCTCATGCTCTTGGCCTTTTGCGAGCCAAAAAAGTCAACCTTGTTCTTCAAGGCAAAATTCAGAATAAGCATGTCGACTTCCGTGGCCTTGGAGCGAAAATCGTCAACGTCCTTGCGCTCGCCCTGAGGAGGAAGGCCGAGTTCTAAATTAAAGCTAAAGGCGTCCTCCACATTCTCGCCAGACGGCTTGACATTCCAAAGAACGCGGAGGTCCTTTGGCGCGGTCATGGCCCGGGCGAACTTGGGGTCCGAATAATCGATAAAACACGATTGTCCCTTTCCGCCCTTGTTTTGAGAAAGATTTTTGATTGCAATCGACGCGCAGCTCACATCGGCGAAGGCCTGGTAGGGAGAGGACATCTTTGGCTTTCTTTTATGTAAAGATGAAAGAATTATGGATTTATATGTAAAAAAAAATTGATTATATTAAACGCACTTTGCATTATTTATTTAAATGCATTTATTTGTATTAATGGTAAAAGCCATTAACGCCACGACAACACAAAATTTAAGTCAACACAAAGGCACCACGAGAAAGAATGAAAAAGTATATCATTTCCGGGTTAGTAAACAAATGTGAAAATACTTGTCTTCATACAGACGATCAAAGGCCACATCAATATGAAAAAAGCATTAACGAAAATGGGGAAGAAGAAAGAGAAGGAGTAGGACAAAAAGAAGGAGAAGGAGAAGGAGAGGAAGAGGAAGAGGATGAGGAAGATAAAATTATTCCAATGCTTTGCTATGGACTTATTTTACTCGTCTTGACTACTTTACTTGCAGGAAGTTTTATTACTGTTTTATTTGCGAAAAACCAAGAGTTTGCAAACATGACGAAAAAGATCTTTGTGGCAATTCTTTTAGGAGAAATGTTTGGGGTTTTGCTGTCCATTCTGTGCGTAATAATGTATGGCGCGTGTAATGCTTCAGCTGCAAATTACTTATACAAACAAATTTGTAACTTTAGATACACGAGAGCGAGAGAGGCGGAAGAGATAGAGAAAGAGATAGAAAAAGAAATTGATTTAGGAGGAGGAGGAGGAAGAGTAATGGAAAATGCACATAAGTTGAAAATTGTTTGAGCTACCACCCCAACATTTAAAAAAAAACGTACTAAAACAAAACCCAAAATGACAACAGCATTGTCAAAGCCAACCTATGTTTTATCAAAACTTATTGATTCGACAAACGTGAAAACAAGCGCTATCTTTTCTCCTAAAGTTTGGCTGTCCGATTCGTCTGGACCTCCTTTGTCAACGGACTCGGTAATTGACGGGGCATCGTGGACAAGCGCAATGAATCGAATTAAACAGCTTGAGCTTCAAAATGTCAGAGTCACAAACATGGAAATAAAGTTGACATCCTTGATTCAGAGCGTCCGCACGATTCTTATCTATCTTAACGAGCTCAAGGTTGCCGTCGAGCTCTTGGATTCGTCGGGTGCTACTGTGGATCCTCCTCCGGTGCCTACGTAAGGGCTGTGGACCCCAGTGCCTACGTAAGGGCTGCAGTTGTTGCGGTGTAATGCAACTTGCATGCGTTCAATCCTGATTTAAAGGACATGACAAGTATTGTAATTCCTAAAGCCAATGCAGCGTATTTCCACAAATAGTGAACGCCAGAAAAGTCCGTTGCGTGAATTCCTCTTTGGCCGGCAAACCGCTTGGCCGCGTCGGAACTCGGCGAAAAGAAGGGCGCAATTCGGAGACTTGGAAAGTGTAATGCAAATGCGCCGAATTGGCCTCGTTCCGCTTCGGACAAGTAGAAGTCGTCCTGCTTTGTCTTGAAGAGTTCTGATTTGTAATCAGCCCAAACTAAATGAGGAAATACTTGCACATACGAAGAAAGACCGATCTGGTCGTCAGCGTAGCCCTTGTTCAAGGCCCAGGTCAAGGCAGTCGCCAAGGCCTTGCACTCGCCCATAATTAATCCGGCGCACATGAATCTACTATTTCCCACAATATGTTTTGTATGATCCTTATTCTCATTCCACCACTCCGTGATTAACCCGCAATTCATGCCGCAACCCTTTTCGATACTCACGACGATAGGTCGATCGAACTTTTCGTATACATCTAGTAACCCGTCCGAAGCTTTTCGAATAAAAATAACGTCGTACGCGTCCGATAAAATGACGCGAGATGTCGGGCCGTGAGATTCAGCCCACAAGAGCATTGCATCCCTATATGTTTTCATGCGGTACCGCCACCCTTTCCACGCGTCACCAAACCCCAAAATGCGATACGAGTAACCCTGCGTTAATAAAGACTCTTGCCAATTGTGCAGTCCAATAGTGTACTTTGTCGCAACCGTGAAGACGCACAAGTCGGACGCCGGCAATTCGGGGCTCTCATGTTCCAACGCCATGTTCACTTTTTATTTATGTAGCTTTGAATTAATAAAAACAAAAAAAAATGGCGAAAAAGGTATTCATTGATTTGACTATGATAGCACTTATAGGATTTGTAATGGTCGTAGTCCTTTATATTTATACAAGCACTTTGTTAGGTCCTGAAAAAGGTCCGAATGATCCTTATTTGACAGAGGGAGGACTTATTGCAGACCTGTCATCTTTAAACGGGTATCCCAGAGACATTTTTCCAGGTGTCAATGTAGTGGACGGAACAGCAACCGTTTCGATAATTAAAGTAAGATCAACCCCAAAATACGATTACCCTTCAAACTTTTTGTTCATGAGCAATTGGCACTTTGAATCTTACGATCCATATAAAGTTGTGTTATCAACGACAAACAGTTCAAATGACACTGCAAGAGCAATACAAGGATCCGGTGCATGGAATCAAGTGTTTGGAAATGTACCCATTCTAAATTATGAACGAGTTGTCTTTTCCGTAGAAATTGTGTCAGTAAGTGACCAAAGTTTTAGTTCTGGAGATGGTCAGGATGGCGTTGAAGCTGTTGGTGTCGGAACATCCTCAAGCAGTCCTAGCCAAATTATGGCGAGCGATTCTGTCGCATTTTACAATGACGGTGCAGTGTGGACGAATAATTCTCTTTTGGGATGCAATTATGCCCCATTTATGGGTAGCAACCACGTAATCGACGTTGCAGTCGATAGAGTGTCAAGCAAAATATGGTATCGCGTGGATGGAAACACGTGGCAAACATAACATATATATACCAAAATGGGACTTTCTAAAATAATTCAGTTTAGTATTATAAAACTTTACTCCAGTAGCTCAGTCGGTAGAGCGTGGTGCTTATACTTTACGTATACAAAAGACATTACATTACATTACATTACATTACATTACGAATTACGAAGAGGAACGCCAAGGCCGAGAGTTCGATCCTCTCTTGGAGTAATAATTTTTTTTTTGCCTTTTTTTTTTGGCTTGCTGTTTTTCGGGACCCTAAAAAAAAGAAAAAGAAAAAGAAAAAGTAAATACAAATACAATGCGTGGTGGTCAAATTAATGTAGATGACGGAAAACACTTTAAGTTTTCAGATTTTTCTACCGATGTCAAGGAAGCATGGAATGGTACATTAGACCATGTTACGTCGACAGGAGGACTTGAATCTGATTTTGGCATTCCAAAACAAGCTTTAAAAAAAGATGGCAATTCAATTGATGCAAGATATAGTTTCGAAATAAAAGAAAGACTTGCGGAAAAATTTGAAAAGGAACCAAAACTAAATCCGTCAGATCCAAATGTATATGATTCTGAAGTTGTAGCTCTTCCTGAGCAAGTATACGAATACATAACGGAAAAACGCCAAGACAGAGAAGAAAAATTGAAAAGGTGGAATGAAGATGTGTCAATCACTCGATCTTTCTTAGTGGATAACTCATTTGTTTCTAAAAATTCTTATTCAACGCAAAGATCGAGACCAGTATATCATTTTGGAAACGATGATAAAATGTATTTTAACGTAAAGATTCAAGTAGGCGAAAATACTGAAAGTGAAATTGTCAAGTGGGAATATGATGCTGGTTCGAAGCAATTTGTTCTAACAAACGGTACAGAAATCATGAATAATACATACAAAAATTCTGCTAACAAAGATGTAAAATTAACTACACGTCAAGTAGATCATGCTCGATCATTTTTAAATAATGAAAAACAATTTTACAAGTTAAGAAGCTTACGAGAAGAAGTTCAGTATTATAGATTAGTTAGGGATGTAGAAGAAGAAATTTTAGATGCTTTACAAAATCCTAATCCAAATTCGGGGTTTTGGAAATATCTTGCAGATCGACAGATATCTGCTTCTGCGTCTCCAGGATTTTTTGGATCTTTTTCTGCGTCCGTTTCTTCAGTCGTAGCTTCTCTACCCTTTGTTGGTGCTATTCTAAGTAGAAGCACAAATAATGGTATTTATCAAGCGTACATTGCAGACATAGGAAAAGAAGAATATACGCAAACAATTAATGAACAGAAAGCAAAAGTTCAAAAAGCTGAACAAGATTTTCGTATAGCTGCTCAAAATTTAAAGGCGCAAGATAGTTCATTTGTTGATTTATCTTTGGCTAAAGCACAAGCTCTTGCTCCGGCTGCTCCGGCTCTTGCTCTTGCTCCTGCTCCGGCTCCGGCTGCTCCGGCTCTTGCTCTTGCTCTTGCTCCTGCTCCTGCTCCGGCTCCTGCTATTGTTTCAGCTCCGGCTCCGGCTCCTGCTATTGTTTCAGCTCCTGCTCCGGCTCCGGCTCCTGCTATTGTTTCAGCTCTAACTCCGGCTCTTGCGGCTCAAGCTCCGGCTCCTGCTTTGGCTCTCTCTCTTGTTTTGGCTCAAGCCGCGGAACAAGCTCCAGCTTCAGCTAAACCTCTAGCTTTAACTGCAAATCTAGCTCAGGTTGCAGCTGCACAAGATTCTTTATTTGAAGAAAATTCAGTTAGTAACATTATTTCTTCATTATTACCCTTTTCTCCAGCTGCACAACAAGCTCCAGCTCCAGCTCCAGCTCCAGCTCCAGCTGTGGCTCGTGCTCCTGCTCCTGCTGCTCCTGCTCCTGCTCCCGCTCAGGCTCCTGCTCTTGCTCCACAAGCTTCAGCTCCGGCTGTGGTTCGTACTCCGACTGCTCCTGTATCACTTTTCGCACAATTACTGACTCGTACTCCTTTGTCTTTAGCATTGGATCCTATTACAAGCTCAATTAACAAAGATAACGTTACAATAAATATTGGGGATAAAGTTTCATGTAAGTTTGGAGAAAATGATAAGGAAGGAATTATTGCCAAGTTTGATAGGGATACAAGAGGAAATGTTATAGTTCAAGTAAACAATGGACAAAGAGGATTTTGGGAAAGAGCAGCAGTCGACTGTACGCTAGTAGCAAGAGCGTCTCGAACACCTGCTCCAACTCTTCTGCCATCTCTTTTAGCAAGTTCTCCTAATCCTCCCGCTCTTCAAAGTGCTCCTGCATCAATTTTTGAGAAACTACTGTCTCCTGCTTCTGCACCTTTTCCAGATCTAAAACCTACATCTAACGCTTCTGCATCTTCTTCAAAACGAAAACCTTTATCTATTCCTCGAGCTGCCTTGTTAATGTCAAACCAATTTGCGCTTGATCCGAAATCAAGTAAAATTAATCAATTTGAAAAATCGCCTTTTTTAAATAGGTTTTTAAAATCAAGGTCTAAAAAGTCAACGAGCCCGAGGAAGAAAATGAGCAAGTCAAGGAGCAAGTCAAGAAGCAAAACAAGGAGTAAAACAAGGAGCAAAACAAGAAGCAAGTCAAGGAGTAAAACAAGTAAAAAATTACTTACTCCTGCTCTTATAAAGAGAGAAAACTTAATGCCCGGAGATGTATTTTGGGGTATTGCATCTCAAGACGGAAAAAAATCCTTTGTAACGTTTGGAGGATTTTGGAATGAGAAAGATAATGTACCCGCACCCGATTATGGCAACACGTCTATAAAATACAGGTCTACTTATTTTAAAACCGACGATATTGTAATCGATGGCTTTAGAGCATCAGAATGCTACAATACAAAAAGATTTGGTTTAGGATCTGGATGCGATAAAGTATACTTTATTCGCAAGCTTAAAAAAAATAAATAAGTATAAGAAGTAAAAACAAAAAACCAATCCAATCCAAAATATAAGTGTCACTAAAAAGAAAAAGCAACTTTGCTATTCAAACTTCTTGCCTCTATGGCACCGAGAAAATATCTTAAGTCAAGGTCCAAGCCGAAAAGTCGCCGTTCTTTAAAAATGAGAATGAGATTAAGGGGTGGTAAAACAGATTCTGACACAGGAAATCATGTGTTAGGTACACCCTTTGATTTAAAAGAAACGTTTACAAATGATAACACGATATATTCTAAATCCGGTGCTCTAACGTCAAAAGATGAATCACAAATTTTAGCGACGTCAAGACAAGTTTATGATTATTTAACAAAAAATTCTACTGAAAAAAATAATGTTGAAACTTATGAACTTAGTGTTAGTCGTCATCGACAAGAAAAAAACTTGTATAGTGGTGAAAGAAATAAGCACGTTAATGCAGAAAATGAAGTTCATCTTGACGTTTTAACTCCAATTGATGATAAAAATCCAGAAGCTTATCTCTTGTATAAGTACAACATGACTAAAGGAATTTTTGTTCTTGTAGACGGTGAGCTTGTTGCTTCTAATTCTGATTCTAAAACTTTTGAGTTTACAAAGATAAAACAAAAAACTTTAGATTTGTATTATTTAGATCTTACGTTATTTGAAGAAGCTGAATATTACAAACTTGTAAAAGAAAATGAGCAACAAATTTTGGATGATTTGCTTAACCCTAAACCAACTTCATCGTTTACTTACTTAGCGGCTGCGGCTGGTGGTGGTGCTGCGGGTGCTGCTGCGGGAGCTGGTGCTGCTGGTGCAGGTGCTGCTGCTGCTGGTGCAGGTGCCGTTGGTCTTCTCGCAGCACCAGCTGCCGCTGGTGCAGGTGCAGGTGCTGTTGCTGTGGTTGGAGCTGGTGGTGCTGGTGCTGGCGCTCTTGTTGCTGGACCTGCTGTTGCAGCAGGCGTTGCAGGCGTTGCTTTAGGATTATTTGGTACTGTTCTCGGCGCAATAGGATTAGGTGCTGTGGTTGGTGCTGGCGCAAATTCATTTTATCAATATTGGACGAACTTAACTTCTGGGCAAAAATTACAAGTAATTAAGGAACAGATAATTAATGTACGTGAAGCAGAAAAAAATTATAATGCAGCAGTATATTTATCAGTAAAAGCATCAAAAGAATTCATACAATTTGAAAAAGACAATAATAATACTGATCAAGAATATATTAAGGAATTAGAAGGTAATGTACTTAAACAAGTTCAATATTTTCGCGCACAAGAACAACTTGATAAAGAAAAAAATAGAATAGAAGATCAGGCTTTGCTAAGGTTGAATAAAGATGCAGCTTTAGAAGAAGCTAAGAGAGCTGCCGGTCGGGCTGCTGCCCAGGTCGCTGCCGGTCGGGCTGCTGCCCAGGTCGCTTCTTCCCAGGCCGCTGCCGGTCGGGCTGCTGCCCAGGCCGCTGCCCAGGTCGCTTCTTCCCAGGCCGCTCAAGTTCCTACGCTCGCAACTGCAGCTGCAAATGCTGCTGCCCAGGCCGCTGCCGGTCGGGCTGCTGCCCAGGTCGCTTCTTCCCAGGTCGCTGCCCAGGCCGCTTCTTCCCAGGACGCTGCCGGTCGGGCTGCTGCCCAGGCCGCTGCCAATCGGACTTCTTACCAGGCCGCTGCCCAGGTCGCTTCTTCCCAGGCAGCTCAAGTTCCTACGCTCGCAACTGCAGCTGCAAATGCTGCGATGGGACAACGTTTGAATCTTTTACAACGTCCCGATTATGAAAATAGATATTTAGAGAGAGTGATGATGAGACGCAGAACGCCCTCGGACAGGTCGCATAGACAGATAATAAGACGCAGAACGCCTTCGCCTAGACGCAGAACGCCCTCTCCCAGACGCAGAACGCCTTCGCCTAGACGTAGAACGCCCTCGCCTAGAAGCAGAACGCCTTCTCCCAGACGCAAGGTAACAAGAAAGCGCAAGACGCCCTCTCTTAAACTTAAACGCAAGCTTGCAGCGAAACGTCGTTAAAATGGAAAAAAATGAAGAATGTTGTTGTTGAAATCATTAATGTTACTTCTTTATACCCTACCTTTAGACCTTAAAAAAACTAATCCCATTTTGTCGCAATTTTTGGTGGATTTGAAGAATTAAAGTGCATATTTCCACTGTGAGGATTGCACCCTCCTGTCCCTAAAGTTTGCTGTACCATGATTGAAACCTTTTCATTCGGTCCAGAGCATGTTTCATGTAAATAACCCAAGATGTGACACATTTCATGTGTCAAGACATATTTTCTATAGTCTTGTAGAGACAAGCCTGATTTCTTGGAGCCTCTCGTCCAATTCGTTTCATTTAAAAATATATTATGTCCTCCCAATTCTGCGCACGACAATCCCTCAAACCCGCATTCCTTTTTAATTGTCTTTTCACTTGATAAGCGAATATGAACATCTGGTTCTCTTTGATGATTATTACTTTGATTCGTAGTCCCATAAGATGAAGAAGACCAAAATGCAACAAATTTTACTTTTAAAGATTTCCATTGCTCCTTGTCTTGCAAAATTTGATCTACGATATCTCGATGATGCGAGAAATTAAACGAGGAATCTGATTTGAATTCATATGTAACGACTCTTTCAGTATCAGCATCGACAGGAACAAATCCTCCTCCTAACTCATTTATGTTTCTTTGTTGAAAGTTATACACATGAAGCGCAGAAAAAGACAAAATTATTCTTGAAGGATCATTCAAAAACGGCATTTTTATTGTTTTTATTCATTCATTACCATAAAAACAGAAAAAAACAAATGTTACCAAAAGACATTGAAGACGCATTGAATGAGCAACGGGCAGCAATTTTAAGAACTCAAGGACCTGAGGCTTGCCAAGAACTTCAATGTGATATTAAAAATGTGAAAGAAAAGATTACAAAATGTACTTCTAGGTACCAAAGGAGAAGAAAACTAGATCTCTTAAAGACTGTTTCCGATCTTGAAGAAAAACTAAAAAATGCTAGATCTGGAAAGATCTTCAGAGATTTTGAGGAAAAGGTCAAGCCCATGCTTGATGTGTATCACCGTTTAAGTAAGAACGAACCCAAGGTTGCTGCAAAACTAGTTCGTTTTTCGGCTTCTAAAGACTCTGAAATTGTCTTGGAAATGCGACGCTGTTTAATAGACAAGTTTAAAAAGACGGAACTGCAACATGCGCTCTTGGGAGATTTTTGCGACGATTGCGGCGTAATGATGCTGGTCATTGCAAGCGATTCCTTGCTTGGATGCCCGAAATGCGCCAAGACGCGCGCAGTTCCACACGCCTCGGCCACAAGCTCCATGGAATCCGACTTTGTTCCGAATGGAGCTATTAAGATAAAGTCGAGATTGCTGGAATGGGTGCAATTTTCGCAAGCCAAAGAGTGTATCGAAATTGACGAGAGTGTTGGACTTTCGCTAACAAAAATTCTTGTCAAGGATTGTTTTCCGCACTTGAATAAACCTGACGTGATTGAACGAGTCAAGCAAGAAGTTGAAAGAGGTGGAGACTTTGTGGATTCCGACGACGCAATACAAAGATTAAAAGAAAGCATTCCGAGTCTCGAGTATGACATGAAGCGCATTAATGGATCAGCAATTCGCAGAGCAATGCAGAGTCTCGTCTCAAGAGGGTACGGACACGTAAGAAAGCTCTACGAAAATTCTTCAAAATATGGAGCCGCCATTTCTGGTTTCTGGCCACGACGATTTAGTTCTGACCAAGAAGACCGGATTCGTCGCATGTTTACGTTGGCGGCTCCAGTATACCACTCCGATCGAGTTAAATCGTCTACTCTTACATTTAAAGGAGGGTACCCGTATTGGCTTCGTTGTGTCTGCATTTTAAACGGTTGGTACGAGTTTTTGGACCATTTTCAAGTCAAGCGTGAACCACGATCTTCCGAAAGAGAAGTAAAACGTTCTGAATTCTGGAATAAGCTTAAGTGGGAAGTTGTGCCGTCTCATTCGCCTTTGCGGCCTCAACTTTGCATTGATTCTGAAGGTAATCAATTTGAAATTTGCTCAGAAGACTTTGAAACTTCATTGCCATTGATTACATCATTATCAAGGGATCCGGAAGTACAAGTACGAGCAAGAGAACCAAGACAAAAGCAAGAAGAAGGGAAAGAGAAAGAAAAAGAGAAAGAAGAAGAGAAAGAAACGTGTGGGCAAAAGCGCAAAAGAACAAATTCGGGTTCAGAGGAGGGGGCAGAAGGAAATGATGATTTTAACAATAATATTTATTGACAACTTGTCGTACACGCCTTCACCGTGAGAGCTTCAATATACCCCGCCTTGCTTGCTTGTCGCTCCAAAAACGTTTCGGAAGATGGAGAGTAAATGTCCTTTAAAAGCTCAATCTTGGGCCTTTTCTTTTCTGGAGACCCTTCGTGTTTCGCGTAGCACAATAAATCCAGTCCCAAAGAAGTGGTTGAGGGGTAAAGAGCCAAGAAAAGGGAATCGAGCGACTGAATTCGCAAGACAAGATCATCATACTCGTCTCCCAAGAGAAGGAGAGGAGAGAGTGCACCACAAAAGTTATGGACGGCTTGCACGCGTTTTCGTTTTTCCTCGTCTGTTTTTTCCTTATCAATGTGAATACAAAAGGATGCTAGGACTGTCCACACTGCCTCCTCACAAAAGGGGTGCATGTCGCTTGCCTTGAACCGTTTTTCAACAACTAAAAAAGTAGGAGTATTCTGGACTTTCGTGAATGCTTCCTCAAGTTTTAAGGTACCAGATAATTCAATTGTCTTTCCCAAGTACAAATCACCTCGCCGTTGCTTAAACAACTTTTCGTTGACAAGGGAGTGCAGCTTGTAGCAAAATGAGAATGCCCCACCTAATTGAAACTCTTGTAGAATAGAATGATTGAAATCGTTCTCTAAAGACGAGTAAAAATACTTGTACGACTCAAGGCATAAAGAACACGGCAGCAAAATCCTCAAGAGATCAAAAATTGTTGCAAGTGCCACGTAATCGCTCACATTCAAAGTGGATTGCCTACCGCTTCCTGATATTAAAGACGGTGTGCAAAATCCGCAAAGTCCATGCAAAAGACTCCAGGCCTGAGGTCCCCATATATTGACATTGGCCATTTTTTCTCTTTACAAGCTTGATTTTGATTTTGATTTTGTAGCTATGTTGTGTTATGTTGCAAGTTGCAAAACAAATATTAAAAATTTTAAAAAAACAAAAACAAAAATTTTTAAAAAACAAATGGATTCAACTTTAACTATAGGAGGAGGAGGAGAAGACGTAGGTGCAGATAAAAATGATGCCATGTCCGAAGTTGAAGAAATTGAAACGGTAGAGGTAATACAAGAACAAGAACATATTGTTGAAAAAGATGAAAATGAAGAGGAAGACGAACCAGCTAAAACTCGCAAAAATACAATGAAAAAGAAGATATCATTGTATCCTTCTCAAATCGAGCATTTTGAAAAAATTAAATTGCTGCACGAATCGTTTCCTTTTGCTCTTGACTTGAGCATGCTGGGCTCGGGCAAAACGTACACTGCGACGTTTTTGGCCCTGAATCAAAAATATAAGCACGTTATTGTCATATGTCCAGTGTCAGTTGCGCCAAAATGGAAGCACATGAAGGACGAATATGGTTTGCCTCTCGACGCTGTCTTGTCGTATCAAGGTTTAAGAAGCAATAAATTTAAGCAGCCAAAGCACGGCTTTCTTCATCGAAGAGACTTGAGCGAGTTTGTCCCGGACGATTTTGGTATAATGATTGAGAAGGAAAAGGTTGAATTTTCTCCAACCCCGCTTTATAAAGATATGGTCAAGGAGGGGTTGCTCTTAATTCTAGATGAAATTCAGCACATTAAAAACGTCAGCGTACAGTTCCACGCCGCATCTGAAATGATTCGTGAAATTACAGTTTCAAAAATTGAAAATGCTGGATTTCCAATCCCTGTAACAGGTAATCAGCCAATTCGATTTAGAGTCAAGCAGGGCGACGATTTCAAGGCGGAAGGGACGAAAAGCCGAGTCTTACTATTGTCGGGATCCCCCATGGACAAGAAGGAACATGCTTTACATTTATTTAGGTCTCTTGGAATCATGCTGTCGGATCGAGTTGCGCAGCAGAACATTCATACGCGCGAATTGGAGTGGCGAGGAATGCGCGAAATTCACACTTTCTGTTCCTTGCTATCATCTGAAAACCAATGTCCTCAAAAACCATTCTTTGAGTCATTTGAAAAGTACTCCTTCACTTTATTCCAAAGCATTTTCAAGCCGAGTTGCACATCGTACATGCTTCCTCCTCGATCAAATTTCAATCTGGATAAGAAAAACGCGTACTACAATGTGGACTCTGATGCAACCGAAATCTTGAGGAGAGGCTTGAAAGGATTAAAGTTTGCATCCAACTTTGACGGTGTCAATGTAAATTTAAATAATACAGATTTGGGCGGCGCCATGGCAGCAGTTATGCGTTCTCTTCAAATTATTGAAACTGGGAAAATATCATTGTTTGCACGTATTGCTCGTGAGACTCTTAACCAGTCTTCAAATACAAAGGTCGTCATTGCCGTCAACTTTTCTGAAACGATTGAGGATTTAAAACATTTGCTTCAAGACTTTGATCCTTTAATATTACGAGGCAGTACTACCGTCCGGAATCGAGGCCAGCTTTTGCGAGATTTTGAAGAAGCGAGCACACGAAAGCGATTGATCATTGCAAATCTAACCGTGGCGTCATCTGGCATTGACTTGGATGACAAGCATGGGTCATTTCCTCGTCACGCTTTTGTGTCCCCGAATTATTCGACAATTACCTCGTACCAATTTGGTTTTCGGTTCTTAAGAGCAGACACAAAATCAAACACTCAAGTCCATTTTGTGTTTGCAAAGCATGAAGGAAAATCAAAGGACGACAGTGCGGATATTGTGGAGGTTCGTGTTTTGAATGCCTTGGCTCTAAAATCGGGCGTTATGAAGGAGGTGACGGAAGAGCAAGCTTTGGATCACGTTGTGTTTCCTGGAGATCATCCGGATTGGGTTGAAGATTGAAACGTTGTGTAATATTTAAAGATTAAAACGTTATATGAAAAAAATTAAATTAAACAACTAAGTCCTCCGACGTTTCACAGATTTGCTTTTACGTCTTCTCACAGAAGGCGTTTTACGTCTTCTTACAGAAGGCGTTTTACGTCTTCTTACAGAAGGCGTTTTACGTCTTCTCACCACAGACGGAGAACGTCTTTTTCTCATAAGAGAAGAAAACTTTTTATTAAAACGAACTGGTGCGGCTCGTCTAAATCTTGAAATTGGTGATATATATCTATTTATTGGAGCAGGCTCATAAAATGTAGCTCTAGGCTGTATTTGACTTATAACCACATGAACCTCTCGAGCCACGGCCTGAGCTTGTTGCGCATTTTTAACTGACTCGCGAGCTAAAGCTTCAGCGACTTCAGCCCGAGCCTGAGCAGCCTGAGCTTCAGCACGAACTTGGGCGAGTTTTTCAGCACGAACTTGGGCAAGTTTTTCATCATCATTAATACCTCCTTGTTGTTGTTGTTGTTCTTCTTGTTTTTCTTTAACTAAAGAGGCACGTAAATCTTCCTTTGCTTCTTCGACCTTTTCTATTGCTTCCTCTAAAAACTCATCCGCTTCAATATTTTGGATTTCAGCCTCTTGTACAACTTTTTTCAATTGATTTTGTTCAAACGACTTGAAAAAGTTTCCAAAAAAGTTTGATTGTTTATTTTTAATTGTAGGACTTTTAGTCGTAAGCCATTCATACAAGTTAACTACTTGATCAAAAATAAATGGTAACATTAATAAAACAAGAGAAACGATAAAAATAATCAAAATAGACGACGTTAGTAATGATATTCCAGTAGTTCCTAAGGTAGACTTTATAGATTCTGGAGGAAAAGAAGGGTTATTTTCGACGCCCGCCCCATCGCCCGCCCCATCGCCCGCCCCATCTTTTGAAGTGGTATTTGAATTATCTTGAAAAAACCATCTAAAGAAGCTTTCATGTTTTGGTCCTTGTGCTCTTTCTTGTGCTCCGGGTGCTCCTAATAGAAGCCTATTTTGTGATGTTGTAAAAAAATGACTAAAAAAATTTAATAATTTTTTGGTCACACTATTTTTAGCGCCAGGCAAAACAGAATCATCAGCCGTTAACGGATTTGGCCATACATACCAAAACATATCTTTAACTACTTTTAATGATTGTTGAAAAAAAGTAAGGTTTTTAATTGTTATGGTTTCATTATAAGCTGCCACAACTAAATTCTCATCAAAAGTTTGATTTCCAGTGGTGTTTGCTTCCAATACTTTTAATATATCTTTTTTTCCTTGAAGTATATTTCCGGATTTTGTAAGATTTAACAAAACCTTTACAGTTTCATTTACAACTTTTTTTACTTCTGATTCTGTTGGTGGTGGTGCAGTCGCTGCAATTCCTCTTATTTTTCTTCCCGCAAAATACGCACCGGTAAGAGCTGCTGTGGCACTTGAAAGATATATAGTACCTTCTACAAAACCTGCGATTATTGCTGCTCCAACAGGCAACAAAGGCATTTTAATATGTTCGTTCGCTAACAGTAAATAATTGTTTTTTTTCTTTTTCTTTTTTGGTGTGTCGTAACTTATTTATAATGTGTAGAAAGAAAGACTCTATCTCACCTTTTTACCTAACCAAAAAGTTCTTAAAAAATGGGTGCTACTGAAAGTGCGGTCTACACCGAGCTGGCCTCGAACGGCGAGGCCGACAAGATTCTGACGGCCAAGACGGTGGCCGAGGCGCAGCACTCCTTCTGGCGCTTTGTGCACGCCAAGCACACGCCTTTTGCGATGGAACCCGTCGACTTTGACGCCACTGCCTCGCAGTGCAAGTTTGGCGGCAAGGCCAAGTACACGTTCCCGCGCCAGGGAGACTTGTGCTGGCAGGTGTATGCGCGCTACTCCCTGCCCGGACTCGTTGCCTTGGGCAAGGACGGAAAAGTGTTGAGAGGCGCGGACGCGCCGTGCTGGCACAATGCCATCGGCTACAAGCTGACGCAGCGCGCGACCCTCGCCGTCGCTACGACGGTCATTGACACGCTGACGGACACGTTCCTGTACGTGTGGGAGGAGCTGAGCGCCAAGCCGGGCAAGAAGCTCGGAGAAATGATTGGCAAGTTCGACACGCTGGAGGAGAGACAGGCCTTTGCCAAGCGCAGCCACCAGCTCTACGTTCCGCTGCCGTTTTCCTTTGCGAGAAACAGCGGTCTTGCACTGCCCATCGCCGCGCTTGCTTTCCAGCCCATCGTGATGGAGCTGACGTTTGCGCCCAAATCCGAGGTCATTTGCAACAATGATTCGCGCGCCCAGATCTGCGTGCGCCCCGACGGCGTCACGGACGATGACATTGACTCCGGCAAGGTCAGCGTGTCCGCCATGCAGGACTCCGATTTGGAGTGCACGATGGAGGCCAACTACATTTATTTAGAAGACGACGAGCGCGAAAAGTTCCAAAAGGGCATTTTCGAGCAAATTGTTGACGAGTTCCAGTTCCAGTCGCAGCAGGCGATTGCCAATGCCGCCACGGGCTCCACGGAGCAGTCCGCCGGCGTGCGCTCCAACGTGCGCCTGCAGCTCAACAACGTCGTTATGGAGTACATGATGGTCGTGTCGCCTCAGGCCAAGAAGGACAAGAACGAGTCCTTTGACTTTTCAGGCCCGGTCGACCCGGCGTCTGGTCTGACGCTCGACCCGGTCCGCAACATTACCATCAAGTTCAACAACTCGCAGCGCGTTCAGACGCGTCCGGGCTCTTACTTTAGATTGGTGCAGCCGTACCAGCACCACACGAACGTGCCGGGCGACTGCGCGAACAAGAAGCAGAACTTTATCTACGTGTGGTCGTATGCGACGGACCCCGAAGACATTGAGCCGAACGGCGGCGCCAACCACTCCAGAATCGACAATTGCAACGTCGAGTTCATGCTGGACCCGCGCATCTTTACAAGCGAAGCGCCCACGGCCGAGGTAATGATCCTCGCGCGCAACAAGAACGTGCTCCGCTACAAGTTCGGCATGTGCCACAAGAAGTTCGCGTAAAGCTTTTTTGTAATAGTAAACAGAATTGGAGATTTTTTGAAATTATTTGTTGAAATTTTTAAAATACCTTTTATTTCACCCACCCACATAAAACATCAAGCAATTTTTCGGATATTCGCTACCCTCAAATCCCCCACTTTCGAAACTATGCTTTCATATTGTTCTTTTGACAGTAAAAGCTCATAATGCCTTTGCGAAGGCAAAAACAAAAGGTTAATCGGAATTGGACACGACACCGTTCCAGGTTCAATGCAGTCCCTCATGACCAGTTTTGACCTGTCCGGAAATCCAGGAACGTAAATCACAATTCTTAACTTGAAGATTTGCGCAAAGGCAAAGTATTCGGGCGTGCCTCCCCATGTCTTAGGAAGCATCATGTGTAGCAAGTACTTAATTTGCGCCTTGGTGCGCTCCGTGCCCTCTTCAGGCACCTCGGTTTCTCTCTGCACCATTTCCATGGCCAGCAAATCGCCGCGACACCAGTCCCTTCCGCCCTCCGTTTCCGTGTACTTCCCCATGGACGGTACGGATTTTGTTAGGCCGGATTTGTACCATTCGCAGATTCTCTGGCGGACGAGAAATCCTCCACGAATGGCCACTTGATTGTTTCCGTCCAAGATAAAGTTATTTATTTCCTCATTCTTTTCAATCGACTGCATTACTGCAATTAATTCCCAGCCTAGCCGCGCGGATGTAAACATGCATCCTCCGTCGCCCGCGACGGGCACCCGGTACCAAACTTTGACCTCTTTTTGTATTGCTTCTGCACGCACATCATCATTTATTGGTGTAGGATCGGCAATTTCCGCAATTTCATTTGTTTCCATTTCAAGCACTTCTTTCGGAGACGACATTTTTTCATTCATTCTATTATCCATCGGACTTAATGCGATTTCAGAATGAGAAGTATTATTAGCTAGCGGTGAAGAAGAAGTTGGAGATAGGTTTCTCACAACCTCGTGATGAAATAAAGCTTTTAAATGAGCTGCTTTTGCTGGATCTTTTTCAAGATTTAAACTCAATCTACTCATTTATTTTATTATGTTTTAAACACTACTTAATATTATTAATTAATTGATGAAACGCATATAAAATGTCGTCTGCATCTGATTCATCATCTTCATCGTCCGACTCGTCGTCCTCCTCTTCGTCTTCGTCAGACTCAGATGAAGGATTTTTGCGCATGTCAAAGTCAAAGTCTAAAGACAAAATACAAAAGCAAAAGAAAGTTTTAAAAAAATTAAGTGCGCCCGCTGATTCTTATTCTTCTGGTGAAATGCAATTTGATGATGAGTTGAATAGAGAAGCAGAAGCAGAAGCAGAAGCAGAAGCAGAAAAAGAAGAAGCAGAAAAAGCGGAAGCAGAAGAAGCAGAAGAAGCAGAGGACGTCAAGAGACAAAAAGACGACGATGAAGTTAAACAGCACTTTGAATCTGGAGAAGACGAGGAAGAGGAAGAAGAAGAAGAAGAGGAAGAGGAAGGAGAAGAAGAAGAAGGAGACGGATTTGAGGTAAATGACTCTGAAGCTGCGCTTATTTGGAAACAATTTGGAACAAAGCCAGATGGATTCGAGAATAAGCTTAAAAAATCTCAGCTTGTTGCGACGATGCGGTATGCAACAAACTACTGGATTCCGGCAAAAACATCTCAAGGATCGGCATTGAAATTAGCGAAAAAATTATTTGGGCGCACTCCTTGCAAGTGCGGCGAGCTCTTTTTCAACAAGATGAAGAAGACCAATTTTACAATGGAGGATATTGTCTATGTATATCGGTGCGAAATGTTCAAGAGAATTCGATTAGAGGCCGCTCTTCGTCAGCGCGGAATGCTTGAGACGTCGTTTGGAGGTCGAGGGTTAGCGTCCGACCAAGAAAAGATTGACGATCTCGTTGGATATTCGCGTCAATTAGCGAGAATGCAAGAATGTATTTCAAGGTGCTTCAAGCTCTTGCAGAGCGAGCGATATTTTTACAGGGCCGTCGACCCGTCCGTGGACGCCTCATGCGCGACGGTTCCGGATGTCTTTGGGTTTGTTCCTTTTAATGAAAGCAGTCTTACAAAATATGAATCCTTTATTATATTTATCTTGAGGCAGCTTTATGATCGGTCGTACAGGCGTTATAATGGAGGAGTCTACGAGCAAATTTTTTCGCCGGATGGTCGCGCAACGCACGCTTATAAATGCATTTACGACGACATGAAAAAATTTATTACGCAGGCGACGTCCAAGGAGGACACATTTGCCCAGTGGCAAATTATGCTTTCTCCGGGAAACTTGGCGCATGCTTCTACCTATTTGGCAACGGCAGCAAACGAAGTCGAATTCAGAGATCTTAAGCCTGACAGGCACTGGCACGCTTTCCGAAACGGGCTTTACTTCACTAAAAAGGCCGAGTTTTACGAATACGGTCACGACGCAATTCCTGGAGACATTGTGGCCTGCAAGTATCACGATGTACTGTTTGACACATCCTTGCTGGACATTGACGACATTTTGGAAATCCCTACGGATGCAAGTCGCAAACTTATTGAATTTCAGATAGAAATTATGAACAATGGAGGTGGCGCGGGCACCAAGCGGACGGCTGAAGAAGTCAGACACATTTTGTATTGGATGTACGTCTTCTTTGGACGATTGCTTTTCGAGGTTGGAGAAATGGACTGCTGGCAAGTAATTCTGTTTATTGTGGGTCGTGCCGGGTGCGGAAAATCCGTCTTGCTTCAGGCCGTCGGCAAGTTTTTCGAGGAGTGCGACGTGGAAACAATGGCGAACAATTCTCAGAAAGGGTTTGGTCTCGAGACGTTTGTGCACAAGATGATGTGGCGTTGCTACGAGGTCAAGAGCGACTTTTCACTGGACCAGGCGCAGCTCCAGAGCATGATTTCCGGCGAGGATATGTCGATCCAGCGCAAGAATTTAACGGCTCTAAACGTTGTGTGGAAGGTACCCGGTATTTTAGCTGGAAACGAATTTGCGGATTGGGCCGACAATTCCGGCTCTATTTCCCGTCGAATCGTTTTGATGAATTTTGATCGGCGCGTTCCGCCCAACATGGTGGACCCTGGTCTCTTGAAGAAAATTGAAATGGAAATGCCGGCCATGCTTCACAAGTCTTGCAAGGCATATTTGGATGCTGTCGAAAAGTACGGCAAGAACGACATTTGGGCCTCCAAGGATGGAGTTTCCATTCTGCCAAGTATCTTCTTGGAAAACAAGAAGAATCTGAAGAAGGGAACACACAATCTTGCTGCTTTTCTCAATTCGGAGCTTGACGTTGAGCTCGGAGAGGATTTGTGTATCCCTTTCAAGATATTCAAGAAGCTTGCGGATGCGTTTTACCAAACGAGCGGCTTTTCGAAATTTCAGTGGAAGGAAGACAAGTTCAATACAGTTTTCGAGGACAATGGCATTACAAGAAGGAGGTTGAAAGCGGATGAAGTATCGAGAGGAATGAACGTGTATGGGGAGGAGGAACTTGACAAGAAAGAGGAATGGCTCTTTGGTGTCGGTGCGCGCGTCAAGGACGGCGCAGATTTATCACCCGGATCTGAAAAAGATAAGAGGAGGGGGAAGAATGACAGAGGACGCAACGAAATTTTAGAGGAAATGGGAGGGGAGGATGATTTGTAGTTTTTTTAAAAATGAATGAAATGCAAAGAAGAAAAAAATGAGGTTTCGTCGCTCCCGTTCTCACAATTACAATTGCAAAAATGCCCAACACAAATTTCGCGGTGGCTTCAAATTGAATGAAGTTAATTTGATTGGGAACAGTGGGGCATACATTGCAGCGTGTATAGAGTGCTGCTCTACAAACCCCTGTCCGGCGCCTAACGTGAATGATGATGTTTCAATTGTAACAAAGATTTTTCCCAGTACGGCCGAAGGGTTTCGGCAGTACACAGAGGAGATTGCATTTGGACCTCTTTTACGTCGATTTGATCCGCTCCAAGCGCGATATGTATATAATTTGCAAAAGGATTGCGTAGCTTGCCAGGACGTTCCTTTAAGCGCCTTGGTGCCAAGAGTTCGTAACCTTTTAAAGAGAGTAAATCGCGAAGCAACCGATGACACTTCCTTGTCAAGCTTTTACATGTATAACATGCCAGCTCTGAATCCTTATAGAAACATTTCAACAATTTCTGAAGCTAGAAAAGATTTTTTGAGAGAAAGCGTAAGAATTTTGCACTTGAATGGCATTACGCATAATGATTTGCACAAGGACAATATTCTGGAAAGCCCTGACGGAAACCCGCGAATTATCGATTTCGGAATGTCCACCTCGTTCAATACTCAAGCGCCCACAGAGGAGGATGAGCAAAAGAAAAGAAGAGATTTTCAAATGTTAGAAAGAACTCTGGCTCGTGCTCCTCCAGAATTACCTCGTGGTCGCGGGCGGAGAAGTTTCCCTGATCCTGATCGTTCAAGATCAAGATCTAGATCAAGATCTAGATCAAGATCAAGATCTAGATCAAGATCAAGATCACCACGAAGAGATAGATCAAGATCGCTTTCTCCTTCTAGACTCGCGAGACTAGCATCCCCTCGTCAATATCATTCTCCTCCTCGTAAGTGAGTATCCTCTTCCTCTTCATCTTCCTCTTTATCTTTCTGTGTATTTTGCTTGCCCTTTCTTGCCCTCTTTTTTTTGTTTCAATTGTAGCTCAGAAATGTATGTCTGCAATGTTTTTGCGTGTTGATTTGCGCCCCCGCCAATAACAGTTACTGCCGTTAAAGAAACTGCCAATCCACACACAAACGCAAACAGGTAGTTTCTGTACAATAAAGCACTTATTAAAGAGAGCAAGATGATGCTTACACAAAAAGCAACTGACAAGTTATTGCGGGGCATTGTGAAAAACTGAATCATTGTGGCGCCAGTTTCGGCAAAGTCTGCCATATCTTGAAGCGTTGTTGACGGAGGAATGTCAATTAAAACGTCAGGTTGAAATTGATGAGTTTCTGTTACGTACGGTTCGGCGTGGTTCGACGTTAAAGAAACGGTTTCAGGAAGTCTTGCAGTTAAGTACAGACGCGCAGGGCGCTCGTCATACGACCCCGACCTGACTACCCAATCATACAAGAATGTTCCAGGGGAGGGTGGAGCTGCCAGGGGATTGGGCTGCTTCATGGTGGTAAGCTTCATTGTGAGCGTGTTGAATATGGACGCACTCATTTTTTACTTGATTCAACTGCCTCTTTTTTTTATCTTGACAAGAGAAAAGGAAAAGAGAAATAAAATAAGAGGTAAAAATGAGTGCAATTTTGTACCTTCAAAACGCTCTTGAACAAATTTTAAAATGTGAGCTTGACGTTATAGACAAGGAAAATAATGATGAAGATTTAAACATTCTTCATTGTCTCACAAAATCAATTCAGTGTGTTTGCAATCATCACGACATTTCTTTGCCCAAAAAAAAGTTAGATAACTTTATTATTGAATCGGCTGCTTATTGTGATAACGATAATGGTGCTGCTGAAACATTTCCGTTTCCATGCTTTCCCTGGCACGAGTGCGAGGGTTATAAGAACTTTGAACATAATTTTAAGAAAAAGAAAAACGTTAGAAAATGTTGTGTACGAAACACAAAATTACCTACAAAGTCGAGCTGCAAACGAGTAGAAATCAGAGATTGTGTTAATATTGAAGAAAACAAAAACAAAAACAAGGAAATTGAGAAAAATGTATTAGGTGTTTTTACAATTAGAAACGCGGACAAGAGTGTGAGCACCTATGGATTACTTGAATCTTCAAACAAAACTTTAACTACACTTTTATATGATACAAAAGACGAGCCTTGTTTTGTAGCAACAGTTCCAGATTCAAAACTAGGTATTGTCTTTTCGGCAACACCATCTGGTGTATGCTCAATACTACACCTCTCAATTAATCAACAAAACGGAAAAGCGCAATTTGTCAAGAGACCTGTTGAATTTATGCTTGATGTTCCTGTCGGAGGTGGCAAGCTCAATTTTTTAGAGTGCAGACGGTCGTCAACAGAAGGGGATTTGATTTTGTTTTGGGAGTGTTCTTTATCATTAGTAGACTCAGAATTACATGAAAAAAGCAGTTTTTATACTGGAATCAATGAATCTACTTTAAGACTATTAATGGAAGAGCACACCGAGAAAAAATTGGATCGCTTGTTCAGGGCTGTTCAAGAAGAAAATCTTGATTTTATGACCTTTACAAAACCCAGGATTTATTCGCAGTTTGACTGTATAAAGGACGAAGACGATAAAGTCTTGTTTGAGCACAATTTTGGACTTATATACGCAGACTGTTCTTCTTCTTCTTCTTTTTCTTCTTCTTCTTCTTCTTCTTCTTCTTCTTCTTCT